>Ga0187851_10005076_pt1 | contig 10584 bp, 8 predicted proteins | sample June2016WEW_6_10_FD_132997 | JGI IMG/M metagenome (GOLD analysis project Ga0187851, IMG submission 132997) | Peatland microbial communities from SPRUCE experiment site at the Marcell Experimental Forest, Minnesota, USA - June2016WEW_6_10 | ecosystem: Environmental > Terrestrial > Soil > Wetlands... | reverse complement strand
GTTCTCCACCCGTATCCCCATGTTCGCTTCGACGCCATGATCCAAGGCAGGAGCCGTATGCGTTAAAAGCGCCCGTACGGATCTGTGCGGGGGGCGGTCAGCGATGACGTCCCTACCGCGACTACGGGCTGGGTAATGGACGGCTCCAAATGGATGGTGGCCGCAAGGCGCGGAGACCCCACGAAAAATGTAGAAACTCCTCGGGCCGGACACGCCCGCCCCCCTACAGCGAATTCAGATAAGCGATCAAATCCGCCATCTGTTGCGTGGTAAATCGCGGCCAGGCTACTTTGCGCTGCTCCATGGTCTGCAACATGCCCGGGCCGTGCTGCCAGAGCGACGAGACTATGGTGATGTCCGAGTAGGCGTCTTTGCCTTTGGCCAGGTTGGGCGCGGAGTTGCCCGCCTTTCCGTGGCAGGAGCCGCAAGCCTTCTGGGCGAAGACCTGCTTGCCGCGCGCCGCATCGCCCTCGCCCCGGAAATACTGGCGCGCCCAGATGTAGCTCAGAAGCTGGCGCATTTCTTCCTGGGAGAAGGTGGGCGGCGGGCTGGTGGCGTTGGGCTCGTGGTTCCACATGTCGGCGGCAATCTCGGTGAGGGTCTGGTTGCGCAGCTTGGTCTCAAGCGCGTTCTTCCCCGTGTGGCAACCGGCGCAGCCTTTGGAGGTGAACAGCCTTTCCCCCGAATCGGATTGTGGAAACTGGAAGTTCTCTTTCAGTTGGCGGGTCTCCGGGAGGTTCTGCAAATAGACCAGGATATCGGCCAGATCCTGCCCGGAAAGCTGCGACCACGCCACTTTCTTCCGTTCGAACGCCTGCTTCATCTGGCCGCCGTGGTTCCACATCTGCTGCGCCAGCGCGGCGGGGTCCGCCAGGGACTCCCACTTGGCCACCGGCGGGCCGCCCGCGGAGCTGGCGCTCGAGATTCCGTGGCAATCCGCGCAGTGTTTGGCGGCGAAAGCCTGCTTGCCTCGGCCGGCGTCGCCGCGCTTCTCGAAGTAGCGCGCCGAGACGAAGTAGGCGAACAGGTCGGCCGACTGCTCCTGGGTGAGCGCGGGGCGGGCGAGGCCGCGCTTCTCCATGGCCGCCCACATGTCGGGCGCGTGATTCCACATCAGGCTGGCCATCACCGTGGGTGTGTAGTCCCGGTCCACGCGTTTGGCCAGATCGGGAGCCGTCGCGCCGCCGCGCCCGTTGACGCTATGACACTGGACGCACCGTTCGGACTGGAATAGCTGCTCTCCGCGGCGCGCATCCCCCGGAACAATACCGGCGGCCAGCGCGCTCCAGGCAAACAGTGCGCCGGCGGCCATGCGAACCATCGACATGGCGATCCCTCCTATCTGGACACTCTGAGGCCGGTCTGGAACAGGTGCGTCCGGAACCCCTCATACAGGAACTGTTCTTCGTTGAACCCGTACCACTGCCACTCTGTGTTCCAGGATACCTTCTTCAGCAAGGGCAGGGACAGGCGGGCCAGCGGCTGGTAGAAGCGCGAGGGCCGGGTTCCGTCGACGACGCTGAAAGACCCTCCCGCCATAAGCTTCGGCGCATGTCCCTTGAAACCCGGGATGGTGGCCTCAATCGCCGAGGTGGCCAGGTGGGCGTTGTCCCCATAGTACGAGGAGCCCAGGGACAGGAAAGGCGGCATCAGATAGTCGATGAAGGAGTGCAGCGTGGAGCGGTCATACTCCGCCAGCACCGAGATCCACTTGGCGCCGCTCGGCCGCCACTGCGCCGAGAGCGAAGCGCCGTGGTTGCTGGAATCGAGCTCGATGCCCTGCGACGGGTTCCGGTTGCGGAGCCAGTTGACGTTCGCCTGCAACGACAGCGACGCGGTCACCTGGTAGCGCGCCCGCAATCGCAGGCGGTTGAAATCGTAAAGGCTTGTCCGGAAGTACTCGTGGGTGGTCGAGCCGCCTTCGTACTCGGCGGTGATGTTGGCCTTCTTAATGGGCCTGATGGTGAAGCCGCCGATCCCCACCTGCTGGTTGAGCTTGCCCGATTCGAAGAGTCCGGATTGGCTCAGCGGGGGCGCCAGCGCCGTGGCGTCGCCCCACACGTAGCGGTAGCCGCCGCGCAGGGTGATGCGCGAGGAAAGGTCGAAGAACAGGTCCGTCTGGGTCTGGTTGTAGTTCACTACCTGGTCGTTCGGCGTCAGCGCCGAGGTGGGCGTCGATGTTCCGGCGCCGATGAGCAGGTATTGGGCGATGGTGGCGTAGGCGGAGTCGTGGTAGCGGTCCGTGGTCCAGGATTCCAGCATCCGGAAGCGCCGGAAGGGGTGTAATTCGAAGCCGGCATTGCCGGAAACGTGCGGCTTGTTGGCCGCGCCCATGGTGGTATCCACTTGCCCGTTATAGAACAGCAGCGAGGCGACCAGCGCGAAATTGCCAGTCGCCACGTCCATGTAGTTAATGTCCGTCTTCGGCTCGCTGTACAGGAACTGTCCGGAGAGGTTGAGCCAGCGGAACGGGCTGGCGGTGGCCAGGACCTTGGAGTAAGCGCTGCGCGCGCGGATTCCGTAGGCCTCCTGGAGATGGGTCAAATCGAGCGCGGTTCCCATCAGCGTTGCGGTGCGGTCGCCCGAGAGCGGCACGGCATCGTACGCGGATTCGTCGTCCTTGAACCTGGTCCCACCCTCTTCGAGGGTCACGTGGAAGCGGCTGTACTCGATCCGCAAGCCGCCGCGGTAATTCTGCGTCCCGTCGCGGAATTCGGTGGGCACGGCGTACTCGTTGGCGATATCCTGCACCCATGTGGAAACGCCCGTGCCGTGCCCGGAGTTCCGGTCATAGGCCAGGTACGGCACAAAGTGGCTGGCGGGCCGAAGATCCAGACCAACGCTCAGGTTCCGGCGGCGCAGGTCGAGCGATTGTTCGTCGAAACCGGCCGGCGCAAGCGGGTTGGCGAACGAGGGCAGGGCGTTGAAGTAGGCGATGTTCCGGTAATCGAAACGGAACTCGTAGATCTTGCGCTTGACGGCGTCCAGGTGCGCGGTGTTGTTAGGATCGCCCCAGTTGTAGCTGCGCACATCGAGGCGGTCGAACAACCGCCCTTTGGGGTCCTGGATGGTGAAATTGAAGCCGAAGACGCGCGGCCCGGCGGGCAGATCCACCACGTTGCGGTAGGTATCGAGGCTACCCCGGACATCCGTGCGGAAGCGATATCCGAAATCGATGTCGCCGGTAAGCCAGTCTTCGGCCGGGGGGGCCGGGTTGGCGGCCGCTTCGTCCGTCTTAGCGGGGGCCGGCGCCGTTTCGTCCGCTTTGGCCGGCGCCGCTGCTTCCGCCTTGACCGGAACCTGCACCGTTTCGCCGGCCGGAGCCTGGGCCCAAGCCGTGGCGACGAGTAGGCACGCAAGCAGGAATTTCATCTCAGCAGCCCCCGATCGACGTACGAGCCGTGCACTTTCTGGTGGCACAAGGTGCAGTTCTGGAAGCGCGGGCTGCGAATGTCGTGAAACGCGGGCGGCACGCCGCCCAATGGCGTATTCGCGGCCGGACTCGGCACGGGCAGGTTCGAGTGGCACTCCAGGCACACGAACTGCACCTGGCTGCGCGTGAGCATACGGGGGTTCGACCCGCCGTGCGGCACGTGGCACGCCGTGCAGCCCTCCATGCGCACCGGCGCGTGTTCAAAGGTGAAGGGCCCGGCCAGATTGCCATGGCATTTCAGGCATCCCGGCTCATTGGCGCTCACCGTCTGCATGCCGTGGGGCAGGAAGCTGCCGTGCGGATTGTGGCAATCCACGCACGACATGGCGCCTTCCGGCAAACGGTGGCGCATGGGCTGCTGGAAACTCGCCCAAACATCGGTATGGCAGTCGGCGCACAGCCGGTTGATATCCGTAGCCTTGCGCGCCACCAGGCCGTTCGGCCCATTCTTGTGAATGGCGTGGCAAGCTACGCAGCTCACTTCATTCCTGGCGTGGCCGCTATCGATGTGGCCGGCTTGAGTAGGCTGGTTCCGGTGGCAGGTGAGGCAGCGGCGATCGGTCTCCGCGGGCTTGAGCTTGGCGGGATTCTGAATATCGGCGGCGGACATCGATTCGGCATGCTTGCTTCCAGGGCCGTGGCAGGATTCGCAGGCTTTTGTGTCGAACTTGTATTTCTTCGAGGTTTCCACCAAGTGGTGGGGGTTTTTCTCAAACGCCTTGGAAATATCCTCGTGGCATCCCGCGCAGGTTTCCGAGCCGACGTACTCGGCGGGCTTGTTGTCCGCGGGCGCGGAAGCTTTTTCGGCGGGCGCGGCGGGGGGAGCGTTCTGGGCGCGTCCCGGCCAGACGGCGAGCAGCGCCGGGACGGCCAGAAACGCCGTGAGGCGCGCCGCTCGAAAGCGGCGCGCCCCCTGGGTATTGCCGGCGTTCGCCGGCAACCAAGATAAGGTCGTCATCTCCTTAATGGTAAGCGCCTATAGCCCGGCGTGAACCTGCGACGCGCTGAAATCGGCGCCGGTTCCGTGGCACACGCTGCAGCTTTCCCCGAACTTCGGATCGGTGTTGGCGTTGGCGTGCGCATAGGAGTTGGTGTCCAGGTGGCAAGACGTGCAGGCCGACGTAGTGGCCGGCACGGGAGTCTCGATCCCCTGCGGATCGGTTACCGCGAGCTTGCCGATGGGCAGCACGTTTTCCGTGCCGGAGGCGTGGCACATTTCGCAAATGGTGGTGTCGGAAACGCCGCCTGTCGGAGTCATGGCGGGATACAGGACGCCCGAGCCGGGAGGCGGAGTGGTGAAGTCGTTGTGGCTGCCGCCATGCCCGACCACGATGTAGGACTCGTTGTAATTATTCGCCACATTCACCCCGGAATGGATCTTGTGGATCATCAGGGCGAAGTTAATGCCTTGCGGCGGCAGGGCCGCGTCGGCCGCGACGGTGGCCGTGGGACGCGTGGTGAAGTCGGAATTGGACGGGTTGTGGCAGACCGGGCAATAGGTGACGTCGTTGCGCAGCGAGCCGTGAATCTCCAGGTCCGAGTGGCACTTGTTGCAGTTGGCTTCGAGCACCACCGTGCGCCGAGGCGCCACCGCCGAGCCATCCACCGAGAAGTTGATGACCGAATTGTGGGCGCTGTATTGAGCGGTCTGCTGCTCGGTGGTGCCGGCCAGCAGGGTGGCGCTGAGGCGCGCCTCGACGCCGATCGTGTAAGTGCCCTTGGCGGTGGCCGGAATCGCGTGGGTGAAGGTATAGGTGCAGTTGCCTTTGGTATCGCAGGTGGCGCCGGTCGCGGATTCGGTGACGTACCCGGGGGTGGAAGTGGTATCCGAGCCGAAACTGATGGCGCCGTAGTCCGTAGTGGGGCCGGTCATGGTCAGCGAGAACGAGCCATTCGCAATAAACTGGCTCATCGGTATCGCGGCGCCGGCGTTGGTCAGCACGGTGAAGGACACGGTCGGCTTCTGTCCGGCGACCCCAACCACTTTAGTCAGCGTCACCACGATGCCCGGAAGGGTGGTGGAATATTCCGGAATCGTGTGCGCGCCGATGATGGACGCGTCAAATTCCAATTCTCCCTGCGGAATGTGGCATTCGGCGCATTGCTTATCGTCCGGTTCCGGCAGGTTGACGTGGTTCAGGCCGGTCACGAAGTTGACGTTGGAGTGGCAGGCGCCGCAGGCAGCCCGGTCGGGCGTGGTCAGCCAGGCGTTGGTCTGGGCCGCGCCGTTGCTGGGATTATGGCAGGTCTTGCACATCCGCACATCGGGCGGATACACCACCGTCGCCCAACTGCTCACCGCGTTCCCGAAGCCCACAATCGAGTACGGGGTAGTGGACTCGATAGTGGGAAATGAGTTGCCGATGTGGATTGCGTGGGTCATGCGAGGCATATCGAGCGTGTTGCCGGTGTTGGGGTCGGTGGTCTGCGGCGTGTGGCACATGATGCACAGATCCACGCCCCGGCGCGAACCGCCATGGAATGCCAGCGAGGTATGGCAGGCATTGCAGTCCGGCGTCCGGACGATATCTCGCGGGGCCGGCGTGCCGCCCGCCGGCACGAAGTCGTACGTGACGGAGGCGTAGTTCGTACCCAGGTCCCATTCCGTCAGGTTCCGTGAACCGTACATGCCGAGGCGGTGCGTGGCGGAGGAATTGTAACCTGTCGGCGCCTTGTTCTTAAACGTGTAGATATACTCGCCGACGGCGACGGTCGAGGTGGTTCCGCCGGAATCCGTGGTGGCCTGGGTGGCGGTGGCGCCCCCGGTCACCGCCGTCGACACGCGAGTGGTGTAAGAAACATACTGGGCCTGCCCGGCGGGAATATACGCCAGAATAAAGCTGCTCGAGATGGTTCCGGGGGTCTGAATACCCGCCGTATCCAACGCGATGCCATTGGGGTCCGTCACTTTGTAATCGACGGTGGTCGTGCCGTCGGAGGCGATCTTCACCGAGACAACGCTGTAGACCAGCCCCGGATTGACGTATTGAACCATGGCTTGGGGCGCATAAGCCGCTTTGTCGTGAGCATCCAATATGGCCCTATTTTGTCCGCTCATCATGAGCGCCGATGCAGCCACCACTACAAGTCCTAGAGCGTAGCGGCCGGCCGCGAAAAGGGATGAAGGAATCCGCATGTTTTAATCTCCACTCTCCATTAGAAAACCAAGTTCCTGGAAACCGTACCGAAAAGGTACGGAAAACCACGTCCAGCGCAGGTGACCCTGCCGATCTGCCAAGCTCCTGATCTATTGCACACGCCCATCCAAATCCCGTGGCACAGAATCGGGTCCTCAACTCGTTTATTATCAATGTGTAGGAAAACACACCAGCCCATCCGATTTTGCTTCAGCACCACCTTGATGGGTGAAAGTCAGCGGGCTTGGGTGAAATCCCGCTAAGAGCTCAATGATCTCCGCAGGCATTCTCCGGGGAGTCGGTCGCTTAAGCGCCGGAGCATGCCGGTCCTGGTGTGGTGAATGTTTCAACGCCTACGATCCGAAACCCGTGGCAAATTGCAACTCCCAATAATCTCTTAGTACTTTACCCAGGAAATTTCCTAAGTTATGCACGGATTATTCTTGAAACTGGGGAGGAAAGTGTGTAACATAGCACTCTTGACGGTTTTAAATATCAAAGCCAGGAATCTCCGATGAGCTCATCATCCACACTCCAAGCACCTGTTCTCGAGCGCATCCGCAGCCTCTCCATGGACTCTCAGCGCCTGCACGCGTTGGAGCGCCTATACCGGCGTAGAGACGCCGTAGACCATCTTATTCATTCTCTGGAAGAGTACGACAGGGTTCCTTCGCCTCGAAGAGGCAAGGTGCTGTCGATCAGCGTTGGGCCGAGGTGCTTGTCAAGTTCCGCTCGATAGCGAACTTGACCAAGCCCACGAGATCTCGAACGTTGAGCTTGCGCATCAAACTGGCCCGATAGGTGTCTACCGTCTTCGGGCTGATATCGAGCAACTCGGCGATATCCTTGGCGCGCAACCCGTTCACGAGATAGGAGAAAACCTCCATCTCGCGGGGGCTGAGACAACCCACGGGATCCGCCGTGCGGCCCTTTTCGCCCTTGGTGAACAGCCCGGCGCCGCGCAAGAGGGGAGAAACGTACACCCCGCCGTCGCGCACGAAACTGATGGCGTCCAACAAGTGGCGGGCGGGACCGTCCTTTAACAAATAGGCGTCCGCGCCGGCGCGCAGAGCCTCCATGACGGTGGGTTCTTCGCGGCTTATGGAGAGAATGATAAGCTTGGCGGCGCACCCGGCGGTGCGCAGTCTGCGAATCACTTCGACGCCCGTCATGCCGGGCATGTGAATGTCGAGGATGGCGAAATCGGGCTTCAGCGTGGATATGGTTTCGAGGGCCGCCATTCCGTCGGAGCACTCCGCCAGCACGCGCATTCCGTGGGAGGCGCACAAAGCCGCGAAGCCCTCTCGCACAATGGCATGATCGTCCGCCAGCACTACCGTGGTCGCTTGCAATTCCTGCATATCTCTCCCTTCGGTTCGCGCCTCATGAGCGGTCCGGGACAAATGGAGCCGTAAGCGTTAGTGTAGTTCCATTGGGCCCGGTTGCAATATCCAGCCTGCCACCGAGGCCGGCGGCCTGCTCGCGGATGGATCGCAGTCCGATTCCCGAGGCTACGCTGGGAGGCGCGGAGAAAAACCCGGCGAGGTTGAATCCCACGCCATTATCGGCAACGCGCAGCTCGATCCAGCCGCCTCGCGCGGCAAGCGATGCCTCGACGCGGGTCGCCTGGGCGTGCTGAGCGATATTAGAGAGGGCTTCCTGGGCGGCGCGGTAGACCAGGGTCTTCACCTCGAGCCCCGGGTCCGCCGGCAGCGGTTCGATGCGCAGGGAAGCCTCGAATCGCGCCGGAATTCCACTCAGGCTCCAGAGTTGGTCGAGGGCGCTCGAGAGGGTCAGGCGCTGCCACTCGGGCGGATGCAGGCGGTGGGAGAGGGCGCGCACCTGGTCAAGCGCGTCGCCGACCAACGTGGAAATCCGCCCGAGGGCCTGGCTCACAGAGGCCGGAGGGTCGGTGAGCTGCCCATTGACCACTTCAAGCTGCAGGCGGATAGCGGCCAGCAGTTGCCCGACTCCGGTGTGCAAATCCCTGCCGAGCCGCTGCCGCTCGCGCTCGATCTGCCGGACCGCGCCCCCGCTTCGCCCGCGGCGGACGCGGGCGTGCAAATCGCGTTCCGCCGCCATCAGGCGAAAGCAGTGGCGCAGCAGGCTGCCCTCGAGTGGCGCCAGACCGCTTCCGTGCCGTCGCGGAGCGTCGGCGGGCCGCGCGCCGATCCACAACCTTCCGCGGGCTCCGAGCACGCACGAGAACTCCAGGAACTGGCGCGCCGGCGCGTCGCGCCCGGTCAGGCCGTGCGCTTTCTCGATGGCCTGGCTGGTGCGTTCACTCACCGTGAGCACGCGGCTCCGCAAGTCGCATTCCATGAGGAACGGATAGGACAATCCGTTATGGACGGACCCGGATTCCGCGTCGTATGGCAACCAGAACACTCCTGATAAAGAGGATGATTCCTAGTCAGAATGCCAGTTTGCGCCGGGCGCCGCAATCGCGGTACGTACCTGGTACTTTGATTACCAACTTCGGTATTGCGCGGGAATTGTGGAAGGATTATAAGTGAATCACCGATGGAAAGACTTCTCAAATACGCACCGCGCGTCGCCATATTCCTGGCGGGGGTTGCAGCAGGCGCGCTGACCGGATCGCGTCGCGACCGGGCCGGGATGGATCCCGCGGCGGCCAGGGAATTGAAGCGTTCGCTGGCCGGGCTGGAAGAGCGTCTGGCCACTCAGGAATCGGCCAGCGCCGCGCACTTCACTCAGATTGAAGCGCGGCTCGAGGAACACGCCGGCAAACTGGCCGACGTCCCTTCCACGGCGCAGATTGTGGCCGCCATGGAACAACTGCTCTCCAAGACCATGTCCTCGCTCGACGAGCGGCTCACCACGCAAGCGGGTTCAATCGAGGTTCTCAAGACCACGGTTTCGCAAACCGACAGCCTGCTGGAGCGAGTGCTCGAGTCTCTCGATTCGCTGCAGGCATATACCGACCCTTCGGAACTGGCAGCCGACGCTCTGCTTCAGCGGCCGGTGGTGTGAGCATAAGCATAATGACCGTCATGATCGTCATGGTCCACATTTCCGCGACTGGGCGCGTCAGGTCAGTTTTGTAACCGCTGTATGGCCGTCTTGCAGGTTTGACCACGCCGAGGTGGGGTGGCAACCCGCGGTTCAGAAGAAATGTCCGAATGTGCAGCATATTGCGTAGGCTGTGGTCGCGGACGAAGTCACCACCGCGCCGAGCCTCTGGTCAGTATCCTAACCTGAACGTAAATAATAAAGGAAATTCCTGAATCCTTGGTATCAATATAGGATCTGCATCTCGCCAGCATCAATGAGTGCGATGAGCAAGCTCCGCGCGTTGGCGCGTATTCATGGAAGGATGTAATCTCCACTAAGAAATGGACATCCCCAAAGTGCTGGCCGAGTTGCGAGCGGAATTGGATATTCTTAACGCAGCCATTGCCAGCATGGAACGACTGCAGCACGAGGCGCCCCGTAAAAGGGCCTCGGACATCCCCAAATCTAACCGTCGCGCCGCTAGAAGAGGCGGCGTGCGGACGGTGACCGGAATCCGGAAAGAGGAATAGCGAACCCTCGGGAGACGCCGCATGGCTTTAGCCCCGGAGGCGCGTATCGGCGCCTTGGCGGAAGGCTCGAAGCCCCATCCACGGGCAATTGTGGGGCAGGCGCTTTCGCCGGCCATTCGGTTTCAGCAGGCGGCGCCCGAGCTTCGCTCGGCTTGACAGGCGGAAGCGCCTGTCCCACATCGGAGGGTGGTAGATATGCGGGCTAAAACGGCACGTCGTCGTCGGAGATGGCCGGGTTGAACGCGGCCTGCGGCTGCGGCCGCGGCCCGGATAGCAGGTTATCACCCGGACTATTTGGGCTGATTCGATTGGCGCCCCAGCGAAAGTAGAAATTGGTTTTCCCGTCCTTGGTGAACTTCTGAAGGCCAATGGGACGATGCGCCAACTCTCCCAGCCGCGCTGGCAACTCGGAGAGACGCGATACCTGCAAGCGGCACTTCTCCATATCCTGCCTGAGGATTCCGAGAGT
>Ga0187851_10005074_pt1 | contig 10585 bp, 10 predicted proteins | sample June2016WEW_6_10_FD_132997 | JGI IMG/M metagenome (GOLD analysis project Ga0187851, IMG submission 132997) | Peatland microbial communities from SPRUCE experiment site at the Marcell Experimental Forest, Minnesota, USA - June2016WEW_6_10 | ecosystem: Environmental > Terrestrial > Soil >... | reverse complement strand
GCGCCGCGGCCGACAGTGACCACAGCAAGCCCGGTACCCTCGACCGCGGGAACCAATTCGAACTTGCCATTGCCGAGGTTGCGGAAGAGCAGCGGGCGCTCCGCATAACTCATTCCCCAATCCAGGTGCTGATCCGCTTGGGGATAGACGTGGCCGTCCACAATGAACAAATCCTTCCAGCCGTCATTATCGTAGTCGAGGAATCCGTCGGCGAAACTGACAAACGGGATGGAGGGTTCCGCTATGCCGGCCTGGTAACTCACATCCGTGAAGGAACCCGTTCCGTCATTCTGAAAAAGAACTTTATAGTCATCGGAGAAGGTGGTATTCACGATGGAAAGATGGCCGTTGTTCTCGTAGTCTCCGGCGGCGATGCCCATATTCGAGACCTCGCGGCCATCCGCATTTAGGGCGTATCCGCTGGCATAACTCACATCCTCAAAGGTTCCATCTCCCTTGTTCATATATAGGTAGTTAGGAGTGGAATCGTTGGCCACCAGCAGGTCCGGCTTGCCGTCGTTATTCACGTCCGCAAAGAGAACTCCCAGGCCGTAGAATCCGTTGGGATCGTCTACGCCGAGCTTCTTGCTGACATCGGTAAAGGTCCCGTCCCCGTCGTTATGAAAGAGATGGTCGTGCTCGCCCTTGAGGCCGCGCGGACCGCAGAGCACGGGCACTGCGCGGTACTGGCAGAAGGTGTAGCCGACGGCCTTCGAGCCGGAGACCGGAGGGTCGGATAAGTCGATTTGAGCGTATCCGGCGACGAACAGATCCAGCCGGCCGTCGCCATCGTAGTCGCCGAAGGTGGCGCCGGTGGACCATGTGCCGAGAGCAACACCTACCTTCTCCGCAACATCCGTAAAAGTCCCGTCGCGATTATTGTGATAGAGGCGATTCTTCCCAAAATTTGTAACATACAAGTCAGGCCAGCCGTCGTTGTTGTAATCGCCCACCGCGCAGCCGTAGCCCCAACGGCCGTTTGCGACGCCGGCCTCTTCCGTCACATCGGTAAAGGTGCCATCATGGTTATTGTGAAAGAGAGCCGCGCGCGGAGCGGCGGCTTTACCGGCCAGCGCATCATAAGTCGAGCCGTTCACTAAATAGATGTCGAGCCAGCCGTCATTGTCATAATCAAGCAGACAGACTCCGGGGCCTTTTTCTTCAAGGATGAGCCGCTTCTCCGGCGTGCCCGCGGTGTGATGCCAGGTTGCCAGGCCCGCTTGCCGGGCTATGTCCTGAAAGATAATTGGGCCGGTCTTGACAAAACCGCCGGCAGTAATGGGACGGTGCTGGCTGTCGAAATCAACATTCCGTGGCCCGGCATTGGCCATTCCGCTTTGAGAAGGCTGCTTCCCGTCGTGCTGCTGAGAGAGTAATGCCGGCGAAGAACAAGCAAGGAGCATAGCGGCTATAAGAGCGGCTGGCCATCCGGGTCTGTGCGACAAAGCGGGCTCCTCCACCGCTTGAAGTATATCGCAATGGGGGCCCAGTCCCGGCGGGTTTCTACTTCTTCTTATCGCGGCAGGATTTGAGGTAGGCGAGGAGAGCATCAAGATCCGCGGCCCGCAAATCATCCCCGAAGGGTGGCATGAGCTTGCTTCCGTTGACGATCTGATTTTGGATCTGCGCTTTCTTCAATCTTCTGCCCACTCCAGACAGATCGGGTCCCTTGTGGCCGCCGGCGTTACGGATCGTGTGGCAGTGCGTGCATCCGCTCTCCGCAAAGATTGCTGCTCCGTGCTCCCGCTGGTTGCGTGAGGACGCAAGACCAGCGGGCGAGCAAACTAACAACACGGCAAGGATGGCGGACCATTTCTTCATTGAGCGCCCGTTCCCCCACCATCGACGGACTGTGCCGTGAGGTCGCTGTGCTTGTGCCAGGGGACGCTTTCGGAGGTAATCTCCGGATGCTTGCGCAGGAACTCCAAAGCGTAGGTGCTGGCGGTGGGATCGTCCTTCTGATCGGCAAAGGCGGCGGATTCGCGCGCGGCAGCCTCCTTCATGCCGAGGCGGCGATAGACGATGGAAAGGATGTAATGCGCGGCCAGGTCGTCGGGGTCGATGGACTGGAGTGTCTCATACTCGGTTCGCGCCCCATCGTAGTCATGCTGCTGATAGAAAGAAAAGCCGAGTTCGCGGTGGGCATCGCGGGAGCGCGGGAACTGCGAGGTCACCTCGCGGAGATCGGCGATGGCAGCGTCCAGATGGCCCTGCGTGCGCTCGACTAACGCAAGGTAATAGAGCGCGCGGGCATTGTGCGGAGCAAGCTGGAGGGCCTTTTCAAGGTGGGCGCGGGCATCGTCGTAGCGTTCCCATTGAAAGTCGGCAATGGCTATGTTGGTGTAGGCGTCGGCGTAGTCGGGGCGCAACTCGGCCACATGCTCGAAGGCTTGCGCGCTGGCGGCGTACTGCTGCGCGTCGAGCAATCCTATGCCGTAGTTATTCCAGCGCATCCAATCCTTGTTGTCCTGCGGGTCTGGGGAGGCCACGGGATTCGCGCCTAACGCGAGCGATCGCGTGCGCGAAGCTATCTCCGCCACCGGCATCTCCTCGTGGTGGGGAACGGCATAGTCGATGAAGTGCTGATTGAAGTGCCGATAGTTCACCTTGGCCGCGATGGTGATGGGGCCCACGGCATCCGCGGGCACCTTGAATTCGTAGCGCACGATCTGCGAGCGCCCCGATTGTATGGTGTTGTTATAGGCAACAACCCTCGTATCCCACACCTGATGAAGGTCATTCAATCCGCCTCTTTTGTTGATCAGGCGGTTCGTAAAGCTATGCGCGCGCGGATCGAGCGAGCCATCCTTCTCGAGCGCCCCGGAGTGCAGGATGGTGCGGCCCGCGGCATCCTTCACCTCAAACTCCACCCAGCTCTCATAGAAATCGCGCTGCTCCGGAACAAGGCTATGGGCGATGCCCTTGTTTTGAATCACGACGGAAGTAGTTAGCACATCCCCGGGAGCTATCTCGAAGGCCTGGCTCCCGAGTGGGGCGACCAGCTTCTCCCCATTGCGCTCGATTCCGAAGATGTCCAAATTCAGCACTCCGTTGCGCAGAAAGGCAAGAGTTTTCTCCAGTTGCTCGTCGTAGCCATAATACTTTGCAATCACCGTATTGCCGCCCAGCCAGCGATGCGAGGCGAGTTTTCCATCCTTGGCTCCATAATCGGGCAGCTTGATGTCTTCCGGCTTCATGTGGCAGGTCTGGCAGGTCGAGACCTTGTCCTTGACGTAGAAGGGCAGCGGGGATTGTTTTGCGAAAGAGGATAACTGCCACTCATCGTACAAGAAGATCGCGCGCTGCCATTTATAGTCATTCAGAATTCTTGGCAGGGCGGCTTTGTGGCAGGCTCCGCAGAACTCGCTCGACTTATAAAAGTCCTTCATCACGGCCTTGGAGTGCCGGTCAAGGTGAGCCAATATCTCCTTGTCGGGGACCTCGCCATAGACCGGCTTGCCGTTTTCATCCACCATAACTGCCGGCTGAGCCAGCACCCAGCTTCCCGTGCCATAGGTATTGACCTTCTGAATGGAATGGCAGACCGAACAAGTTACTCCGTCCGCGTCGAAGCCGCGATCCACGGGAGAATCCTTGGTTAGCGCGCCGGAGACCAAAGCGGTCGGGTTGTGGCAGCCTTCGCAATGGCGGGTAAACTCGACTCCCTTTTCCTTGCGTAGCGCGTTGACGTTCTTGACGTACCAGGGAGCGCGGAAGGAGTTTGCGTGTGCCGTCTGGCGCCACTCTGCGTGAGCTTCCTGATGGCAGTGGCCGCAGTACTTTGCCGTAGGAAAGCTCTTGGAATCGATGAACTGGCCCGTATCCGTCGTCCCATTGGACGGAAGAAAGGGCCTATCTTCTCCAAAGCGATAACTGTAGTGCTCGCTCACCGATTGCGAATAGGCGGAAGGCTGCGCCGGGGCCGGGTTATCTGCCGCCGCGCGGGCAGGTTCAGCGCCCCATGGCTGCAGGCCGATGACGGCGGCGAACAAAAGAGCGCAGGCGCCAGGGAGCGTTCTTCCGGCTGCGAGCGCCGGCTTCGACGGGATTGCGAATCTGTTCTTGCTCATTGGATTTGACCTCCGGGATTCAATGGGGAGACGCTCCATCCCTCAATGGAGATGGAATCCTCCAAGTGCGCTCTACGGGTTCTTGCCCTGTCCTTCTTTGAGAGTTACGATGCGGTCGATCTGCGGAGCGGGGAAATGCTCCGTCGAACCGCTGGGCCAATGAACTTCAATATCATCTATGGCCGTCGAGTCGCCGAGTCCAAAGTGCAGTCGCGGATCGCTGGTGGAGGCATAGCTTCCGCCGGAGATAACATCGCCGCGCTGGCGCATTTTGTTGGCCGTGAGATAAAGAGTCGCGCCAATGGCGTCGCGCGGGCTCTTCGGTCCGCCGACGAGCTTGAATTCGATCCAATGGTGTTTGTCGGGCGAGACGTTGCGGAGCAGAGCGGGCGGGCCATCCAAGACATTGATGACCACATCGAGCTTTCCATCGTTGAAGAGGTCGCCGATAGCCAGGCCGCGGCCCACATAAGTCTGGCCCAGCCCTGATCCCTCGACCGCTGGCATCAGCTCGAATTGCTTGCCCCTAATGTTATGAAAAAGCAGCGGGCGTTGGGCGAAGCTGGTTCCCCAAGACTCCTTATCGACGATGGGATAGACATGACCATTGGCGGCAATCAGGTCTTTCCAGCCGTCGTTGTCGTAGTCGAAAAACGCATCGCCCCAGCCTAGAAATGGAACAGTTGGCTCGGCAATCCCAAGCTGATAACTGATGTCGGTGAAATTAGCGTCGCCGTCGTTGCGATAAAGCGGATCGTAATCGTCGCTGAATGTGGTGTTGAAGAGATCGACCAGGCCGTTGTTCTGGTAGTCGCCAACCGCTATGCCCATGGTGGCGGTTTCGCGGCCGTTCTCGTTGAGAGCATAACCGGAGGAGTAGCTTATATCTTCAAAGGTACCGTCGCACTTGTTGAGATAGAGGTAATTCGGGGTGGAGTCGTTGCCGACGAGCAGGTCGGGCTTACCGTCGTTGTTGACATCGACGAAGACCGAAGTAAGTCCGTAGTAACCATTGTTATCGGCGACGCCGGCCTTTTCGCTCACATCGGTAAAGGTTCCATCGCCGTTGTTATGGAAGAGATGATCCGGCTCGCCTTTCAGGCCCCGCGGGCCGCACATCACGTTCTCTCCGCGGAACTGGCAGAAACTGTAAGCCACGCCCTTGTCGCCCGAGGCAGGCGGATTGGCCAGGTCATAGTGAACGTAGCCGGGGACGAAAAGGTCCAGCCTTCCATCGCCGTCATAGTCGCCCCAGGTGGCGCCGGTGGACCAGTTACCCAGGGCGACGCCGGCTTTTTCAGCCACGTCGGTGAAGGTTCCATTGTGATTGTTATGATAGAGCCGGTTCTTGCCGAAGTTAGTAACATAGATGTCCGGCCAGCCGTCGTTGTCATAGTCGGCGATGGCTACGCCGACGCCCCAGCGGTCGTTGGTGACGCCAGCTTTCTCAGCCACATTCGTGAAGGTGCCGTCATGATTGTTATGGAAGAGCGCGGCTTTGGGAGCCGCGGCTTTGCCGGCCTCGGCCTCATACGTTGAACCATTCACGAGATAGATATCGAGCCAGCCGTCATTGTTGGTATCGATCAGGCCCACGCCCGAGCCATTGGCCTCGATGATGAATTTCTTTTCCGGCGTGCCCATGCGATGCTTCCATGTGGTCAGACCGGCCTGGCGGGCGATGTCCTCAAAGAGGACGGGGCCGCTCTTGACGAAGCCGCCGGCGGTGATGGGGCGATGTTCGCTGTCGAGGACGGCCGGGTGCGCGCCTCCGGTATTAACCCCGCCCACGGCGGAGGGCTGTCCGCCTTCTTTAGGCTTGTCGGACTGCGTGTCGGCGGTGTGCGAGTCCGGCGTGGTGGATTGCGCGGCCGAAGGGCTCGGAGCCGCAGCCAACGCGAAGCAGATTGCCATGCCGGCAACCCTCAAAATCGAAATGCGCAAGGCGAAGAGTAGGAATCTTCCAGCGCGGCATAGAAATGCTGCGGGGCGCGAGGACAGATCGGTTGGAAGACGCTGGGGAAGCAGCGCGAACATTGGACCTCCACGGTTGAACATGCCAACCATACAGGACTGGCGGCTTTTTGGACTCAACCCAAAGATGGAGTTGACTAGCGCGGAGCGGATGAGAAACGGGATCGGCGGACGAAGGCGGTCTTACACTCCTTCGCCGGGCAGTGAAAGAGCAGTTCTCTTTCGGGGTCGGCCGGGGCAGCTTTTCGACTCACTACGTTCGCTCAGAGCGACAAGCCTTTTGAGGGCGCCCGGCGCGGAGCGAAGCAAGACTTCCCGGCTCTTGCAAAGGGGCAGAAGCGCGGGGGGCGGCTGACGGAGACAAATAGACTACCGAACCGGCGAAGCGGAACGTTGGCGCGGACCATGTGACCAGCAAACGCTGTCAGCCAACCGGGCTTTGGCGTCCTTATCCTGTTGCCTGGCTGCGGGCTTCCTCGCGCAGCTCGTTTGCGTCACGCGAGCGGTGGTTCCTGCCCCGCGCTTTGCGCAGTTGCTCTTGCCCGCAGGTGGAACATTCCCAGGGAAAAAAGCCAAAAAATGGGGCCAGCTTCATGCGAAAGAAGCCTTCCCTCTGAATCCGGTAAATCTTAGAGCTGTTGCACTTTGTGCAAACCATGTGCATTGACTCCGCAGTTGTAGAAGATCTGGGGGGAGCTTCTTGAATTATATGCCGAATCGCATCGAGATGTCATGGGGAAATGAGATTTCGCCAACGCAAGGGATCGACGGCCAAGAATCGGTTGGAGCGCGGACGAGGATCAATACCTCAGCCGCGTCTAGCCTTCTTGACGCGCCACCGGCTCCTTCGAAAATACCTGTCAGCGATTCATCCGCGGGTTTCGGGGAAGATTCGCAGCGCCCCTCCTAGGCGCGCTTTTTCGTTGGCCTGCATACCCCGGATAACGCTGCGCTCCATCCGGGGCAATTATCGTCCACTCCCCCCGGAGTGGCGAACGGCGAGCGATCCAGGCTCCATTCTCATGTCTGGATGCGAACCGAAGGGTCATGGATGACTATTCTCATGTTGCTGGAGCACGAAAAGACCCTGGCAGCCTGTGATGAAATTCGAAAATGCAGAAAAGCATCCCTCAGGGGCTAAAGCCCATCTTTTCCTATCAACCATTTATGGCAGGGCTGAAGCCGTGCCCATTCAAAACCTTACTTTCACCACAGGCTGCTGGCCAAGATCATCCGGTCCGGCGTGGTCAAGGACGGGCGGCTGCTGCGCGTCCGCGTTCACCTGCAGGACCGACCCGGCCCCCTGCTGGCTCTGACCCAGATTCTGGCTCGGGAGCGCGCCAACATCGTCGAGACCATCCATGATTGCGCCTATTATGGAGTGGCCTGGGCGATACCGTGATCGATGTGACGGTGGAGACGCGCGGCGCGTCTCACATCACCGCCATCCGTCACACCTTGCGCGAAGCCGCCTTCCGATTCGAGCGGGTACAGTAGAAGAAGCAATGTACAGCCCTACATTCAATCGGATCGCCGACCGCGCCGTTCTCATCGAGGCCATGCAGACTTACTCGTTTGCCATTCTCTTTGGCCCGCAGGAGGCTGGGGCGCCGCTCGTGGCCACGCACCTGCCGCTGGTGGTGCGGGATGAAGGCCCGCACGGTGTGCTCGAAGGCCATTTTGCCCGCGCCAATCGCCACTGGCAGACTCTGGCCGGGCGCGAGACGTTGGTGGTCTTTTCCGGGCCGCATAGCTACGTGTCGCCTATGCTCTATGTCGATCCGCTTTCGGTTCCCACCTGGAACTACATTGCCGTTCACGCTTACGGGACGCTGGAGTTGGTGGAGGACGAGGCTGGCAAGGATGCCCTGGTCACTGGCCTGATGCGCGCGCATGAGCCGGGCTTCGAGGAGAAGTGGCGCGGGATGCCGGAGGAGTTCCGGCGGCCGATGCTGGCGCAGGTTGTGGGCTTCCGCATCCCCATCGCGCGCATCGAAGGCAAATTCAAGCTCAGCCAGAACCGGGACGAGGCCGAGCGGGGCAACGTCCAGACCGCGCACGCCAAAGGCAGTCCCGATCAGCGGGCACTGGCGGTCTGGATGGCAAGGCTGGGCGGGTAAGGAAGCGTGGCGGGCGCCGATTCTCAACGCGCTTGACTTTTGATATACTCGTAGAGTTCACCACAGTGCGGAGGTGGCGAAATTGGCAGACGCACCAGCTTGAGGTGCTGGCGCCCAAAAGGCATAGGGGTTCAAGTCCCCTCTTCCGCACCAGAATTCTCTCGTCCGGTCCAGCCGGATTGAACTCGGAAAGCAGTTTTCAAGATGAATATTCTCTTCGATGTAGTGGTTGTTTTGCACGTGATTGTGTGCTTCTTCCTGATCGGCGTCGTTCTCCTGCAGCAGGGCCGGTCGGCCGACTTGGCGGGTGCCTTCGGCGGCCAGGGCTCGCAGACTGCATTCGGCCCGCGCGCCGCTGCCAACGTGCTCACCCGGCTTACTACCTATTCGGCGATCATCTTCATGTGCACCTCGATTACGTTGACAATCCTCTCCGTTCGAACCACCGGGGGGTCGCACTCGGTTCTGGAGAACTCCAAGCCTGCGCCGGTCTCAACGCCGGCCAAGTCCAAGTAGGGGACAAGACTTGTATTGTCAGTAATATAAGCAAGAACGGCGGGCCAGACGGTCTGCCATTTTTGCGCAGGAGCCTTTTGCAAGATTACATTGAGGCTGCCGCACGTGTCAGGGCAGGCTTTGAGGTCGTGCCATGACACAACTGATCGATCTATGCGGCTGGGGGTTGTTTTTTGCGCGTCAAAGCGCCGGGTTTCCGAGGCCGGCTCCGAATCGAGGCGCGCTATAATCCTCGAAAGCCATGCGCAAAAGCAACTACCGGATTCATGTCACTGCGGACTCGGTCGATGTCGAGTGCGACAACCCCCTCGGTTCCCCGAGATCCCCTCGCTTCTTCGGCGTCTTCGTCATTGCGGACGCCCTGGCTCTGCTCTGCCTCCCGTGGTTTGTTCACGGGCACGGCTCGACCATGTGGGTGATCCTTACGGAGTCGCGCCCAAGTGATCCAGGCTTTGTCGAGAGCGTGATTACCGCCGTTTTGGCAATGGCAATAGGGATTCTCTTGCTCGCCTGGGGCATCCGATACTGCCTGCCCTTCGGTGAGCGGCTTCATTGTGACCGCTCTATGCTGACTTGGTCGAAGATCCGTTGGATAAGCTTTCGCAATCGCTGGGTTACGCGCTCCATTCCGGTCTCTGAGATCGTCCGGGCTTCTTACGGCATCGTCTATAAATCTAAAGGTGTTTATGGGATTCTGCTCGAGAACGGAGTAGATGGCGAGCCATGGAAGTTGTTTTGGGGGATCGAAACTCCGGAGGCCAACCGCATCCTTCGCGGCCTGAAGGCACTCGGCGTGAATGTGTATATCGACCCTGAAATGCGCGAGGTCATTCGGGAGACGCTTCGGGACCGGAGCGCCCAACTCTAGCAAACCGTAGTCCAGCCTGAAGGAAATCTGGCATCCGGCCCTCCGGCCGGGAGATTTCCACAGGGCAAAAACTTTCTTCTTGACAAATATATCTGCAAGATATATCTTCAAGATGTGAAAGACAACCGCACCGCCTACGTCATCCTCGGCATGCTCTCCATCGCGCCGAAAGGCTCCGGCTACGAGATTCACAAGGCTATCCAAGAGAACTTCGGCAGCTTCTGGGGCGAGAGCTACGGGCAGATCTACCCCTCTCTGAAGCGTTTGGCCGCCGAAGGCCTGATCGAGGCGTGCAAGCCGACCGCCGCGGGGAAAAAGCGCCGCCATGAGTATGCGCTGACAGAAGCCGGGCGGGCCAGTCTGCGGGAGTGGCTGGCGTTGCCTTTCCAGAACGATCCGCCGCGCAATGAGTTTCTGCTCAAGCTGTTTTTCGGGCGGGAGGCTGCGCCGGGGGTGGCGCTGGCGCATGTTCGCGAAGTCAATGAACGAAACCGCAGGACGCTGGCCATGCTGGAGAGGATCGAAAAGATGGCGCGGGCGCACCAATCGAAAGACCCCAATCTGCCGTACTGGATGCTCACGCTGGGGTTGGGGCTGGCGCTGACTCGCGCGGCGCTGGAGTGGGGGGAATCGGCTCTCAAGGAACTGGCGGCTTTGGAGCGGGGAGCTCAAGAGGTTCCCAATCCGGTTGTAGGCAACGCGGCGGACTGTGCGGGGTGAACGCGCCTTCGAGGTTTCATTGACCCAATTCAGGACGAAATGGCTGCGGAGATTTTTTAGTCCTTCGACAGGATGCAGGCGGGTTGGTTCACCGTGCGGCAAGTTAGCCCCGCTCCGCGAGATTGCGAGTTAGCAAGTTAGCGGGTTGATTGCTGGTTGCAGGCAGCAGGCGCAAGTCGGGCTGGTTTTCAGGAAGAAGTGCGCTGGGGTTCGTGGTATCCCACCCTAGGCAGGATCGACATATACGGTCTGGCAGGATGCTGGATTCCAACGAAGTTACCGATCCGGCCCTTAACGGATGAAACATTTTATCTTTT
>Ga0187851_10005073_pt1 | contig 10586 bp, 7 predicted proteins | sample June2016WEW_6_10_FD_132997 | JGI IMG/M metagenome (GOLD analysis project Ga0187851, IMG submission 132997) | Peatland microbial communities from SPRUCE experiment site at the Marcell Experimental Forest, Minnesota, USA - June2016WEW_6_10 | ecosystem: Environmental > Terrestrial > Soil > Wetlands... | reverse complement strand
GGAACTGATAGACGGCCGGTTGACGGCTCCCGAGGAGGTTCGCGCCTTTTTGGAACCGCATTCCCCTCCCGCGCCCCCGCCCAAGGAGAGCATCAAGAGGCCGCGCGCCAAGCGGGGCGCAGAAGCCAGGCTCAAGGAGCACACGTATGACGAGGAGGAGGAATCGGAAGAGGGCTTGGAGGAGGACGAGGATCTGGACGATCTTGTCGGCGAAGAGGACGATCTCGACCTTGGCCTGAGCCTGCCGAAGGTCGACCTGGATGTGGAGATTCCAGGCTTGATCGAAACCGATCTCATCGAATCCGATGCAGCGGAGTCCGCCGAGGATGAAATGGAGGCGGAAGAGCCGGAGCCGATCGTAGCTCCGCCGAAGCACGAGTCTCCGCCCAAGCGCGAGTCAAGGAAGCGCGACTCCAAGACGTCTGCCGCGCCACAGCCGGCCAAGGAGGCAACGGCTTCAGTTCCTGTGAAGGCTGAGGAGCCGACTGCTGCCGCACCGGCTGCCAAGCCGGTTGCGCCGAAGGCTGCGAAGCCGGAAAAGCCCAAGCCCGAGGCAAAGCCGGCTCAATCCAAGGCAGGAGCGGATCGGGCCGCGAAGAAGGCTGTTCCCGGCGAAGCTGCCGGGAAGCACAGCGATGCGGCCAAACCCGTGGCCGAAGTCCCAATCGCGGCGAGCAAGCTTCCGGTTGAGCCTCCCAAGACGCCAAAACCGGCAAAGGCATCCAAGCCGGCCACAAAAAAACCCGTTCCCAAGACGGCAAAGCGAAGATGACTTGGCTGCGGGGCGGCTGAACGGGCTGCGCCCACGGCAAAAACTCCACTTCAGCCTGTGGCTGCAATGGCCTCGCGGGTTGCGGCAGCAACCATCTCGCGGATCGAATCGATGACCAGATCGGGCTGGTCCAGGTGAATCCAGTGCGCGCTCGCCGTGGCGATCACCTGCTCCACGTTGTCGCCGATGCGCCCCAGCCGCTCGACCGAAAGCGGCGTCGATTTTCCAGGAGTCAGCACCAGCACGGGAATATCCCGGATGGGTTCGGCATTCTGCATCTCCCGCACCGTGTCTGGAACCGCCTCGACATGATTGCGCATGCCGATGTAATAGCCGGGACGCGACCAGTGGGAGGCGACGCTGGGCCAAACCTCGCTGGGCATCTTTCCCACTTCATCCGTGACCCTCTTCAGCACATGACGCCCGCCTTTGCCCGCTACGTCAGCTAACCGCTGCGCCGTTCGCCCCGAGCGGCACAGCAGCGAGGTCACAGCCAGCCGCGCCAGGCCGATGCGAGCAATCGGGACAGCATAACCGGAGAGACGCTTGCCGCGCTCCAATTCGGATTGCCTGCCGGGGTTGAGCGGCGGCCATTCTTCGCACCGCATGGGATCGACCAGCACCACGCCTGCTACCTCCTGGGGAAAGAGCAGGGCATAGCGGCGCATCACCAATCCCCCAAACGAATGGCCGACCAGAACGTAGGGCGGTTTGATCTGGGCGTGCTCCAGCATGTCGTGCAGCTCGACAGCGATGTTGCCGGGGGTGCGCGCCGTGCGGCAGGGGCTGCTCCAGCCCAGCCCGCCGCGATCGTAGGATGCGGTGCCGGCGAAGCCGGAGACGATCTCCTGAATGTGAAACCAATTCAGATTGGTGGCGGCGATGCCGGCTTCGAAGAGTACGGTAGGGCCGGTCGATCCTTTCGCGCCCTTTTCAAGCAGATAGAGCTTGTACCCGCGGCCAATTGTTACCCAGCGCCCAGGAGAGGCAAAGCGCAGCCGGTCGCGGCGGCTGCCGATCCATTGATAGAGGAAGCCCACGCCGATCAGAGCTGCTGTCAAGCCGGTAATCCACAGGAGTACATGCATGGGCGATCCTAGAAATGGGTAAGTTGCTCAGGCCCGAAGTCCGCGAGACTTAGGTTTGCCTTGGCGCTGCCGCGATCGACGATGAGCAGGGTCGAGCCGGCCTGGCCGCGCGTCTTCACTTCCGCCTGGTCTGCCGACCACACGCCGCCTTCGTGGCGCAAGCCGAAATAGGTGAACTCTTTCACTGCCCCGGTTCCCTTCAGCGTTTTTTCAACATATACAGGAAAGCCGATACCATGGTCCAGCCATGTTTTTATCTCGGCATAGCGGGTGCGGTCCGCAGCGCCCGGCGTACTCTTCAAAACGTCGCAATTCCGCGCGCCATATTTGGTCTCTTCGAGCGCTGCCTGGCCCGGCCAGTAGAACTGCTGCTCGAGGAAGTCTTCATAGCTGAAGCCGCTGCCGAGCGGGCCGCCGCTCCACTTGTCGAAGGGCAGAGCGGCGGGCGCCTTGTCGCCGGGATGCGCAATCAGGATCGTGTTCTGCCCGTTGGGCCGCATCTCCAGCAAGATGTGGGCGCGGGCGTCCGGCCCAGCGCTGGCCGGCGGGGCAATCGCCAGCAGCAAGCGCAGCACGCCTGGAAACCAGTGGGCCTTGATGGTGATGGCGTAGCTGGTTCGTGCGCCACTTGCATCCACCCGGACCAGGCGGCCGCTGGCGCGAAAATCGGCCGTCTCGATGCGCTGCCGCGGCGCCGCGAGTACGGCATGGGGATCGGCCGCTCCCGCGGGAACGGCGAAGAGCAGCGCCGCGGCCAGCGTAGCGCACGGCGCTCTCATGACGCGATTCTCCCGTCGCGGATGCGAATGTGCCGCGGCGCGGCGTTGGCTATCTCGTTCTCGTGGGTGACGACGACGAGCGTCATGCCGCGCCTTTGGTGGATGCCAATCAGCATCTCCATGATGCGCGCGGAGTTCACGCTGTCCAGATTGCCGGTGGGTTCATCGGCAAGCAGGATGGCGGGATCGTTGGCCAGTGCGCGCGCAATGGCTACGCGCTGGCGTTCGCCGGCGGAGAGCTCGTTGGGATATTGATTGAGGCGGTCTTTCAGGCCCATCTCGCAGAGCAGGCCCTCGGCGCGCTCGGCGCGATTGCGCGCACTCTCGCTCACCGCCAGCATCGGCACCTGCACGTTTTCAATGGCGCGCAGCGTGGGCAGCAGATAAAAGGCCTGGAAGATGAACCCCACCTTGTGGGCTCGGTAGGCATCGAGACCGACAGCGGCTCCGAGGGCGGCGTTCTGAAAGAGCACCTCGCCGCTGGTGGGAATGTCGAGTCCGCCGAGCAGTTGCAGGAGGGTGGATTTGCCGCTGCCGCTGGCGCCGGTGATGGCCAGGTATTCTCCTTCGGCGATGCAAAGGTCCACGCCGCGCAAAGCCTCGATGCGCCCTTCGTCGTAACTCTTGCAAAGGCTGCGCACTTCAAGCTGGGGGGTGCAACGGCTTGGGGGCTAGTCATGGCGAAGCGCCTCCACCGGCGAGAGATGCGCGCCGCGCCATGCGGGGATGGCCCCGGCAACCAGTCCCGAGACTATCGCAATGCCCAGCGCCTGCAGCAGATGCAGCGGAGAAACGGATGCGGAGACGATGCTGGCGGTTTGCGGCAGGGCAGCGAGCAGCCGCAGCGTGCCCCATCCTACGCCCAGGCCGAGAAATCCCCCGGCGAGGCCGAGCACGACCGCCTCCGTCTGGATGAGCAGCATGACGCTTGAGCGCTTCCATCCCAGCGCGCGCAGGATGCCAATCTCGCGCGTCCGTTCAAAGACCGACATGGCCATGGTATTGGCGATGCCCAGAATACCCATCAGCAGGGCGATGGAGGATGTGCCCCACGCGGCGGCATGTGCCAGCAGCACGATCTGGTTGTTGCTGGCGCGCTCAGCCGCCGGAATGGCGTGCAGTCCGGGCAGAGCGTTTTCGATCTGGGCCTGGGCTCGCTTGAGATAATGGTCCTGCGCTTCGCCGGCCGGCGCCGGGCGGAGCCGCACATGAAACGCTGTGACCTTCCCTTCCAGGCTGGAGAGCCGTTGCAATTGATCGAGCGGCATGATGACCGCGCCGGCTTCCAGAGCCGAGCCGCCATGATCGATCCCCACCACGGTAAAAGTGGAGCCTTGAATTTCGAGCGTGTCGCCGGCCTTCTTGTTCAGGTTTCCAGCCAGGATCTCGCCTAATAGAATCTCCGGCTGTCCATCGCGAAAGCGCCGCCCGGAGGTGATGACGAGCGAATCGAGTTCGTAAGAATCGGCTTGCCAGCCATAAACCAGCGCATTGATCTCCGGCGTCAGGTCAATCAGGTTGAAAACCATGGGCCGGGCCTGCGCCACGACGGGCAGCGCGTTGAGCTTTGGGCCCACCGACTCCTCCAGCGAGGTGTTGAGGAATGTCTTCTCCACGATGGCAAGGTCGGTGCCGCTGCTTTCGTACATGCGCAGCCATTCGTGTTCAAAGGCGCGCGAGAAGCCGACCAGTGCGACGAATGCGCCGATCGCCATGGCGATCCCGCATAGCGTCAGCAGCGTCCTGAGGCGCCTGCGCCAAAGATTCTTCCAGGCAAATCCGGCGAAAGATAATTGGGAAGCCATGAGGTGGGAAAAGATCCTTATGCGTTCAGGGCTGAGCAGGGACTCGCGAGGGCCAGTTTATCGAGCGGCGGAAGCAATGTCCATCCAACTTTTGCGGCGTCTTACGGAAGAAAGGCGCGGCTCCTTGAAGAGTGTTCGGTGGCGCCGCTCCTTGCTCCCAATTGGCAAATCTACCTCCGGTCGCCCGGCGCTGACCGCGCAAGCGGAAGGGCGACCGCATTTGCCGCTATGTTTTTCCTGAAGTCTCAGAGTCTATCGTCCGCAGGTTCGCTGAACGGAAAAAGGGCAGGGAACCCACAGCCATAGTACGCCAGAATCGAGCGGAGCCGAGTCAGCCGTCGCTGTGGAATGGTTGCCAAATGACCTTGCGGGAAGCTGAATTCCGATGCTCGCGGCCAGGACCGGCTGCGAGCGTCGGTCTGCTTCCCATGCCGCTAACGGCCGCGTCCTCGCGAACTCCCGCCGCCGCCGCTGCCTTTCCGCGCCTGATAACAGTCCCGGCAGAAGACCGGACGATCGCCACGAGGCTCAAAAGGCACTGTTGTAGGCTGGCCGCAACCCGAACAAATCACAGGTGTTCCCTGTGCCGGAGCAGAACGGTAGCCGGATCCCCCCTGATCGTTCTTCTTTGCCTGACGGCAATTCTTGCAACGCTTTGGGGTCGAATAACCACGTTCCTGAAAGAACGCCTGATCAGCAGATGTGAAGGTGAAGTCCTGCCCGCAATCGCTGCACGTAAGTTGAATATCTCCGGCCATGTGTCTCCTCGTGGAGATTGTACAGCCCAATCGGCCATTGCGCGCAAGGATTCTTTTTTGTCGAACGACTCTGCGCCGGCGGAAGCAGTTTTGCTGCCGCTGCTCGATCGGGGACAAAGAGCGGACGCCATAGTCTCCGGGAGGGCAGCAGGAACGCCGGTTGGGCAGTACCGGCCGGTTTCGGGCTGACGGATGGCCAAAGAACGAGCCAGGAGGAGGCCGCTGGGGTATACTCACGACGCCGGGAAAGCAAGAGTGACAGCCCTGGTTGAGCTAATCTTGGTTTAATTTAGAACCAATGGCGGTTTGCCGGGGCCCATCGGCGAAGCGGCCGGGACGCTGGGAACGATGCGCTCGATATGGCTCGGGTTTATCGACAAACTGAGGCCGGGAGCAAAACGGGATGAACAAGAATCGTGGGTGTGGACCGGAACCGCGATCGGGAGTCAGTGCATCGCCGGACAACGGTGCGCCTGGCGATTCACGACCGGGTCTCTCCGTATCGGCGATTTCTCGATTGTTGGGGATGCTTTGTCTTCTCTGGGCCGCGCTGCTGGGTGGCCTGGGACCGGCTGGAGTGTGGGCGGGCGATGAGCCCGAGCGCATCACGATTGACTATCCGCTCGACGGGTCGGTGTTTCCGCCGGACATGGCAGCTCCCACTTTTCTGTGGCGCGATCCTGCGCCGAATACTGACTCCTGGCAGATCGATGTGTCGTTTGCGAATGGTTCGGCGGGGATTCATGTGCCGTCGACGGGTGAACGGATGCGCATTGGCGAGATCGATCCCCGCTGCGTATCAGACACCAACAAACCGCCCGCGCTGACGCCGGAGCAGGCCGACGCACACACCTGGACGCCCGGCGCGGGAACCTGGGCCGCGATCAAGAAGCAACCCGGCGGGATTACGATTTCCATCCGCGGGTTTGCGGCGGGAAGCAAGAGCGCGACCGTTTCGCGCGGAAGCATGCAGATGCATGTGTCCGCCGACCGTGTGGGCGCGCCCATCTTCTACCGCGATGTGCCGCTGATGCCGTCGGAGCTGGAGAAGGGATTCATCAAACCTCTGGCCACGGCCGCGATTCCATTGATCAATTGGCGGATGCGCAACGTGGCCGACACCAGTAGCCATGTGGTGATGCACGACCTGCACACCTGCGCCAACTGCCACTCTTTCTCAGGCGACGGCAAGACGTTGGGCCTTGACATGGACGGTCCGCAAAACGACAAGGGCCTGTATGGGATCGTGCCCGTGCAGAGGCGGATGACCATTCGCAACGAGGATATGGTGTCGTGGTCGTCGTTCCCCACCGAATCGGGCAGCCCGGCGCGCGTGGGCTTCATGTCGCAGATCTCGCCCGATGGCCGCCATGTGGTCACGACGATCCGGCCGCCGGGGACAAAGAGCTCGCAGTTCTATTACGTGGCCAATTTCAAAGATTACCGCTTCCTGCAGGTCTTCTATCCCACGCGCGGAATCCTGGCCTGGTACGACCGCGGCTCAAAGAAGCTGCAACCGCTGCCTGGCGCCGACGATCCGCGCTTTGTGCAGGCCAGCGCAGTTTGGAGCCCGGATGGGAAGTACCTGGTATTTGTTCGCGCGGGGGCGAAAGATCCCTACCCCGCGGACGGAAAGATGGCCGCGTACGCCAACGATCCGGCCGAGATTCCGATGCAGTACGACCTTTACCGCATCCCCTTCAACGGCGGCAAGGGAGGCAAGGCCGAGCCCATCGCCGGCGCATCGCAGAACGGTATGAGCAACAGCTTCCCGAAGATCTCGCCTGACGGCAAGTGGATCGTGTTTGTGCAGGCCCAGAACGGACAGTTGATGCGCCCAGACAGCCAGCTATACATCGTTCCGGCCGCCGGCGGCGCGGCGCGCCGCATGAACTGCAATACGCCGCTGATGAACTCCTGGCACAGCTTTTCGCCGAACGGCCGCTGGCTGGTGTTCTCGTCGAAGAGCCGCTCGCCCTACACACAAATGTTCCTGACGCATATCGACGCGCGGGGCAACGACACGCCGGCGATCCTGATCGAGAACTCGACAGCAGCCAATCGGGCGGTGAACATTCCGGAGTTCGTCAACATGGCGCCCAGCGGCATTGAGCACATCGACACGCCGGCGGTGGATTTCTACAAACAGTACGATGCGGCTGCGGAGCTGGCCAAGAAAGGCCAGTATGCTGCCGCCATTCCCGAATGGAGCAAGGCATTGGCAATGAGTCCCAGCGACGCGCGGGCTCACAACAACTTCGGCCAGACCCTGGCGCATTTGGGCAAGACGCAGGCAGCGATTGCCGAGTATCGCAAAGCGCTGGCCGCCAAGCCCAATTACCCTGAGGCACACAACAATCTGGCCATCTCGCTCGACGCTGCCGGCGATACCCGTGAAGCCATCGAGCATTACCGGCAGGCGATCGAGCAGAATCCCGGCATTGCCGAAGGGCACAGCAACCTGGGGCGCGCACTGGCCAAACAAGGCCGGCTCAACGAGGCCATCGAGCAGTACGAGGATGCGCTTGACATCAATCCGAGCTACGCGGAGGCGCACAACAATCTCGGTTTCGCTCTGACCGCGCAGGGCCGAATGGACGAGGCCGTGGATCACTATCGTCAGGCGATCGAGAGCGATCCCAAGTACTCCCACGCATACAATAACCTGGGTCTGGCGCAGGCCATGCAAGGGAAGATCGATGAGGCAATCGGGGATTTTCGGAAGGCGGTCGAGTTGGACCCGTCCTACGCGAGTGCGGAGGGCAACCTGGGTCATGCGCTGCTCGAGAAGGACAATGTGGACGAGGCGATTTCGCATCTGAAGAGAGCGTTGGAGCTCGGTCAGGGAACGGCGGAAGTTCACACGAACCTGGGAATCGGGCTAGCGCAGAAGGGACAGATAGACGAGGCGATCCCGCATTTTGAGAGCGCCTTGCAATTATCGCGCGACAATGTGGACTCGCACTATTACCTGGGGATGGTGCTGGTGATGAGAGGCCGCGGAGCAGAAGGGCTGGCGCATTGGCGGCTGGCTCTGCGCAAGGAACCGGACAATCTCCAGGCGCTGAACGACGCCGCGTGGCTTCTGGCAACCTCTTCTGACGCCGCGCTTCGGAATGGGAGCGAGGCTGTCTCTCTGGCGGAACATGCGGTGCAGCTCACCTCTGGACACGAGCCGGCGCTGCTGGGCACGCTCGCCGCTGCCTATGCCGAAGCCGGCGAGTTCGACAAGGCAGTCGAGTTGGAGCAGCGCGCAACCGACCTGGCCGCGCAGCAGGGGAATACGCGTTTGGCGGCAACGCTCGAAGGCCGCCTGGCGCTGTTCCAAGCCAAGACCCCAATCCGTCAGCGATAATCTGGTTTTTGAACCGATTCGCTGGAGCGGAGATTTCCAATTTGCGTTCGGCAGAACAGAGCCTCACCGCGCGCGTTATCATCGTTGCACTCGATCTCCAGCTATGAGCGTGCGCCGAATGCGGATTGTCTATGTGGTTACTTCGCTGGGCATGGGTGGAGCGGAACGGGTGGTGGTGGCGCTGGCCGGCGGCATGGCACAGCGCGGCCACGCGGTCGCTCTCCTGGTGTTGCGCTCCCGCCTGGAGGAGGAATGGCCGACCGCGCTCCCCGTCGTTTACCTGGAGATGCGCAGATCGCCCCTGACCGTCCTCATGGGCCTGGTTTGCGGCCGCCGCTTTCTGCGCGAGTTCAGGCCGGATCTGCTGCACAGCCACAGCTTTCATGCGAATCTGGTAGCGCGACTGTTTAAGCTCTTCGTTCCGGAAGCAGCCGTTCTCTCTACCGTACACAACGTCTACGAGGGCGGCTGGTTGCGAATGCTCACCTACCGGTTGACCGACGGCCTGGCACGGCGCACGGCCATCGTCAGCCGAGCCGCCGCCGACCGGTTTGTACGCCTCAAAGCTGTGCCGCAAGAGAAGTGCGTCGTGCTTACTAATGGAATCGATACCGCCGAGTTTGCACCAAGCGCGGAGCGGCGCGATCGCATGAGAACTGAAATGGACGCGGGTGCCGGGTTCATTTGGCTAACGGCAGGGCGCATCGCCCCCGCCAAGGACTACCCAAACCTCCTGCGAGCCTTTGCGCTGGTGAGGGTGGCGCGCCCGGATGCCCGGTTGTGGATTGCCGGCGAGGGGTCCGGTAAGAGTTTTTCTATGGTTCGCAGTTTGGCGGCGGAACTGGGTGTGGACGATTCGGTGCGCTGGCTGGGGCTGCGCCGCGATCTGCCTGCGCTGCTCGACGCAGCCGACGGCTTTGTGCTGGCCTCGGCCTGGGAGGGTATGCCCCTGGCTTTGGGCGAGGCCATGGCCATGGAGAAGCCGGTCGCAGCCACCGATGTGGGCGGCGTGCGCGAACTCGTGGGCGATGTGGGCGCACTCGTTCCGCCCAAGGATCCAGAAGCGCTGGCCCGCGCCATGCTGGAGCAGATGCAAAGCACGCCCGAAGACCGGCGCGCGCTGGGCCAGGCCGCGCGCGCCCGCATCCAAGCCAGCTTCAGCATGGATGCCAAAGCCGGCGAGTGGGAGGCGCTCTACGGAGCGATCCTGGAGGCGCAACCGTGACCCGCCCGGCGTCTTGCTCAAGGCCATCGTGATAACCTTATCGGCGGATTGAAAGAGCCAGCCTTCGCAAGTCACGGAGAGGATTCGGCGGAGCGCTTTGGAGGAATGGAATGCGGGGATTGGTGGTTTGGGGAGTGGTCTGTGGCGTCCTGGTTGGAGAGGCTTTGGACATGGGAAACGAGTTGGCGAGGGCGCAGTCCAATATTGCGCAGAATGCGGCTCTGGTTCTCGATCGCGGCTGGCAGTTCCGGCAGGTCACAGCGGGAGCGCAGGAGGCGGAGAGCGGCTGGCTGCCGGCCACCGTTCCCGGCGACGTTCACCTGGATTTGCTGGTCAACAAGAAGATTCCCGACCCCTTCTTCCGCGATAACGAAGCCAAGCTTCAATGGATTGAGAACGAGAGCTGGGAGTACCGGGTGAACTTCGACGCGACCCCGGAGTTGCTGGCGCGCTCCAATGTGGACCTGGTCTTCGACGGCCTGGACGCGGCCGCGCAAGTCTACCTGAATGGCGCCGAGGTGCTGGCCGCGGACAACATGTTCCGCGTGTGGCGCGTGCCGGTAAAGGGCCACCTGAAGGCGGGCAGGAACCTGCTGCGGGTGGTCTTTCCATCACCCATCAAGGCCGCCGCGGAGGTGGCTGCCGGGGATGCATTCCGGCTGAGGTCGAAGACCGAGGACAAGACCTATATCCGCAAGGCGGCCTACGAATACGGCTGGGACTGGGGGCCGCGCTTCGTCACCAGCGGCATCTGGCGGCCGGTGCGGCTGGAGGCCTGGGACAAGGTTCGCATCGCAGACTTCG
>Ga0187851_10005071_pt1 | contig 10591 bp, 10 predicted proteins | sample June2016WEW_6_10_FD_132997 | JGI IMG/M metagenome (GOLD analysis project Ga0187851, IMG submission 132997) | Peatland microbial communities from SPRUCE experiment site at the Marcell Experimental Forest, Minnesota, USA - June2016WEW_6_10 | ecosystem: Environmental > Terrestrial > Soil >... | reverse complement strand
GCCGCCTGGCGGGCAATCCCGCGAGGAGACAGCACGGGAGGTCTTTGCGCGGGCGGTCGAGCACGGCGACCCGCACGTGATCAAGTTCGCCGACACCGCCGTGGATGTCTTCACGCGCACCGGCAATCCCGACGCCATCGCCGCAGCGCTCCGGGCAGCGGAGCTAATTGAACCCTGACGGCGGCCCAGGCGCCGGTCCTGCCCGCAGGGCCGTTCGCCGGTCACGGCACGGCCGCCATCGCTAAACCGGCCGATGAGGCCCATCACCCCGCAGCCTGATCCCCAGCCCTTCCCCCAGAACCTGAGGGATGACCATCGTGTGCGCCCGGCCCGGGCCTGCTCGCTGTCCAGGGGCCGATCGCCTGGCGATGCCGAGGCTATCCCGAACTGGCTGATCTGCACTCGGACCCGCGCTGACGCACGGCCGAGGAGTGCCGCACAAGATCGGCGATCTTCGCTGTTCTTCCAGGTCATGGGTATATCTGCACATGTAGCGACACTCCACCGTGCAAACGATAATGACACAGGTTGTGCCGACATTTTCGTGATGCCAGGGCGGTCGTGGCCGCGCTACGAGCAGGAGCGGATCCCCGCAGGTCAACCGTCGGTGACCCTGGCCGCGGCCGGTATTCGCGTATCCGGTCACCGCCCGCCTGCGGACTTGTCTACGCCGGTAACCGGCCGCGGGCGGCGACGATCTCGCGTTGCCGGCGGGTCCAGTAGTCAACGATCTTGGCGCGCGGGACCGGCAGTGCGTCGTCGGGATCGACATCGTCGAAATACCCGAGGCCGAGCAGGATGTGGTTGATGGCCTGCTGCGGGTACTCGGGCTGGAAACGCTCGACGAACAGCGCCAGGCCCTCGTCGGCCGTACGCCCGGTTCGCTGCTCGATAATCATCAGGTCGAAGTAGTCGCGGAGCTCGCCGCGGTCGCCGACTACCTTGAGTTTCATGGCTATCAGGTCGCTGAGCTGCGCAACGCGCAAGCCATCGACCTCCTGAGGCGGCTCAAGAAGGTGCTGCGGACAGCCCTCATCGGCGTGCAGGAACTGCACTTTAGTAGCAGAGAAGACGCCGTTGAGGGTTCCGGGCGCACGCTCGGTGACGGCAAACAGGCCTGCCGCTGGCAGCCGGCGGGTCAGTTCGTCGAGATCGACGCTGCCGTGGTGAAAGAAGAAGTCCAGGTCCCGGCTGACCCGGTGCCCGAGGTGAACGGCGATGGCCGTCCCGCCCCCGAGGTACGCGCCGTGCGGGATGAGGGGGGCGATCGAGTCCCACGTCAATGCCGTGTCGGGCGGGAGGATTTTCCGGACGCGATCAGACGGCATGAGGCTCGTACCCGGCGAGGTTATGCGCGAGGGCCCGCTGCGCCGGCTCAAGGCCGCGTGCCGCTGCCGCGTGCTCCCAGGCGCTCGCGGGCAAGTTGACAGTTCCCCAGGCGAGGCCATCGGGATCGAAGGACGTGAGCAGCCGCCGGGCGATGAATGGTGCCGAGCTCGCGATATCGAGCTGGGCCGGGGCCACGTTCCAGAACAGGTGCAGCAGGTGCGGAGGAACCCGCGTGGCGTGCGCCCTTCCGGGACGGGCGGGCATGTGTACCCGGGCAATCACCGGGGCGAGCGCGAGCCACTGCGGCGACCCGAATCGGAGCCGGTACACCGTTGTCTCGGCGGCGCGGCCGCGGGCAAGCATCATCGGTGTCCGCGCGACGAGACCGTCAGAGGTGAGCCGGGCGAGGGCGCGAGCGGTAGCGGTCGGCGTGACACCCGCGCGCCGTCCGGCCTCGCGCACGGACGCCACGCCGCGCGGTGAACGCGATAGCGCGGCGAGCACCCTGATGTCCACTCGTGACAGGCCAGGTACCGACGGCGTGACGCCCAGTTCCCGGGCAAGGTCGCCCACCTGCCGTGACGTCAGCTGGAAGACACCTGAGGCGGCGCGCTTGACCGGCATGCCCAGGCGATCTACAGCGCGCCGCACCCGCGGCGCTGAGGTCCCCAGAGCCCGGGCCGCGGCGGCAAGGCTATAGGTGTCCATATCGTTATGGTACCCGCTTACCCGCGCCGCAGCCGATCCTGTCTGGCGAGCCCAGGTAACGCCGGATGACCACGCCGGTGACGCAGCCTTCTGCTCTCCTCCCAGCTCAGCTGGCCATATGCGAGCACGGGCATATTCCACCGTGCAAACGATAATGACACACATTGTCCGCCCGGCTCCAAGAAGAGCCGGCATGTAGGAGGACGAGAACACGACGGTAAGTTCCCTGATGAGAGCCTGGCAGAGGTTCCGCTCTTCGGCTGAAAGTGCCACCCCGAAGCGGGGTCTCGTTCAACAGGTCTGCGTGCAGCCATGGTCCGTTACGCAAGTCATGACAGCACAGGTGTCGCAGTGGACATTCGCCACCTGTTCTTGCTAGCTACGACCAGAGTGCAGCGATCGGTGCGGCGACGACGCGGTCGCTGACAGGGAAGACATGCGGGCCGGTGTGCAAGATGATTCCGGCAGCGAACGCGTCGCCTGTCTCGTCGCGGAGCCAGGCCAGATGGCGGGCGTCGGAAGTCGTGACGGTGGCGGCTGCCTTGATCTCGATCCCGATCAGCTGCCCGCTGGCAGTCTCGATGAGCAGGTCTACCTCCCTGCGGCCTTGCTCTTCGCGCAGGTGGTAAAGGCGCGGCTCGTTGCTGCTTGCGGCGAGCTCCGCGCGCAGCTGCGCGGCGACGAAGGTGTCAAGGAGGCGGCCCAGCATGTCGGGGCCGTACAGGATGGCGTCCTTGCCGAGCCCGAGGACGGCCGCGACGAGCGCCGGGTCGACCAGGTAGCGCTTGGGGGCCTTGACGAGCCTCTTAATCCGGTTGGAGAACCAGGCAGGGACCAGGTCCAGGACGAATATCCGCTGGAAGAGCGCCTGATAGGCCTGCGCGGTCTTGGCGTTAATCCCGGCTGCGGACCACAGCGTTGACTCGGCCGCGGTACCGGCGGTGTTGACCGCCAGGACGGATAGGTAGCGGCGCAGCAGTTCCGGGTCCCGGCGCGGTGCCACCGCAGGCACGTCGCGGGTGATCATCTGCTCGACGTAGCCGGCGAACCACCGCCGCCGCGCGGTGGCCGGAATCCGCAGCGATGGCTCAGGGAAGCTCCCGGCGAGCATCAGGTCCAGGTAGTCACGGACGCTGAGTACGTCGTCCGGTGCCGTGACCGCATCCGGGCCGTTGGCTATCACGCGGTCGATGAACGGTGCCAGGGCGGCGTGCTCAAGGAGCTCGCGAACCGACATCCCGTACATGGGAACCTGCAGGAGGCGGCCGGTTCCCGGCCAGACCTGGTGCTCAAGTTCAGCGCGGACAGAACCCGTCAGGATGTAGCGGCCTGGGGCAGGATCCTCATCTACCGAGCGCTTGACGGCACCGAGCAGTTCCGGCACTTCCTGCCACTCGTCCAGGATGATCGGCGGGCGCAGGCCCTCGAGCATCGCGTCCGGCGAGGCCGCCACAGACTGGCGAACCTCTGGTCGGTCCAAGCGCAAGATCGTGCCACCGCGCCGGACTGCCGTGGTGGTTTTGCCTGCTGCCCGCGGCCCCACCAATGAAATCGCCGGAAAGGACCCGAGCAGCTCATCGAGCAGCCCATCAACGATCCTGGGCACGTACAAGTCGCTCACATGGTCGAGGATACCCGTTTCCCGCATGGTAGAGTACTTGTTTCCCGCTTACCTAAATGCCGGTTTCCCGCAGTCTGTCAATGTCGACATAATCCGCCAGGCAAGTGCAGCAGCGACAGCAGCTTCAGCAGCCGGGCGGAGGTTCCCCATAGGTCAAAGCCTGCCAGGGCTTCAGGACAGAAGTTGTCCGCAATGGTCGCTGATGTCACGGCTGGGGTACGCGCGGTGGGGCGCGGCCGGCGGCGACGCGGGCGCCCTGGCCGGCCGGGAGCTCGGCATCCTCGCGCCGGACGGGCTGACCGGCGTGACGGACCCGCGCCGCCGCGTTACCTGGGCGAGGTCAACGCACTGCATCCATTCCGCGAGGCAACGGGGGGCGCAGCGGGCTTTTCTTCGGGCGGCTCACCCGCGACGCCGGGTTCACGCTCGCCTGGCAGCACATTGACCCCGTCCGCAACGTCGAGACCTCCGCCACGATCATGCGCGGCGACCCCGAACCGATACGCGAGATGCTCGACGCCCTCGTCAGGGACGGCACCTGACCACACCGGATCCGCCCATGCGGAGGGCCGGGCCGGATCGCAGATCCGGCAGCGTGGACAGGTCACGGCCCGCGGCGACAGCGTCGCGGAGCAGTCCAGCGACCGCGGCCGGCTTGAGGTCGATGGCGCCGAGCCCGGCGGCGGTCAGCGGGATCTGCTCCCAGCCGGCCGGCGCTCTCCTCGCGGATCTCCCGGCTGAGCGCGATTTCCAGGCCCTGGTCTCCGGGATCGACGTGGCCGCCCGGCAGCACCCAGCGGGTGGCACGATCTGGCCGGTCCCGGCGGATCGCCAGCACGCAGCCATCAGGCTAGCACCGCGCGCACGCGCTCGATCATCCTTCCTCCCAGGTCGTGGTCGGCGCGGCAGCCAGCCCGTGGGGACTGGCCGGAGAGAAACGATGCGGCCGGACTCACCACGAAAGCTACGCAACCGCCGCGTTCTCCGGCGTGCCCTGACCACGCCACCGCGCCAAGGCCTCTTCAGGGTGTTTCCGCAGTTCAAGGTCAGTATCTGCGAATGCGGCCATAGTCCACCGTGCAAACGATAATGACACACTTCGGCTCCGCGCCCATGCGACCCTGACCGTCTAGTCGCCGACCTGGGCTACGACGTCGACCGTCCCGCCGAGGGCCTCGACGTAGCCTCGGATGGCGTCCACCTTGGTGACCTTGCCGTGCTCGATCTGCGACACCCGTGCCTGCGATACGCCCATCATGGTGGCAAGCTGCGCCTGGGGCAGCCCGGTGTTCTTCCGCAGCTGCGCGAGCTGGTGGCCGCGCTACTCAGCGCGCATCGCTGCGCGGCTCCGCTCGCGTGCCGCAACCCGCTCCGGAGCGTCCCATTCCGGGTTCAGCTCCCAGAACTGCCGCCTGGTGTCCTCCAGCGGACCGCCTTCATTTTCCTCCTCGTCGGCTTCCCGCTGGTATGCCGCGAAGCGTTCTTGCCTCGGGTTTGCGGCCAGCGGCGATGACCGCTGCCTTTACGCTGCCGAAGATGCGGGCACGCCTCGGCGTCGAACGGCACCGGGTCAAATTCGCGCTGTATCGGTGAGAGCAGGGGCTGGCGGGATCATGGGTTCTGCTGTGTGACTCCGTGCCGGATCAGTTCGGCTCGGGATCTGATGCCGAGCTTGCTGAAGACCTTGTGCAGATGGTAGTCGATGGTGCGCGGGCTCAGGAACAGCTGGGCAGCGATGTCGCGGTTGGTCAGTCCTTCTGCCACCAGCCCGGCAATTCTGAGTTCCTGCGGGGTGAGCTGGCTGAGGGTGGGGATGGTGCGATTGCGGGCGGTCTCGCCGGTGGCGTGTAGCTCTGCTTCGGCGCGTTGTGCCCAGGAGGGCGTGCCGAGCGCGTGGAACAGGTCAGCAGCCGCGCGCAGATGGAGGCGTGCCTGCATGCGTTTCCGCTCGCGGCGCAGCCACTCGCCGTAGAGCAGCTCGGTGCGGGCGCGTTCGAACGGTGCCAGTGCGTGGCCCAGTTCCAGCGCCTCGGTGAAGGCGGCGCCCGGCGGGCGGGTGCCGAGCAGCGCCTCGCAGCGTGCTAGCACAGACTTGCGGGCGTCAGCTGGGAAATGTTCGGCCCAGGCACGGAGCTGGGCGAGCGGCGCGCTGGTGAGCTCGCGAGGCTGGCCCGCGCGCAGGATCGCTTCTATCGCGTCCGCGTCGGGATTGGAGACGACAGCGACGCTGGGCGTCAGCTCCGGCCAGTCCCTGGCGGAGATCTCCAGCAAGATGCGGGCTGCGTCGGCTGGCCTGCCGGCGGTCAGGGCGAGCAGCCCGGTGGCCGCCTGGGCGGCCATGGTGAGCAGGACGTCGCCGCGGACATGCGCTAGCTCGAGCACCTGCCGGGCGTGCTGGCGCGCGTCTGCTTCGCGTCCCCAGACCGCCTCCACGCAGGCCATCGTGTTCAGATGCCAGCCCCAGCCGTGGCCCAGGTCGGTGGACAGGAGATAGCCTTCTTCGGCCGCCGCGTAGGCCTGGGTGAAGCTGCTGTTGCGCAGTAGTTCCCGTGCCTGCTGGTTCAGGGCAGCCGGGAGCAGGCTGAGCAGCCCTTGCGCTCGGGCGAGAGTCGCGGCCCGGGCCGCGAACCGCAGGCTAGCCCCGATGTCGGCATCCAGCCATGCAGCGTTCACGGCCCATAGTTGTGCCATCGCGTCGTTATCGAATTGTCCGGCCAGGGTCAGCGCCTCGGCGAAGGCCGCGCGCCCGCTAGCAGGGTCGCCACCGAACAAGGCCGTGATCCCGGTCACCACGGAGCGGCTGAGCTGATCTCGCGTGGTGTGGCCCGGGGTGTTCGATACCCGGGCGCTGATATCGGCCAACCTGGGCAGGTCGCGAGTGTCGGCGGCGCCTTCGGCGGCCTGGTGCAGCATCTCCAGGGTCAGCGAGGGATCGTCGCTCAGGTCAGCGCCCTCAAGCTCCGTGATGACCGCGCGGGCCATGTTGCCGCAGTTCGCCTCGATGACTCCGCTCAGGTGCAGCAGCCGGGCGCGATCGTGCGGGCCGGCCAGCGGGTAGGCGCGGGCGATCAGCGCCCGGGCCCGTTCGGCTTGCCCGGCATCCCATGCTGCCTGGGCCGCAGCGGCCAGGCGAGGCACCACGCGGGACTGGTCGACCGTCAGGGCCGCGGCGCGCTCGAACCCGGTGGCCGCTGAGGCGTGGCCCGCGCGCTGCTGCGCCCCCCGGGCGGAGGCCTCCAGCGCCGCCGCGATCTCCTCGTCACCGGCGAGCGTGGCCATGGCCTGGTGCCAGATACAGCGATCGGCATCCTGGCCACCGCGCAGCGCTTCGGCCAGCGCGGCGTGGGCGCGCTGACGCTCGCGGAGGGGGGTCCCTTGATACAGAACCGAGCGCACCAGCGGATGCCGGAAGGTGAGCATCCCGCCGACGGCGCGGATCAGGCCGGCGGTTTCCGCCGGGTCGAGCGCATCGGCGGGAAGCTTCAGCCGTTCAGCGGCGCCCAGTACCGCCGTGACGTCGCCGGTATCGTCAGCCGCGGCCAGCAGCAGCGCAAGGCGCGTGGGTGCGGGCAACACCTCTATGCGGTCCCGGAAGATCCGTCGCAGGCGGGGCGTGAGCGGGATGGCCTCCGGTAGCGGGGCCCGGCCGCCGAGTTGCGCGGTCGTCAGGTCGCCGGGCAACTCGAGCAGCGCCAGCGGGTTCCCGCTGGCGTCGGCCAGCAACCGGTGGCGGACGGCGGGTGCGAGGCCAGGCGCGGCGTGGTCCAGAAGCTGCCCGGCGGCGGGCCCGGGCAGGCGGCCGAGAGGCATTTCCGGCAGGTCCTGGAACTGGCGCAGCTCACCCTCGCGGGCCGCGAACACGATCGCCACGCGCTCGGCGCGCAGCCGCCGGGCGGTGAACACCAGCGCACCAGCCGACGGGCCGTCTATCCACTGGGCGTCATCGACGAGGCACAGCACCGGGTGATCTTCCGCGGCGGCAGCAAGGAGGCCAAGCACCGCCGCCGAGACGAAAAGACGGTCCGGACGCGGCGACGGTGCCAGCCCGAGCGCCCCGGCCAGTGCCTGCCGCTGCGGTCCGGCCAGCTGGTCAAGCTGGCCCAAGATGGGCCGCAACAGGGTATACAGCGCGGCGAAGGCAAGATTGGACTCGGCCTCCACGCCCTCGGCCCGCAGCACGGTCGTCGCGGCCCCCGCTACCTGGGCGGCGTGCTCAAGCAAGGCCGTCTTGCCGATTCCCGGCTCGCCTGACAGCACGAGACAGCCGCCCTCGCCGTTGCGGACGTCGCGGATCAGCCGCTCGATCTGGCCGCACTCGCGCTCACGGCCGATCAAGGCGGTACCTGGCTCCTTCACATCCAGCCCATCACATAGCAAACGAAATCTCAGCGGCACCACAGCCCGGGCCCAGTTCCGCTGGGGACAGCCATCATCGGTAAGCGTAATAGCCGCCACCGCACAGGCCGCCCGCCCGCTTGTCCACCGGCCTGCCGGCAGCAGCAGGCACCGGGGTAGCCGACTGGTGATCTCGCAGATTCGAGCAAACAGCGCCCTGCACCAGCATTGGTGTCGTCAGAACCCCACCAGCCGGAAACCCAAGGCGGAGGCAGAAATGAGCAAGCCAAGCGACGAGCAGACCGGCCGCACCGTGGTCGCCAACATCTCCCTGTCCCTCGACGGCCGGCTGAACGGCCCTGGCGGCGACTACGACATGAGCTGGATCGTTCCCCATGCCCTGACCGACGGCGCCCGCGAGCACATGGTGAAAGTCACCGGTCACGCCAGCACGGCGCTGCTGGGCCGCAAGAACTACCAGGGCTTCGCCTCCTACTGGCCCGCGGTGGCCGATAACCCCGAGGCTGACCCCCGGGACCGCGCCTTCGCGCAATGGCTCAACGCGGTAGAAAAGGTGGTCTTCTCCACCACCCTGCAAGAGGCCGGCTGGCCCAACTCGCGCATCGTCGCCGACGACCCGGCCGCGGAAGTGCGCCGCCTGCGCAAACAGGGGGGAGGCGACATCATCGTCCTCGCCAGCGCCAGCATCATCCGCAACCTGCTGGCGGCTGGCGAAGTGGACCGGCTCAGCATCACGCTATGCCCGGCACTCGCCGGCAGCGGCGCCCGCCTGTTCGGCGATGACTCGCCCGGCTCGGCGTGGTCACTGGCAGAAACCACGCCCACCGACAGCGGCGCGATCTGCCTGCTCTATGACCGGAAGCCGCCCGCATAGCAGCGCCAGGTCACCAGCTCGCGGAAAATGGCGGGAGCCGAGCACGACGGCATGGCCCCCGCCATTCCGCGATGGCCGCCTCGTTCGGGATCAGCTTCTGGAGGCTCCTATGCCCAGAATCTTGGTGCTCAACAGGATGCACCTTGACGAATGGCCAGCCGATCAGGTGGCTAAGGTACTTAAAAGCCTGGCCGGCCACCCAGATATCGTTGGCTTTACCCGGGAAGCCCCGGGCCCGGGTTGGAAGCCACGACGCGGGTACGATGCCAATATAACAGATTGCTTTCCCGGCAGCCCAGGCGGGAACCGAGAACAGCGAGACGCCTGGCAGATAACCCTGCTAGCACGGAAAGCAGACCTAGTCCTCGATATACACGGAACCCAGGGCCCGGCTGAGAGTTTCCCTTTCTACGGCCCGGCGGGCCTCAATAGCCGACTAGTCAAGGGCACCGCCTCGCTCCTCGGCTGCGAACATGCAGTCATTATCGAAGCCCCTCACCCGGCCGGGGTGCTGCACAACTATGTTGGATGGGACCTGAGCCCCGGCCACCCTCTCATCAAGGCACTACCCGGCTTGCTCGCGGCTCTCGCCACGGGCTGGATACCGCCCATCCGGCCGATGGCGGAATACCGAGCCGTGGATGGAATCCGGGAGACGGACGCCCTGCGGGTCGGATTGCAACGCGAATACCCGCCATTTAAGCGTCTGCCCGATTGCGCCATGCGCGCCCTTGGCCTGCCGGTCCCTGCATTCGCCTTCAGCTGGGATGCGGACCGCTACGCTCATACCGGGTACCGGGGAGAGGTAGCGGTACCGTACCGCGATCATTCTGAAGGCTGCCAACCAAACCGGAAGGCGCCTAAATAGCCCATCTGGGCGTGTCCATGGCTTCGTGCACACGGCCTGTACCAGCGCACAGTAAACGATCCGCGCTGTTCTTCCAGGTCATGGATGTATCTGCGAATGCATCGACTCGCCACCGTACAAACGATAATGACACACATTATCCAACCCGGCTCCTGGAAGGAGCCGGCATGTACGAGGACGAGGACAACGACGGCAAGTTCCCCGACGAAACCCCGGTGGAGGTCCGCTACCCCCGCAGCAAGCAGGAAGAGCAAGCCGACCGCGGCATCTGGCCGTGGCTGCCGCCCGCCCCGCGTCGGGAGACTCGGTGCGACCACCTGCTTATCTCCTAGGAACCAGTAACCGGCACCGATGTTCCGCCCGCGCTTCACGCCCTCCGACCGGCTCTCCATCAAAATCGCACCCTAATCGCCACCTTCAGGTGAGCCAGCCCGCCGTGGTGACACTGGTCACCGCACGGTAACTGCTCCGGTAGCTGTCCGTTCCGCCGGGGCTGTGGCAGCCGTCAGCCCATGGCAGCCTTGAGGAAGCCGGCCAGTACCGGGTGCGGGTCGTCCTCGGGCGGGGCGGCCTGCGGCACGTAGAGCGTGGCCAGGAAGAAGCGGTGTCCGGGCAGCTCGAGGATGCGCGGCTCCCCGTCGTCATCGAAACCGCTGAACCGCAGGCCCGACCGTTCCAGCGGTTCCCGGTAGCGCGGGTTCAGCCCGAAGGTGCAGAAGAAGGGCTCGACTGTCTCTGAGGCCGGGTACAGTTCCGCGGCGAAGGTGCCGGGTGTGACATGGACGCGCGCCAGTTGGCCGGCGACATTGCAGGTGAGCGGTACGCACACCAGCTC
>Ga0187851_10005070_pt1 | contig 10592 bp, 10 predicted proteins | sample June2016WEW_6_10_FD_132997 | JGI IMG/M metagenome (GOLD analysis project Ga0187851, IMG submission 132997) | Peatland microbial communities from SPRUCE experiment site at the Marcell Experimental Forest, Minnesota, USA - June2016WEW_6_10 | ecosystem: Environmental > Terrestrial > Soil >... | reverse complement strand
TTCATCGAGTTTCAAATCGCGGTCGCCCATGTCCATGCTCGCGGAGTGTACCCCGAGCAGTTTCCAGGGCAGTTGCGTGTCGGTGGACGGGCTGCGCATCACCACCGGCGCGCCGCTGGTGCCGCGGTGCGTCCGGGCGTCGGTGAGAAAGTAGCCCAGGCCCTGGAAACGCACGCCAAAGGACGAGGCAATCACCGCCTGCCGCACCACGGGCAGGTGATGCAGCGCATCATGGAACCCGAGCGGGAAGCCGACGATTAAAAGCGGGGTGCCAACTTCGGCTTCCTGGAGTGAATGTTCCAGATGCGCCGGCGTAAAGCACCGCATCGCCACCGACTTGGGCAGCGCGGCGCGGTCGAGTTCGAGCACCGCCACGTCAATCTCGCCGCCGGAATCCTTGCCCTGGCGCCAGACACTCTTGCCATCGCGATACAGCAGCATCGAAAGGCCAATTGATTGGGTGAGGTTTTTGGCGTCGGTGTGAAGTTCGATTTCGATGCGGTCGGGAAAATGTTTGCTCGGCTCATCCATCACCACGTGCCGGCTCGTCACGAGGAACAGCCGGTCCTCGCGTTCGAAGAAGAAGCCGCTCGCGCCGGTGAGCAGATTCTTGCCGTTGAAGGTCGAGACCCGGGCGGTGGTCAGCAACAGCGGTTCAATCATGGGTGGCTCTCCTCATCCGGAGGGGAATGTGCATCCGGAAGCTGCGCGGTACAAGGCAATTGCGGTGTAATTGCGAATCGGGCTGGCGGGGGCGGGCAATTTTGGAATCCCAACGGGATATTTCTTTGCCGCCATAACCTCACAGTTTGAGGTTGACAAGCATCATGGTTATAGGTATTATCACCGCGATGAAGAAAACCAATCCGAGTTTTTTGAACGGGATCCCGGAATTGCTGGTGCTGCGCCTGCTGGCCGGCCAGGAAATGTACGGTTACCAGATTGTGGAGGAAATCCGGACCCGGACCGGGGAGGCCCTGGCTTTTGGCGAAGGCTGCATCTATCCGTACCTGCATTATCTGGAAGCGGAAAAACAGGTGAGCAGCCGGCGCCAGGAGGTGGAGGGCCGGAACCGCAATTATTACAAACTCACCCCCCGCGGCCGGAAACGGCTGGAAGCCTTGACCACCGAGTGGAATCGCGTGACCACCGGCGTCTCACGATTGATGGAGGGGCAACATGCCTGATTTCATTGAAGCGCTGCGCCGCCGGCTGGTGGAGCTGGGCTGCCCCCTGAAACAGGTGCGGCGGCTGGTCCGGGAAGTGACCGACCATCGCGAGGATTTGAAACAAGCTGCGGTGGCGGAGGGATTGTCCGGGGCCGATGCGGACGCCCGTGCGAACGCGTCGCTCGGAGACCCGCTGGTCCTGGCTGAGGAGTTGATGACGGCGCTGCGGCGATCGTCATGGTGGGGCCGGCATTTCGTCGTTACATTTTGCCTGCTGCCACTACTGGTATATCCGATTTTGTGGGCGCTGCTCCTGTTGCTCCAGCTGGCGTTGGGGTTTGCGCTGGGCTACGGTTGGAATTGGGAAAAACTCCATGTGGTCGTCAACAACCCGGCCACCTTCCATCATCTGGCCACGGTGTATCAGTTCATGGATTACGCCGCGATTGCCCTGGTGACGCTGCTCTTCTGCTGGCTGGCGCGGCGCGCGGTGGTAAAGCTCAAATGGATGGTGGTTTCCTGTGCCATCTGTTCAGTCTGCGCCATGATCTGGTGGGGCAGGATTGAACCGAATTCATTTTTCCTGGGTTTTTCGCTGAACAGCCATCTGCATATGCCGTGGTTCCGAGGAGTGATACCGCTTCTGGTTGTCGGCGCTGTTTATGTCTGCCAGCGGCGAAGCAGGCAGCGTTTCCAGGAGAAGATTGCGGTTTAGCAGGGCTTTGACCGGTAATGCCGGGTCGCGAGGATTGACTGGGCCGGGTCGTGGGTTGAAACTCGTTCGCACAGTCATGGGCATGAGCCAGAACTCCCAAAATGGAAGCAACCGTCTCGTATTGCTGCTTCCGTTTCTGCTCCTGCTTCTGGTCGCGCCATCGGTCCTTGGCGCGGAGCAGAACCGTCTCGTTTTTATTCACGCCACCGTCATTGATGCAACCGGCGCGCCCGCGCAACCTGATGTCACGGTGCTGATCACCGGTGACCGTATTACCGGGATGGGGCCAAGCGCGGACCTCCAGCCCCCCACCAATGCCGTCGTTGTGGACGCGACCGGCAAATTTCTCATTCCCGGCCTCTGGGACATGCACGTGCATTGGTACGAGCAGGATTACCTGCCGCTGTTCATCGCGAACGGCGTCACCGGCATCCGGATCATGTGGGGCATGCCTTTGCACCACGAGTGGCGCAAGGAAATCGAAAGCGGCTCACTGCTGGGGCCGCGGATGCTGATTGCCAGCGCCATTGTGGATGGGCCGAAACCGTTTTGGCCGGGTTCAATCACCGCCGGCAATGCCGCCGAGGGCCGGCAGGCCGTGTTGGAAGCCCGGCAGGCGGGCGCCGATTTTATAAAAGTCTATTCCCTGCTCCCGCGCGAGGCATATTTCGCCATTGCCGATGAAGCCAAAAAGCAGGGCATCCCGTTCGAGGGCCACGTTCCCATCGCCGTCTCCGCCGGGGAGGCGTCGGCGGCCGGACAAAAATCCATTGAACATCTCACGGGCATTCTCCCGGCCTGTTCGAGTCGCAAAGATCACCTTTTGAAATCGGCGCAGGAAGCGCTCGCCACGATCCTTACCACCACCGATGAACCGGCGGGCATCATTCCCCGGACGCTTCATCTGGGCCAGGTGGCGTTGGAGACCTACAGTCCATTGCGGGCCGAGGCGTTGTTCGCTGAATTCAAAACGAACCACACCTGGCAATGCCCCACGCTCACGGTGTTGCACAACATCACCTTCATTGATGATCCGTCCCTGGCCCGTGATTCCCGGCTGAAATATATGTCGCGCGATATCAGGTCGAGCTGGGATCCCGCCCGGGATTTCCGGTTCCAGAACCGGACGTCCGAGGATATCGCCCTCGGGAAAAAGGTTTACCAGAAGGAACTCGAACTCGTCGGCGCCATGCAACGCGCCGGGGTCGATATTCTGGCGGGCACGGACACGGGCAATCCCTATTGCCTGCCGGGTTTCGGTCTTCACGATGAGCTGGGCCTGCTTGTTCAGGCCGGGCTGACACCGATGCAAGCCCTGCAGGCGGCGACGCTCAACCCCGCGCGCTTCATGGGGCGCGAAAAGGACCTCGGGACGATTGAGCCGGGCAAGCTGGCCGACTTGGTCCTGCTCGACGCCAATCCACTCGCAGACATTGCCAACACGCGAAAGATCGACGCGGTGGTCTATGGGGGGCGGCTGTATTCCCGAGCCGCGCTTGACGGGATGCTGGCCCGGGTCGAAACCTTCGCAAAGTAGAATTGAAATGTTGGAGGCTCGCTGAAGGGGAAAAATTGAATGGTGTTTGTGAAGAGCGGCATCTTCCGCATCTGACCGGGGAATATATTGCCCCGACGGGGCTTGTCATTTTGTGGTGACGATCTACAAACATGCCGCGCCTACGGCACTTTCCATCCGTGTTTTATCTTTGGCCAATCCTTTAACCGTTCGCCGGCTGGGGCCGATTTGACGGGGAACGATTTTCTCTCGGCACTTGACGCCTGCCTACCCCTATTTACGATGCAAGGCATGAACTTGGAAAACAAAAAATCTTCATTCCTTCCATTTCGCCTGGCCGCACTCGCCGTGCTCCTGTCGGGTTTGGGTGTGACGGCCGTACGGGCACAGGATGATAATAATTCGTTGCCGCATCTGGTGGTTCAGGACGGACGCCACGCCTTGATCGTGGACGGCGCGCCGTTCCTCATCCTCGGCGCGCAATGCCACAACTCCAGCGGCTGGCCGGCGATGCTGCCCAAGGTCTGGCCGGCGATTGATTTTCTCCACGCCAACACCTTGGAAATCCCGGTCTATTGGGAGCAATTTGAACCGGAGCCGGACCAGTTCGACCCGTCGGTGGTTGACACCGTCATCCAGCAGGCGCGTGAGCACAACGTTCGGCTGGTGTTGCTCTGGTTTGGCACCTGGAAAAACGGCAGCTCGCATTACCTGCCGCTCTGGATGAAAAGCGAGCCGGACAAATACCCGCGCATCCTCGGCCGGACCGGGCACCGGGTGGATTCGCCGTCGCCGCATGCGCCGGCCACACTGGCGGCGGACATTCACGCGTTCAGCGCGCTCATGCGCCACCTGAAGGCAGCGGACCCCCAGCACACGGTCATCCTGGTGCAGGTTGAAAACGAGCCGGGTTCCTGGAACACCATCCGCGATTATTCACCCGAGGCGCAAAAGCTTTTCAATGAACCCGTGCCGGTTGAATTGTTGAAGGCGATGGGCACCAACGCGCCGGCCGTGGACGGCAACTGGTCGGAGGTCTTCGGCCCCAACGCCGATGAATACTTTCATGCCTGGTCGGTCGCACGTTACATCGGGCAGGTCGCCGCGGCGGGCAAGGCGGAATATCCGCTGCCGATGTACGTCAATGCCGCGTTGCGCGATCCAATGACTCCGGGTCCGGCCGGCACGTACGAAAGCGGCGGGGCGACCGACAACGTGCTCTGGATCTGGAAGGTGGCGGCCCCGGCCATTGATGTGCTGGCGCCGGACATTTATCAGAACGACAGCGCCCGTTACCGCAAGGTGCTGGAACTTTACAGCCGGCCGGACAATGCGCTGCTGGTGCCGGAGACCGGCAGCAGTCCGGAGCAGGCCCGGATGTGTTTCGCGGCGCTGGGACGCGGAACGATTGGCTGGTCGCCGTTCGGTCTCGACTACACCAAGTATGCCAACGAGCCACTGGGGGCGCCCCGGGTGACGGAGGATTCGCTCGCGCCGGTCGCACTGGACTACAAAATTCTCGGTCCCATCATGCGCGAAGTCGCCCGGCTCAATTTTGAGGGCAAACTCCAGGCGGTGGCCGAGGAGAAAAACGAAGTCACGCAAACCCTGGATTTTGGCAACTGGCAGGCCGTCGTCAGTTACGGGGTCAGCCGCAACGGCAGTCCGAAGGGGAATGCCGAATCCATCGGCCGCGCTTTGATTGCGAAAACCGGCGAGAACGAATTTCTGGTGACGGGTGCGTTTTGCCGGGTGGATTTCAAGCCGGTCCCGGGCGGGCAACGCGATTTTCTGCGGGTTGAGGAAGGCGGATACGAAAATGGAACCTGGCATTCGTTTTATATCTGGAACGGAGACGAGACCGACTGGGGGCTCGACTTCAGTTCCGCGCCGCAAGTCCTGCGCGTTTCGCTGGGTACGTACTGACCATGGCTAACGGAGATGGCATTTTTGAAAACACGCATAACCACCAGACCGGCAACGATGGGTGACTGGCCGGCGTTTCACGCGGCGGTCCGGCGGAGCCGCGCCCTGCATTATTCGTGGGTGGCGCCGCCCAGGACGCGTAAAAAATTTGAAGCCTATGTGAAGCGTATGAGTTCCGATTCGCACCGGGGCTTTCTGATTGTGCTCCGCGAGTCAGGCGACCTGGTGGGGGCCATTCACTTGAATCACATCATCCCCGGGGCTTTGCAGGGCGCGTTTTTGGGTTATTACGCTTTCACGCCCCACGCCGGGCAGGGATTGATGCGCGAGGGGCTGCGGCTGGTGCTGAAACACGCCTTTGAGAAGCTCGGACTTCATCGTTTGGAAGCCAATATTCAGCCGAAAAATCACGCCTCACTCCGGCTGGTGCGGGGTTGCGGGTTTGTGCGGGAAGGATTCTCCCGGCGTTATCTGAAGGTGGGCGGACGTTGGAAGGATCATGAACGGTGGGCCATGCTGGCGGAAGACCTGCCACACACCTTCGCATGAACTTCCGCCGCGCCACGTTGAAGGATAGTGCCGCGCTCGCGGAGCTGAACCATCAGTTGATTCACGACGAGGGACATCGCAATCCGATGGCGGTCCCCGAACTGGCACAGCGGATGCGCGGCTGGCTGGCATCCGAATACGCCGTGGTGATTTTTGAAAAAGGTGCGGAAATGATTGCATACGCCCTGTATCGCGAGCAACCGGAGGAAATTCATTTGCGGCAGCTTTTTGTAGCGCGAAACCAGCGTCGACGGGGCATTGGCCGCCAGGCCGTGGAGATTCTCCGCACACAAATCTGGCCGAAGCACAGCCGCCTGACGGTTGATGTGCTGGTTCAAAATACCGTTGCCATCGCGTTCTGGCGGGCGGTAGGTTACAAGGAGTATTCGCTGACCCTGGAAATTTTGCCGGACCCGAAAGGCTCGTGAACTGCCGAGGCACACCTATTGTGAAATACACCTACGAACAACTGGCCGGTATGATTGACCATTCGTTGCTGCATCCGACCCTGACGGACCGGGAACTGGAGGCTGGCTGCAAGCTCGCCGTGAAATACGGCGTCGCGTCCGTTTGCATCAAGCCCTACGCGGTCCGGCGTGCGGCCGGACTGCTCGCCGGGAGTGGCGTGCGGGTTGGCTGTGTGATCGGATTTCCGCACGGCAATTCGTGCACCGAATCCAAACGTTATGAAACCGAACTGGCCTGCCGGGATGGCGCGGTGGAAATTGACATGGTCATCAATGTAGGCAAGGCCCTCGGCGGGGATTGGGATTATGTCGAGCAAGATGTGAAGGCCGTGGGTGACGAGGCGCACCGTCACGGGGCAAAAGTGAAGGTCATCTTCGAGAACGATTATCTCGGCCAGGGCGGCGCCGGCCTGGACAGCGACAGTTTCAAACGCCGGCTCTGCCAGATTTGCGAACGCGCCGGAGCCGATTGGGTGAAAACGTCCACCGGCTTTGGTTTTGTGAAACAGCCGGACGGCGGCTACAATTATCAGGGCGCCACCGCGCACGATTTGGAACTGATGCGGGCGGCGTGCTCCTCGCGAGTCGGGGTGAAGGCGGCCGGGGGCGTGCGCGACCTGGACGGTTTGATGCGGGTGCGCGATCTCGGTGCCAGCCGTTGCGGGGCGTCGGCCACCGCCGCGATTCTGGATGAGTATCGCCGCCGCGAAGCCGCCGGGCAGGAATGATTAAGCCAAAGTTTTTGGAGGTTGCTTCTTTCCGGTCCTTCCCTTACTCCATCATTCAGAAAGAAAAATGATTATGCCAGAACCCGTCATTGCCCAAAAATCTCCGTTCGTACAAAAGGCCGAAGCGGGCCGGTTTTGGTGGTGCGCGTGCGGCCGGTCAAAGGGCCAGCCGTTTTGTGACGGTTCGCACAAAGGCACCGGTTTCGGGCCGAAACCGGTGGATTTGATCGAGGCTAAAACCGTTGCGTGGTGTGGCTGCAAGCATTCGAAGAACGCGCCCTTCTGCGATGGCAGCCACAGCCGGCTGGGTTAAGCGGGAATCAAGGGCGTTTTTTTGCGCCCGGTTCCTTTTCCTTCTTGCGAAAAAAGTACTGGGTGTCGGCGACGTTGAGCATGGAAAGGTCGAGGCCCTCGCCGGGGGCGCGTTTCCGCGCGATTTTAAGCTGGCGGGCGATGCGCTTGCCGGCGGTGGCGGCGTAGTATTTGACCACCCCCACGCCGGTCTCGGATTTGAAGATCACGACCAGGAGGCAATGCTCGTCCACGTTGGTCACGAAGAGGCTGAAATGTTCCCCCTGCTGGTAGGTGCTGTTGAACGTCGGCTCACTGACCAGGCCGGCAATGGTCTGGTTGGCCATGAACGCGCCAGAAGCCAGGGCCGCGATGGTGGTCAGGTCGAATTCTTCCGCCTCACCCTGGTGGGTGATGAGAAAGCCGGCCTTGTCAATCACCAGCGAGACGGTAGCGTCGGCACTGGCGTTGAACTCGCGGAGGGTTTCATCCAGTCTATGAATATCCTCCTCGGTGAGTTGAGGGAGAGTAGCCATGGTAGCGATGTCACGCGTACTGGGGAACGCTTTGGTTGATGAACTTGTGTAACAGCAGGCGCGTGATCATGTTCAGGGTTTCAAACACACCTTCGCACCGGTGGGCCGTCGCGGTGAACGACGGCACCTGCACTTCACGGTTGTTGAGCAGAAATTCCATGTATTCGGTGGGAGCGACATTGGGCAGGTCGCGTTTGTTGTATTGCAGCACGTAGGGAATCTCGTGGAGGTTGAGCTTGAGCGAATGCAAATTATCAATGAGGTTCTGGAAGCTCTCCACGTTCTCCGGCATTTTTTCAAATTGTGAATCGGCCACGAACACGATGCCGTCCACGCCGCGCAAGACGAGCTGGCGGGTGGTGTTGTAAATGACCTGGCCGGGCACGGTGTAAAGCTGGAACTTGGTTTTGAACCCGCGGATGGTCATCGCTTCAATCGGCAGGAAGTCGAAGAACAAGGTGCGGTCCGAGCTGGTCGCCAATGAGACCAGTTTGCCCTTGTTGCCGGCGGCGGTCTGGACGTGGTCGTGGACTTGCACCAGGTTCGTGGTCTTGCCGCCCATTGCCGGGCCGTAATAGACGATTTTAACCTGCAGTTCGCGAGTGGCTTGGTTGATGATGGCCATAGGATTATTGTTTTTTGCGGTCGAGTTCGCCGGCCAACAGGGCCAGTTGTGAGGTGGGCAATGGCTCGCCGGCGCGACCGAACGCGGCGAAATAGACGCCATGGATGCGGAACACCTTCCACGGCACGTTGCCAACAGTGAAATTCAGATTGTTTAAATCTCCCATCCGCAGTTCCCGGGTGCACTGGCTTACCCGGCCGTAAATCTGGGGGAGAAAGGCTGCAAGGGTGTCCGCGTTGAGGTCAGACGGGATCTCGCTGGCCACCATCAAGCCATCCGGCAGCGCCACGAGCGCGCCGGCGACGCCATTCAGCGCCATCGCCCGCGCGATAACTTCCTTGGGCGAATTTTGGCGGCTGCTGAAATCCGTCGCGGGTGCCGCCGCGCTTTTGAATTCCGTCTCGGGCGGGCGTGCCGTCATCCGGGTGGTGTCGGATTCGACCCACATGTAATAATTCGTATCCGGTCCCGGAGCTGCCGCCGCCGGTTTGACTGCGAAACCGGTGTCATCCGGCTGCGGCGCCTTGGCCGTCGGTTCCGGGATTTCGTAGGGCGGTTGCGGTTGTGGGAAGCCGAAAAACAGGTTGGGAATCTCCGCCGGGAGGGGGGTTTGCTGATGCGCCTTGGCTGTTTTGGCCGGACCGCCTGGCCCGGCCAGAAAGAGCGGGGCCACCACCTTGAGAGGTAATTCCAATTCCAGCCCGTCATGGACCGACATCGCCGGCGGCATGGGTTTGATCCATGACCGCAGATTCCGCCAGGCGAAGATGACGCGTCCGCGTTTGAGGGCGGACTCGACCAAATTCACCGGCAACGCCACATGCGCGTTGGTCAAAATCAGCTGTGCGATTTCCGTTCGCAAAATCTCCGGCCAGTTCTCCGACAGGGCGGCCAACGGTGCCAGAATCGTGGCGGGTTCCGGAGCGGCCGGCGCCGGTTTGGGTGCGGGTGGTACCGGGCGTGGCGTGGCGGGCGTGGCGGGTTGAAAGGGAAAAGTCGGAATAATGGGTTGCACCGGCATCCCATTGCCGTTGCCATTGCCATTACCGTTGCCATTGCCGTTGTGAGGCAGGGACGAAACCTGTGGCGGTTGCTGCGGCTGCGGCGGTGGTTCGGGCTTGATGGAACGCAATACAAACGCTGGCGGCGGCGGTGCGACGGGCGGCGGTGCGACGGGTGGCGGCACGACGGGCGGCGGCGAGGCCTTGACCGGCGGGGGCGTGGTCATGCGCATGGGCGGTACCGAAGGAGGCTGCGGTTTGGGCGCGGCCGCGGAAATGGAGACGCCCTCGCCACGTTCGCTGAAAGGCCCGGCGATGTCCGCCGGCACGGCGATGAGCTTTTGCGCCGGATTACGGATCAGGGAGTTGGAGCTCAATCGGGTGAGCACTTCGTTGAGTGGCAGCACCACGGGCAGTGAATCGTATTCCTGGTCAACGTCGAACAAACCGGGTGCGGCGTGGCGCAGTTCCCCGAAGGTAATTTTTACGACGCCCAGGGCCAGTTGCGGCATGATCTTCCCCATGGCGATGGCGATGGTGGCCCGGGTCAAATCAACGCTGGCCAGCCGCATGTGGGAACGCAGTTGGGGCGGCAGGTTTTCCAGGACCGGTTGGAGTGGCAACTCCAGGTCATTGATGTTTTCCGTTGGCGGCGAGGGAGTCACGGGCGGTCTTGGCTGCAAGCGGGCAGTGGTCATGGGTGAAAGGGGGGTGGCTGCCGGCGGCGGCGGCGGCGGCGTCTGTGTTGCCGGTTGCGACGGGTGGGAAGTGCCCACGTCGGTTTCGTTCTCGTCAAAACGTCGCAGCAGCTCTCGCAGCAACCCGGCAAATCTTGTTTTTACTCCATTTGACATCGCACACAGCTTTTCCCGCCGACGGTTAATCCGCAGGTTGACCGTATCCCAGCAGGAAGCGCGCCACGGTGGTCGGTCGGGACCAGCTGGGGCCAAGTGGTTGTTTGAGGGAAACCCGGCGGCAGGTTGTCTCAGCGTTGGACTGGCTGTCCACAAAGCAGCGGTAAGATTATTCATCGATATCGTGCGATACGGAACGACAACTACTTGCGTAA
>Ga0187851_10005069_pt1 | contig 10592 bp, 16 predicted proteins | sample June2016WEW_6_10_FD_132997 | JGI IMG/M metagenome (GOLD analysis project Ga0187851, IMG submission 132997) | Peatland microbial communities from SPRUCE experiment site at the Marcell Experimental Forest, Minnesota, USA - June2016WEW_6_10 | ecosystem: Environmental > Terrestrial > Soil >... | reverse complement strand
TTAATCTTGCTGGCTGCTGTCCTCGCCATCATCCAATCATAATCCCTAGTTACTGTAGCTAAGCTGAACTATGCTCTCTTATAGATTATAGACTAAAACCAGTTGACCATATAAAGTTAAGGTCATGACCAAAAAGCAGCTGATCCGTCGCTCGGCGACTTTTATTATCTTAGCCTTGACGATTATCGGTGCTGTTTACTACCTGGTTAAACATCGTTCTTTGCTGACCCAGCTGGGGCATATCTCACCGTGGGTCATCGTGGCGGTCTTTCTGCTTTACGTCGTTTTATTTGTCGTTTTGATGCTGATTTTAGACGCCACCCTAAAGCTCTGCCGCATTAAACTCGGTAAACAAGAAAATATCTTGCTCAACGCTTACACCTTGATCATCAACAACTTCTTCATCATCGGTCAAAACGGTCCAATTTTCAGGGGCTACTACCTAAAAACCCGCCATAACCTGAAAGTCCGTAACTATGCCGCGGTTACTTTGCTGTACTTTCTGATTTACGGCATTATCAGCGTCTTTTTCATCTCTTTGGGCAGTCAAGCCTGGTGGCTAACTACCTTACTGGGGATCGTGATGGTTGGTATGGCCGTCGGCTTGATCAAACTCTACGTTAGGCGCAAGAAATTTAAGGCCCAGGAGCTCAGTGTCACGCCCAAGGGTCTTGTCTACTTGATGGTAGTGACCGCTCTGCAGGTTATCGTCCAAACGATTATCTACGGCGTCGAGCTGCACAATAGCGGTCATATCCGGGTCAATGTCAGCCAAATCATTACTTATTCCGGTACCGCCAACCTAGCCTTATTCGTGGCTTTAACACCCGGGGCAATTGGCATCCGGGAATCGTTTTTGATCTTGAGTGAACGGCTCAATCATGTCACCAGCGGCATGATCGTGGTAGCTAACGTCATCGACCGCTCGGTTTATCTAGCTTTCTTACTAGTCTTACTAGTCTTACTAGTAATTACTCTTTCGATCCACGCTAAAGATAAGTTAACCGTCAAGCCGCCAGCCGAAACTGACCCAAAAGACAAGGGGTAAATCATGAAGCATTATGAATTAGATACCGAAGGGAGAAAAGAGCTTGAAGCTGTTGAGAACGCCCTAGAAAGCGGTACACTAAAGAGTGCTCCAGATTTCGAGAGGCGCAAAAAAGAGCTGCATCAAATAGCCAGCAATACTCTTAATAAAACAAGAAACATAAACATACGGCTTTCGGAAAGAGATCTGTATAGGCTAAAAGCTAAAGCTATAGAGGAAGGAATACCCTATCAAATACTGGCCTCCTCTATTTTACATAAGTCTGCCGCAACGAAGTAGTTACACGGCTGCGTCACTATGACCCGCCAAGCAGCTATTGATATGCATGTAATGAATACTAGATAATGTATGCATTATGAATCATCCAACTCTCCAACTCACTATTCGCGGGATAGATCCAAAGACTAAAAATGCCTTGGTGAAAAAAGCTAGCCAGCAGGGATTAAGCCTGAACCAGTATGCTATTAAGGCACTTCAGAATAGCATCGGGCACAATGACCACAATGACTATGAACATCGCTACCAAACCATAAAGCACTTCCTCAGAGCTCATAGCATGAACAAAATAGACAGAGAAACGTTTGATGATGCCGTACTATGGTCGGACAAGACTTCAGTTGAAAAACAGAACCAGGAATAACGTGACAATCGTCTTTGATACCTCAGTTACAGCTTTTGAAAGTTATACCTGAATAGCGGCGGTCCTTGTGTGATGGTTCCATGCCACCAAAGCTACAGTTCGCCAAAGTATTGACAAAGTACATTATAAGTAATGCCCTGTACATATGAGCCAAATTCCTATAACTGTTAAAATTGATGCTGACGTAAAACAGCAAGCCCAAAAGCTGGCCCAGAGGTTAGGGCTAAGTTTAAGTGCTATCGTGGAAAATAAGCTTAGAGAAGTCGTAAACGAACGACGGGTCGTTTTTGAGGAGGAACTTATACCAAACGAAAAAACAGCCAAAGAACTAGAGAGTATTGAAGCTGATATAAAAGCTGGTCGCAACCTAAGCGGTCCGCTTAATAGCTTTGAAGAGCTTGAGCGGCATTTAAATAACCTTGGTCATGCAAGTTCAAACCCATAAACGTTACGATGCAATGTGGGCTAAGTTGGATCGCAAACAACAACTGCAGGTTATGGCAGCACTTAAGCTATTTGTGACAAATCAGAATAAAAAGCAACTAAGGATACATCAGTTAAAAGGTAAATATTATCCTCAATACTCCATAAGTACCGCTAATGAGCTTCGTGCCCATTTTCTGAAAGTTAAGGAAAATAAGGTTGTACTTATGCTGGTAGGCACCCATGACCAACTGTATGGCTAGGATGGAAGTTCCACACCTAGCTAGCTACGATCCCGCCAGGTTACTTATAATTTAGCTAATCTTTATTTATTGGATACGCATAATCGATTAATTAGTCGATTACAGGCTCATTATTAATCGTTTATTAACAATAATGGATTAATTTGATACGATTTTGGCCACAATTAATCAACTTACTCGTGATAGGATAATTGAACTCAAAAAATAGTTTGCCCTGCTTTTCGAGACAAGGGTGTTTGGAAAATCGGCCGTGGGGACCCCAGCCGAATCAAATCGGAACTATGTCCGCGAGAAGAGATTCAGCTCGTAGAAACATAACCTTTTCTAGATCTATAAACTATCCGTAAAGTTGGCTGTGTGTGCCGACGGCCACAAACAGCACGGTATTCTTATCAATAACTAGATAGTGAGCTCGCCAGTCACCGCCGAAACTGATACTACGATAGCCTTTCCATTGACCTGTTAGGTGATGATTGTAGAGATCAGCATGATGGGGATCACCAGCAAACAGAAGCAATGCCTGTTTTAGCCGCTCCTTTTGGGCTGGTTTTAGAGTTGATGCTTGCTTGTGGAATGATTTATGAAAATCTATATTCATAAAGTGTTTAGATAAGCTTCAAGCTCAGCTTTATTGGTAGTCCTAGTAATGTTTTTACCGGCCTCATAGTCGGCTTGTGCTTCACGCATAATCTTTTCTAGATAAGGCGTGGGCTCAAGCACAGGCGTCAGGACCACACGACCTTCCTTTACTGCTTGCTTGAGTATGACGGTTATAAAGGCGCTCACAGATAACCCAACGGAGTTAGCAAAATCTGTTACTTCCTTCTTCGTCTGATCGTCAGTTCTGATACTTAATAATGTATTACTCATAATGATTACATTGTACATCAATTGTAATCTTTATGTCAATCCTTAACATAAATTGGAGCCCAACAACAGCGGTGATAAAAATGTAGCGATTAGCATAGGCACCAATCTTTGCTTTTTATATCAACTCGATAGAAGAAAGTTAAGTAGTCTAAGCTCTAGACTCAGTTGGGTGATAGATAATACATAACCTGCCCGAATGAACCATCACTTTGAATGGTGTTGGCTTCCATTTGGCCGTTACCGGTAATCGGATCAATCGTTGCCGAATCACCATACACAAAAGTTGGCGTTGGACCGCCACTGATCACTATTTCGACGTGACCAGCCGCATAATCAAAATAAGCGACATCACCGGGCTGCGGGTCATAACCGACCGCGTCGTGATAAGTAAAGCCCTGGTATTGGATATTGTTGGCGTTATACTCGTCCCAGCCACGCTCGCCTTGGGTAAACGGATAGCCAGCTGCCCGATAAACGTAACTGACAAAATCAGCGCACCATGCTTCATAGCCGTTACCGTCCGAGTAATTGTTAAGCAGTGTGTTGTGACTAGGCGAGCCGGATTGCCAGATGGTCCATTGCTTGATGGCGTCACAGGCCACCCGCTGGCCCTCACTACCGCTATTACAGGAGGCGGTGTCACTACTGCCCTTATCGGTCACCGGCGACCAATGTTGGCCCGGTTCCGACAAGACATGACAATTCGTGATCGTCAGCGAGACACCGGCTTGGGCATTAGGCACACTGAGACATAAACCACTATTGGGGTTCTTATAACCACCGTTATCGCTCAACCAGACTTGTCCAGGATCGCTACTGCAGGGGCTAAGAACCACCCGACTACCTGACACCGTAGCGTCATTTAAAACCGCTAGGCAATAAGTATCGTTATGGATAAGTTGAGTATCGGTCGGCATCCAGGATTGGGCGGCAGTATCATTGCAACCCCAAGCATCAACCATAGCATTGGCCGCTGCTAGACTTTTATGATCATCCAGGCAGAGTCCGGCGACACCTGATTTAATTAACGATGTAGCGGCGTGAGCTCGCAGATTCATAAAAGTAAAACACCAGACTAACCCAATTGCGGCAGCAATTACCAAGAGCGCCCCCAAATGAGTGCTGCCGGTTTTGGCAGAACGCTTCGGAAGCTGGCCGTAGTGTGATTGTCTATACCTGGTATAGGGTTGCATGATCGCTATAGTACCGTTTTTGTTTTTGATTTGGCTGAAGAATATTATTAATCAATTACAGGCTAATGTCCAGTGATTAGATAATAGCACCCTGCATTTAGAAAAATTATTTGATAATTTACTATTATGTGCATACAATTGTAATTACTATGCAATCGGCTATTATACAAATTGGTAACTCCAGAGGTGTGCGACTTCCAAAAGAAGTCTTAATACTCAGCGGTATTCAAAAAGATATCGAGATAAAAGTTAAAAGAGGTGAGATTAAAATTACGCCTGTAAAAAATACCCAAAACAGTCCTGAGTTTGCTATGGCCTCAGAGGCGTCATTCGCTAAGGACTGGTTGCGTCCAGAGGAAGACGAAGCATGGAAAATTTATCAATCGGTCAAGTAGTTTTAGCTAATTTCCCCTTTTCTAACTTAACAACTAACAAATTAAGGCCCTGCCTAATAATTGGTGCAACCGAATTTGATGATGTTGTGTTGTGTCAGATTACTAGTCAGGCTTATCAAGGCAGTCGAGCTATTTCGTTACTCCGAACCGATTTTACCCAGGGAGAAATCGTTACCGACAGCTTTATCCGGCCAGACAAGATTGCCACTTTAGATAGAAGCATGATAAGGATGGTTTTAGGCACAATCAGCGAGTCAAAACTATTGACCGTCAAACAGGCCTTGAAGCACTTCCTGGAAATACCGTGACAACGAAGGTGTTATAGACCACCAACAGGTCTTAATCTGACGATTAAGTTCTATCGGAGACGTCGATAGTACGTCTACTTGCCAGCTACTCTGGTTTAAGTACAACCCGGCGATCTAGTCCCTCGCCAATCGAATCTGAGATCAGACCAGCTTCAGCGGCCACTTTATGAACGACTCGTCTATCAGCCGCATTCATTGGTCGTAGTTCCATTGGCTGGCCACTGGTTCTGACTTGTTTGATCCATTCTTCGGCCGTTTCCGCTAGCCGGTCGGCGCGCTGTTGCTTGTAGCTAGCTACGTCCAGATTGACTCGGTAATAGGCATAATTCTGACATTTTAAGGCACTGCTGACTAAAAACTGCATGGCCCGCATGTTATCACCGCGTTGGCCAATCAAAAAGCCGTTCATCTGGGTTGATGGCACGTTTAGTTGAATGACGTCGTCTTCGTGGGTGGCATGAACCTCGGTATTAAGCCCCAGGAACGACAGAATATCCTCCAAGTATTTTTTACTGTAGAGGATAGCGGCTTCCAGGTCCTGCCCGGTGCCTTCATCTGGCTTGGGATCGTTAATAACGACTGCTGCTGCGTCGTCGGTTGGTGATTGATCCTTCTTACTCATCTTCGCCTCCGTTTTTTACGAGACTGCTTTTTGTTTTGGGGAGAAGAATTCGGCGCCTGAGACCCGTTGTCGACCAGCTCGGCTTCGGGAATTTTAGCTAGATCTTTGGGAACAGTGCCGTCAGCCAGTGATTCCAGTTCGGATTCATCTTCACGCAGCACGAACGATTGCTGGATGTAGGCCACCAAACCACCAACAAACCAGTAAAGGCTCAAGGCTGATGCTAACCGAATGGTGACAATAAAAACCATCACTGGGATAAAGTACTTGGTGGTGTTGGTGACGGCTGCGGTGATCTCCGATTGATCGGCCTGCTGGCCACCGCTGGCCGACTTCAGAATATCGCGTAGTTTACGGGTATTTTTACCAGTGACCATGAGCTGCTTGCTTTGGTAGTATTGGACAGCGGCGCTGCCCAAACACAGCACCATGGCCGGCCAGTAAATACCGGCGTTGCTGACGGCAATTTTGCTTAAGTCGACAACACCGAACAGGGTGGCGTCAAAACTGTGAATATTGGAGGCTAGGTGATGCATCCACGGCAGGTGCTGCAGTGCCGGATAGGCAAAACTAATAATCTGATGTGGGTTACCAATCACCCGCCGAAGGCCGCTATAGAGGGCAATTAGGATTGGCAACTGCAAGATTAGAATCCCAATCGAACCAAACGGGCTGACGCCGTGTTCCTTATAAAGAGCCATCACCATGGCCGATTCTTTTTGCTTATTGCCTTTAGCTTCTTGTTTGAGACGCTTCAGCTCGGGTTGGAGTTTGCGCATCGCTTTGGCTTGGTGAAGTTGTTTTTTAACTAGCGGCCAGAGCAATAACCGAATCAGAACGGTAAAGATAATAATCGCCAAGCCAAAGTTATGGCCCGGAATAATGGCATAAATCAACACCAGCAGGTTGAAAATCGGTTGCTCTATAACTGTTGTAAAAAATGATCCCATAAATCTACTTCACGCTGTTTGATTGCTTTTTCACTATAACACGCGACGGCTCAGGGACGGACTTCAGAATGCCGGCTTCGGTTAACAGGCCGACAACCTGGGCCGATAATTTGGCGGCTGGTAATTCAGCCAGCTGCTCACTAAAAACCGTCAGTACGATGTCGTAGGGCTCAACGATAGCCGCTTGGTGGGTGCGGATAATCTCATACAGCCGGCGGCGAATCAGGTTACGAACCACCGCCGATTTCTGGACTTTACGACCCACCACCACGGCCGCTCGGTAACTTGATCGCCGGGCGTTACGGACACACCTAATAGCCAGTTGCTGATTACGGACGGTTGAACCGTGACGGTAAACAAAGCTTAGACTGGTATATCCATGAAAACGGTGCTGCTGCGAAATCATCTTTAAGAACCTCCGCTCACACCGACCGCTAGCCGCTGTTTTAGCGCGACAGGCGGACTCGCCCTTTGAGGCGCCGGCGTTGTAGGACAGCTCGTCCGGCTTTAGTGGCCATCCGCTTAATGAAGCCGTGCTCTTTGGCGCGATGTCGTTTTTTTGGTTGATAGGTGCGTTTTGGCATAGATCTTATTGTACCTTACTTACCTGTTAATCCCCAACCTGCTATGGGTGGATAGCAGCCCGACAGAAGACATGCAGTGTTCGTGATCACACGCCGTCAAATCGACAATATTTAACCCACTAAGTAGGACATCTTGTCCACTCTTACGTCAACTATTTCCACAGCTTTCAAGAGAAACAAAACAACTGTGGACAAATATCTATCTGAGCTTCGGGTTTTTCTTATCATCATCGTATTTTTTACCTGGCTGTGGAAAAGTCACCGTTTTTGGACTATAGTTCTACATACGAAAGCAATGAGGGACAGTGATTATGGCGCAGGACAGTCTATGGCAAGCCGTGCTGGGAGAAGTGGAACTTTCGGTGTCCCGGGGCAACTTCATGACCTGGTTCAAAAAGACCACTCTGCTTCGGCATGATGGTAATACGGTGATTATCGGTGTGCCTAACGTTTTTATTAAGCAGCAGCTGGAACGCAAATACGTTGATTTATTACGAGAAACTCTCAAGAAAAATGGAGCTACCCCAAGCGCTTTAATCTTCAAAATCCAAGAGGCCGCTCGAACTGATGAACCAGACGAGCCTTTCTTGGCGGGGCTGGCCGACCATGTAACTGAACCCGTCAAACCAACCACCAAGAGCGGACCTTTTACGTCTTATCAACAAGGGTTAAATGAACGTTACACGTTTGAAAACTTTATTGTCGGTGCTGGCAATGAGCTGGCTTTTGCCGCTTGCCAATCGATCGTTCAGCTGCCGGGCAATAAATATAACCCGCTTTATCTGTATGGCGGTGTGGGTATCGGCAAAACCCATCTTATACAGGCGGTTGGCAATGCCATGCTTAAGAAGAAGCCTGACGCTAAGGTCCTATATATTTCCACCGAACAATTTGTCAGAGAGTTCGTTGATGCGTTGCGTTTCCGCCGAACCACCGATTTTGCCAGCTACTATCGGACGGCTGACGTGCTGATTGTTGATGACGTCCAATTTATTGCCGGCAAAGAGAAAATCCAGGAAGAATTCTTCCATACCTTTAATACCCTACACCAAGCCAATAAACAGATCGTTTTAAGTAGCGACAAACCGCCCCGTGACATTCCAACTCTAGAAGAGAGACTACGCAGTCGGTTTGCCTGGGGTATGACCATTGATATGCAAAATCCGGACTTTGAAACCCGCTGCGCCATCGTTCTAGCCAAAGCCCAGAGCCACGGTGTGACGCTACCCAATGACGTCGGTGACTACTTAGCTAGTAACGTCCCGACCAACGTCCGCGAGCTAGAAGGAGCCCTTAACCAACTACTGGCCTTCTGTGAGATGCGTGGCCTAGAACCAGACCTGAGTATTGCTACGAGCTTGCTGGGGGATTCTAAGACCAGGCCAAAGCATTTGAGCGCCAAGCACATCATTGAACGCACCGCCCGGCACTTTCAGATTCCGCTCGAAGAGATTTTGGGACCAAAACGGGACAAAGACATTGTTGTCCCTCGTCAGGTAGCTATGTATATGCTGCGCAGTGAACTCCATCTGAGCTTCCCGAAGATTGCTCACGAACTAGGTCGCAAAGACCACACCACCGCTATTCATTCGGTGGAGAAGATTGAAAACGAATCCCGTTTGGATAGTAATATTAGAAATGCCATTGCTGAGATTAAGGAGCGCCTCTATGCTTAAGCAATTTTATGGCTGGGTAAGTAGCGTGGACAAGTATCGGCTAGTTAGTGGACAAGTGGCTAGTCTATACACAGCCATTAGTGAAGGGTTGGTAATTCATACACAGGCCGGGTCATTTAGACACTGTTTGGTCACTGCTTTTACAACCGCTTTTCCACCCCATTTTTTCCAGAATTTTATCCGTTATTTTAATAGTTATACCCTTCATCCACAGGACCTATAACAACAATAACAATGTATATAAATAACTTATTGTAGAAAGGACGAGCTAGCCATGAAACTACAAGTCACCCAAGAAAACCTAAACCGAGCCTTAAGCACCGTAGCTAAGGTAGCTAATGCTCGTAATCCCCTGCCTATCCTTGCTAACGTGTTAATTAAAACCAGTCAGAACCGTTTAAGTATTTCAGCCACCAATCTGGATATTGCTATTACCCAGTATATTGGTGCCAAAGTTAGCCAAGAAGGCTCCATCACTGTACCAGCCCGACTAATGCAAGACTTCGTCAGTAGCTTACCGTCCGGTGTGATTGAACTTAACCTCGATGACACCCGGCTACACATCACCACCGACCAATACAACTCGGTGATTAACGGTATTGTAGCCGATGATTTCCCAGTCATGCCAACGATTGCCGAAGGTACTAAATGGTCAGTTGGCGGCGTGTTGCTTAAGAAGGCTTTACAACAAACAGTTTTTGCGGCTTCGAACGACGAGTCTCGTCCGGTTTTAACTGGTGTTTTAGTCCACACCACCGAAGGTAAATTGTATATGGCCGCCACTGACAGTTACCGGTTAGCTGAAAAAACCCTAGGCAGCAACAAAACCAACGTTAATTTGCTGGTACCAGCTAGTGCCATGCAGGATCTGCTGCGCATTCTGGGTGAAAACGAAGAAGACGTCCAAATCACCCATGACGAACAACAAGTTCGCTTCCAGGTTGGTGACATCGAACTTGTGGCCCGTTTGCTAGAAGGCAAATATCCCGACTACCGGAAACTGATCCCGCAACAATTTACCGTTTCAGCCATCCTTAAAAGGTCTGACTTCTTGAATGTCACTAAAGTCTCCAGCTTGTTCGCCCGAGAAAGTGCCGGCAGTGTAACAGTTGAAGTTGATGATACCAAGCAACTACTGAGTATCCGCTCGATCGCCTCACAACTGGGCGAAAACACCGCCACAGCGGCTACCAAAGCCGAAGGTAACGGCAGTATCACGCTCAATTCACGGTATTTACTAGACGCTCTGCAGGCCCTTAGCGGTGATGAAGTGACGTTTGGTTTTAATGGTAAATTGGAACCAACTCTGCTCCGCGATAGCGCTGTGACCGACTATTCACACATCATCATGCCACTCAAGTCTTAAACCCGTTTAAGTCAAAACCACCAGTATAATAGCTAGTAATGGTTCAGTCGATTAGACTCCAGCAATTTAGGTCATATAAGGACGACTCGTTTGAGTTTAGCCCCGGGGTTAATATTATTGTCGGCCCCAACGCCAGCGGTAAAACTAATTTATTAGAAGCTATTTTGATGATGGCGCGCGGCAGCTCCTATCGGGCCAAAGATCACGAACTGGTGATGTTGAATAAGCCCTGGGCCCGTCTCGATGCCTCAATT
>Ga0187851_10005067_pt1 | contig 10597 bp, 5 predicted proteins | sample June2016WEW_6_10_FD_132997 | JGI IMG/M metagenome (GOLD analysis project Ga0187851, IMG submission 132997) | Peatland microbial communities from SPRUCE experiment site at the Marcell Experimental Forest, Minnesota, USA - June2016WEW_6_10 | ecosystem: Environmental > Terrestrial > Soil > Wetlands... | reverse complement strand
GTTGAAACATAGAACTGTTTCAAGTCGCTGGCGCAGGAGGACAATTGCGCCGACTGCGCCACGAACACCCAATCCACCGTTTTGCCCTGTGCGGCGTGAGAAGTGAGCGTGTAACCGTAATCCAGATGTTTGAAGTCCCGGTCGATTTTCCAGCCGTTTTCCAAAACAATCCTGCCGTCATGGTCGAAATAATCCACTGTGTAAACGCTTTTATTGTTGAGCGGATGCTTGTCGGCAGTACGCCCGTTGCCGGTGATACGCAACCGGTCCCCCTCGCAAATCTCCATTTTGGCGCGTTCATAAACGCTGAAAGTTTCCGGCTCAGAAAGGGGCAATGCCCTGATGTTTGAGTTATAGCCGTCTTTGCAACGCACCCTGACAATGCCCTCACGCACCCCTATGACCTCCACCTGCTCGCCCAGGGCAAAGCCATTCACATGGCCGTTAATTTGCACAACCTGCCCCCGTTTGTATTGGTCCGAATCGCTCTTTTGCGCGTCAGTCCATGACAAATTCCGCAGGACATCCCACTCCTTGCCGTTCTTGAGCACATTCTTTTCCTTGAGCGCATCGCGGATGCCTTCCGTGACATCGGCGCATTCGGCGTGAGTTGGCGCGACGACCAGCGCCGTATTCCCGTGTTCAATGGCGGAAATGTAATCCCTGGCGAGCGCGATTTTCCGCTCATCCAGCGTCATTTCAAAAACCCAATCCAATTCTTTGAGCGTCTTAATCGCCGCCGGTATGTCCCCCGCATACACCTGCTCCACAAACCGCTTGTGGATTCCCTTTTGCCGTTGGATCTTCGTGACTTCCGCCACTTCCATTTTGCCCTCTTTTCGCAGGTGATCGAACGCCTGGCCGCGTTCAACGGGATGATGCTGCCCAGTGTCACCAACCAGCACCAGCCGCGCCCCGAGCTTATTCGCCAGGTCAAGCAGCCTGTCAGCGTCACGCGTCGAGAGCAACCCGGCCTCATCCACCAGCCAAACCGCCCCCCGTGCTTCGCGTTGAAGCCGCTCGCTCCTGAGCAGTTTGGCGACCGTCTCCGCGTTATCGAATCCCTCTTTTCGCAACACGTCGCGGGCGGCTTCCGACGTTGGCGCGAGGGCGATAAGCTTGTTCATTCCCGACTGGATGCCGCGCCGCACTTCGTGCAGCAGGGTTGTCTTCCCAACCCCGGCCCGGCCCGCAATCCCGGTAATCCAATCCGTTGAATTGAGAACGTGCATCACTGCGGTTTGTTGCTCGTCGCTGAGCTTTTTGTCCTCAATCCGCCAGAATTCATTCATCGGTTCGCATTTCCCTTTCCCGGCAATGCAGCGACCGGCAATCCGCTTTTCTTCCGCCAGAACCTGTTCAGTCGTCACGAACAGACTGCCGTTCCATTCGCGCCGGATAAGCGGGGCTTCAGCGATGGCCGCTTTGATGCCCTCAATACTTGTCCTGTGGATGCACCAATTTCGGGACGCTTCCGCGAACAGTTGCTTTTCCGTGACCACGCTGGCGCGTTCAAAAGTATGTTCAATCGCCAGCGCCACCGCCCGCCGCTCATCTTCCGTGACTTTGACGGGTTTATTGACTGATTGAATTGGCTTTGTTTTTTGATTCATAGATTGACGGCGGCCTGCCGTGCCGCTTTTCATCTCCTTTTTTGTCCCAAGGAAATCCGAACTTGCGCCAATTTCCTTTGTTTTGCCCGCTGGCAGGGTTTCCCTTGTTCCAAATGCCTTTGAGCTTGTGTCGCCTTCAATTGCCCTGCCGGTCATTTGCTGGCCCAGTTCAACCGCCAGAGACCGCTGCAAAAGCATTTTATTGGCATCCAAAGCCTTTATTTCCTCTGGCAGCAGGTTGTCCCACCAGAAAGGCTCAAGCTCCGATATGAGCAGGCTTTTGGACTTTCTTTCCCGTGTCAGGGCGGCGATTTTCGCCTTTTCCACGGGATCGGTGATGCCACGCTTCTCAGCGTATTCCTCAATGGTTTTGGTCCGGCGGCTGAATTTCTCAATCAGATCGCGTGAAATTCCGGCGATCTCGAAGGCATCCTTTGTCGGCACGATTTCCAACCCCAGCGCTTTTAGATTCGCCGCCAGCCGCATAGCGGCGGCCCGGTCGTAATAATCCGCCTCATCATTGATGAGGCCCATTTGAAGTGCCTTCCATTTCTTTTCAACATCATCCCAGGTGGCGTTGAACACATAGCAATGACTGTGGAGATGGGGATCAGGTATGCCGCCTTCCGGCCTTGCCGTCAGGTGGATGATTTCCGCCCACGCGAGAACGCCGGTCTTGCGATCCCCGTCCTTCCGCCCCTTGGCGCGGACGCGGGTTGCCGCCATTTCCTGCATTTCCAGCAGGGTGTCCAGTTGGGCTTGCCGCAAAGCCCGGATGATGCGTTCGTCCTTTGTCCACGCATAAAGGAGCGAAACGGACTTCGGGACATTGAAATTGCAGTCGAAACCCGGCCGCCGGTCAGCCCGCATCCGGGGGGTGAGTTTTTCGCCGGTGACCGGGTGCCGGTTGCTGGCCAGCCGGGCGAAGGCTTCATCCGTTACCCGCCCGCTCAGGCCGAGCATTTCGGCGCCCTTGCCGCCCCAGCATCCGGCGAATTCCTGCCCATCACTGGAATAGTATTCCGCTTCGGATTTGTTTCCAGTGTGGTAATGAATTGTTTCTTTGACTGATTTTGAGGTGTGTATCCGAAGAATCATGTATCCTGTCTTGAGAACTACTACCCCATCTTGAGAACCAAATTTTGTGGAATTTCCGACTCAAAACCATTGTGAATAACCCTGTCAACAACCATTCTCTTTCCAACATCAGAAAAAAACTCAAATTTCCGGTCAGACATCTCCCCTAAGCACAGCTTAGGGCGGGAACAACGGGCGAAATCCTGAACAAATTTCGTGTTCAAGGCCGGGTCAGCGGAGGTTTTTGGGTGTGTCGCAAGTCGCCTTCAAAAAGGCCTCGATTTGCTGCCGGGGAATGAGGACTTTCCGCAGGGCTTTGCAGGGGCCAAAATAGCCCCGCCGGATGAGTCTTCTGACTGATTTTGTGCAGCAATTGAGGGCGGCGGCGGCCTGATTGATGTCGTAAGCCAGGGGCTCTGGCAGCGTTTGTTTTGCTTCATTTTCATTCATACTTTTCTCGCTTTCGTTTCTGTCGCTTTTTCGTGCGACTGCGGAAATTTTTGCAGGTATGAGCCAGAGGACGTTAGGGAGGTAATTTCGGAAGTTTCCGAACCTTCCGAACTGTTTTCCGAAAAGTTGAGGAAATGCCAATAAATGGTGAGTTTTCGAGGGGCGGATTGGCCAGTTTTCACCCCCGAATGTTTTGAAGCCGCCGTCAAAAAAGAAGCAGCTCAATTCCGAAAAAACCGGCGACAATGCCGGGGGCGACCCGTTGCCCGAAAAGCCCCAGTCCGAAGCCCGCAGGCTCGGGCGCAAGGTCAGGCTGGAATTTGTCAACGAGGATGTGCCGGTATTGAACCGGATTTCATTCAAATTCGGGCGGGACGTTGAGCCGGTTATTCTGGATAAACTGAAGCCTGAAATTACCTTTTCCTGGTCGGAAGTCTTTAAGGCGCTATCCCTGATTCTTTTGGACTACGTTGCGTGGACCAAAGCCGGAGGAGAACCGGACGAGTTTCGACTCAAAGGAAACTTCAAAGACAGCGCAGCGGCGACGCTTGGCAACGCGATCTACAAGGACGGCCCCATTCAGGAACTTTTCTCGGTTGTTCGTCAATCGGGGAAAAGCGACGAACTCGCGAAACAGATTTTCCGGGGGCAAAATGTTCATGGCAGGGACCCCGACCACAAGGACCGCCTCATCACCATCAGCCAGCATTTGCTTCCGCCGGATTGCATCGAAATTGTTTGGGATGCTCGCGGCACAGAGCCTCTTCAAAAACTTGAGGATGTCCGCCAGTTGACGGAACGCATTTGCAGGACGGCGGGAATAAAATACGAGATGAGTGTTCCGGCCCGGCAGGAAACTTCCAAAGAAACACCCGAACCTGTCGAACAGACCCAACAGCCGCCCATCACGAAGCCCGGTCCCGCTCCAAAAACGGCGACGGAGCTTTTATCGCAGGAGGTGAAGGAAGAACCACCAAAGCCGCCGCCGCCGAAGGCGGAATCCAAGCCGCCAGCCGAACCCCTTCCATCCCTGGAACAGGAACAGGGCAAACTGTCGGGTTTGTTCGCCAAGGTGATCGGGGACGCGCTTAAAAAACTGCGCGGACCCGCCAGCAGAAAATCTCCCGCCAAGAAGCCTCCACCCGCGCCTCAGGCTCCGCCCGAGAACGAAGCCCCAACTCCCGAAGCCAGGCCAAAGTTTCCAGAGACGGATTTTGCGGCTGGCGAGTTTGCGTATGAACTCAAAAATCAGCCCGCGCCGGAAGAGGAAATTTCACCCCCCGAACCGCCAACGCCGCCGATTGACCCGCGGCTTTTCGCGGTATCGGAAACCGGCGGGTATTGGCCGGACGAGGCTCCCCTGATTGAACTGCCGGTCGAGGAAACCGTCCACACTTGGACCTTGAAAAATGCCTTTGAAGGAATGTTGATCCTTGGCAGGACCGGCAGCGGCAAAACCAGCGGAAGCGGATTCACGTTTGCCGAGGCATTTTTGCGCGCCGGTTTTGGCGGGCTGGTTCTCACGGTCAAAAAGAACGAGGCCGAGCATTGGAGGGGTTTGTGTGCCCATTGCGGACGTGAGAATGATTTGGTTGTCGTGCGGAGGGGAGGGGATTGGAAGCTCAATGTGCTGGCTTACGAGGCCCAGCATCCGGGCCAGGGCGCTGGCCTGTCGGAAAACCTCACCGTGTTCTGCCGGAACCTGCTTCGTATTTCCACCCGCAGCCAGGGACCGCAATACCGTGAACAGATTTGGGAACAAGCCGGTTCCCAGCTTCTAAACGCGACCTTTGACCTTTTCCTTCTTGCCGGCGGCGGCATTACTTTTGACCGGCTGGCCAACTTTGTTTCCGCAGCGCCGACCGATAAATTCCCGGCGGATGAAACCGCCTGGCTCAAAATTCCCGTCTTTGGCGACGTGTTCGCAAAGGCGAAGAATGCGGTCTCATCGCCGGAGGACAAACGCATTTTTGCCAAGGCGAAGGATTACTGGTTCAAGGTTTATCCGGGTTATGCCTCAAGAACGCGGACTTCAATCACCTTGGGGATATTTGCGATGTTTGACGCGTTCCGGGGCAGGGATATTCCGGCGCTCATTTCATCAGAAACCAACATCACGCCGGAGAGCATCATGTCGGGAAAAATCGTTGTGCTCGACCTGCCCTTGAAGGAACTACAGCACACCGGCCTGATGGTGCAGAGCGCCTGGAAATATCTATTCCAAATGGCGCTTGAACGCCAGCATGGCGCAAATGACCCCAGGAGGCGGCCGGTGTTCTTGTGGGAGGACGAGGCGCAGTATTTCTTTTCCGACCACGATCACCATTTTCAGGACACCGCGCGAAGCTCGCGCATCTCCCGTGTCATCCTCACGCAAAATCTCAACAGTTTTTACAAGGAGTTCGGCAGGGAGGGGGAAACGATAACCAACAGTGTCTTTGGCAACCTGAATACCAAGGTTTTCCACAACAATTCCGACCCCCAGACCAATGAGTGGGCGTCCAAACATTTCGGACAGGAAATCCATACGAGATATTCGATTTCAAATGCCCCGACACCCCAGCCCGGCGATTTTTTCGGAATGATCGCGCAAAGCCTGAACCCGCCCAATACAACCAGCGTCAGCGCCGGGGAGCATTGGGAACCCGTTGTCCGCCCCGAGCAATTCAACGTTTTGCGAACGGGCGGGCCTGAGAATGATTTTATGGTGGACGCCTATATCACATGGATGGGCCTGTCCGCCGAACGGCAACGACACTTCACCCAAATCACATTCCAACAGAATCCAAACCTATGAGCGACGAAGGATCAACCGGTTCCAGACCTACGGACTATGAAAAATTAACCGACAAGCTCGGAGGCAAGCTGCTCGACTTCAATTTGAAGATGATGGGGCTTGGCGCCACGCTTCTTGTCAAACCGCTCGCTCTCGCCACCGACGTTTTTTTCCGAAAGGATTTCGGGGAGCGTTATTTGACCAACAACTCCGCTGCGGTTGCGGCCATACTTTGGACGATGGCCGCGCTTTACGGGTCCTATTTGGTTTGGCCAGGCAACAATCCGGTATTGGAGGTGATTGATATGGCCGGCTTTCACAAGCTCTCATGGTGGTTCCATGGACACGATTTCACCAAAACTCTTGGCTGGATTATCGCAATCCCCTACATGTGCATGGCCGGGCGAAATGTCATCCAAGCGAGAAGACGGTCAGCTTCCGGCCAGATTTGGTACTCCATGAGCCGGGGAGCCAGCGTCTTTGGCGTCGAAAGCCAGCCCCGCGACCTTCTGCTTGCATTCGGGGCCGTGGTAATTCTTGGATTGTTTGCCCCTTCACTTGCCCTGCTTTTCTTCATCTCCCGTCTGGTGAGTTACCAATTGGAGGCCAGCCAGCAAGCAGCCCTTTACAATCGCTACCTCGATGCCATGGACGCAAAAATCCAAGCCGAGTATTTGCAACGAGCCTTGGACAAGGGCGAACCCCCCGGCTTCACCGATGGCCTGTATTGCCCCCTGCCGAAAGACTTCAAAGGTGAATACCGCCAGCGGGTTGCCCGTGTTGTGGCGGGCGGGCCATTTGACGCAGGAGTTATGACGCCGGACAAACCACAAGCCCGCCAGCAATCCGCGACCGCCCAAAGCAGCCGCCCGCAACCGGCGGCGATGCCTGGCCAACAGGCTGACCTGAAAGCCGCATTCCAAGATGCCACGGGCACGGCGAAAGAGACCCTCTCCACCATTTTACGGTCAAAACGCATCATCCGTTTTGCCGTCATCGGGCTGATTCTTGTGGCCCTTGTTGCTGTCGGCATCCCTGTTTTCCGGTTGATTCAATCCCGAACCAAGCAATCCCCCGTTGCTCCCGTGGCAGCGCAGCCACCCGGCGCAAATTCCGCCGCCCCGGCCCAACCTTCTTCTAAAGTCCAGAATCAATCCCAGCCGCTTGTTGCGCCTGCCGCCCAACCCGACAACTCCGCCGCCCTCGCGCAGGCAGCTTTGGAGGCGCAGCGCCGTCAGGACGAGGAAAAGGCGAAAGCACAAGCGGCCTTGGAAGCGCAGAAGCGCCAGCAGGAGCAGCAGAAACAGGCGGCTTTGGAAGCTGAAAAACAGCAGGCAAGACAAAAGGTTTTTGACGACATTAGGAACTCGCTGGCTGCCGAATCAGCGCAAGTCTCAAAATTCAAAGCGGAGTGCGAAGCCAGGTTGAACAGCAACACCAACAAGATTGCCAACCTGGCCCGGACTCCAAAAAAGAAGTTGACCGAGCTTAATGACACCGCGCTGCAAAACTTCCCAAAGGCTCTTCAGGAACAGGAAACCATGCTCAGCCATTTTCAGGACTTGTTGAAGCCGCTTGCCGACAATCCCGAATCAGACCCGCATCAAATCAATGACCAGATAAAAACGTATATTGCGTCAGTTGAGGACACCCGCCAGAAAATCACCACTACTTTGGCCAATCTGGACACCGACATTTCAAACGCCCCCAAGAAGACACTGATCCCATTCCTCAATTTTAATGCGAATTAGCAGGAGGCAGCGTCCAGCTTTCAACACGCGGGGGAAGGGGAGCGCGGCTCGAAGTCAGAACTTCACCTTTTGCGCCATCGCCTGGCTGTGTTCGTTCCGCAGGTGGCCGTAAGTTTTCATCGCCAGCGCCCCGCCGTCCTTGTGTCCGAGCCAGCGTGATACCGTTGGAACGTCCACGCCGGATTCGATACACCGCGTTGCGAACAAATGCCGCAGGTCATGGTGGGTAATGCGTGAAATGCCCAACCTCTGGGCGGCCCTGTCCATCGCCTTTTGGCACTCCCGAACGAGCATGACGGGATCCGTTGGATTTGCGTCTGGCTGTTCCAGTCGCAAACGACCGAGCAACTCAACCATGTCAGGGATCATCGGGACTTCCCGAATCTCCCGGTTCTTCGTGCCGGTGACGGGATCACCGCGCACAATGATTTTGCATTTTGCGAGGTCACAATCAGCCCATGTAATCTGCGATGCCTCAAGTTTGCGGAAACCGCCGAATGCAAGAAACTGCACGAGTGCCGCGCAGGGCCTTGAGAACCCGCTACCCGAATGCTCGATTTCATCGACAAACTTCCGAAACTGACCGAAATCGGGCAGCTCGAGCTTCTTGGGGCGCTCGCTGGCGCGTTTGATGAATCTGGCCGGATTGTCATAGCGTGCCCCACCCTCCACGCCGATTTCGATGATTTTACGCAGAATGCTGATCGTGTGATTGAAAGCTGTTGGACTGGACTTTGCGCCAACTCGCGCCGCCCAATTTAGGCAGTCGCTCTTGGTAATCCGGCGCAGTTCGAGGTCACGGAAATCGGGCCATGATTTTGTCAGGGCGGCAATCCTTTGTTGGTAATATTCTTTCGTGCGCGGCTTGAGCGAAGCATCGCCGCCCACCCGTTCCTTCAATATCTCCATCGCCTGGCCACCCGTCATCCGGCCGTCAGCAACCGAAACTTTACCCTCAACTGCCTGCCGTTCCGCTTTCTCAAGGTCGCCCAGGCGGAGTTTGGCAACCGAGATCAGATCGGTTTCGAGCGATTTGCGGATCAACTTGCCCTGGATGCGAATTCGAGCGTATAATGTCCCCGATGGAACATAGCGAATCAAATTTGCATACTGAGTTTTTTGCCAAATTGGCGTTTTTTGCTCTTCCATTTCGGTCAGTATCAAAAAGCAGTATCAAAAAGTCAATAGGTTTCTATGTGCCTATATGTAAGTTGTTGATTTTAAACGGTTGCGCCCGTAGCTCAGATGGATAGAGCAACTGCCTTCTAAGCAGTGGGTCGTGGGTTCGATTCCCGCCGGGCGCACCACTGCTTGAATGCGACGGAAATACTTACACTTTCCGGCACTTAGAACAATGCAGCATTGAAATAATGCGGCGGGAAGGATACCTCTGCTGGCATGGCGTTGAGATTTTTCAATACCCTGTCACGGTCTGTGCAGGAGTTTGTCCCGCTTGAGGGGGACGCAAAGCGCGCCGGCCTTTATTGCTGCGGGCCGACTGTGCATGATTTCGCTCACATCGGTAATTTCCGCACTTTCGTCTTCGCCGACCTCGTCCGGCGCTGGCTGGAATTCAAGGGCTACAGCGTCCGCCATGTGATGAACATCACCGACGTGGAGGACAAGATCATCCACCGCGTCGCGCAAACCAACGGATCGTTGCGCGACTACACCTCCAAATATGAGGCGGCCTTCTTCGAGGATTTCCAGGCGCTGGGTTGCCTGCGTCCGCACGAGACGCCCCGCGCCACCGACTGCATCGCGGAGATTATTTCGCTGATCGGGAAATTGATCGAGCGCGGCACGGCTTATCGGGCGGCGGACGGCTCGGTTTATTTCAGCATCGAAAAATACCAGGCGCGCGGCCTGCGCTATGGACAATTGCTCAAATTGAACTTTGAGGAAATGCGGCCAGGCCAGCGGGTGAGCAGCGATGAATACGCCAAGGAAGCGGTGGCCGATTTTGCGCTGTGGAAGGCGCGCGTGCCGGCGGATGGCGGCGTTTTCTGGCCCAGCCCGTGGGGGGAGGGTCGCCCCGGCTGGCACATCGAATGCAGCGCCATGAGCATGAAACTGCTCGGGCCAAGCTTCGATTTGCACATGGGCGGCGAGGATCTGATTTTCCCGCATCATGAGGATGAAATCGCCCAAAGCGAGGGGGCCGGCTTGCAGGCGCCCGGCCGGCCGTTTGTCAAGTATTGGCTGCACGGGGCGCATCTTCTGGTCGAAGGCAAAAAGATGAGCAAATCGCTCGGCAATTATTTTACCGTGCGCGATTTGCTGGCCCAGGGGTTCACCGGGCGCGAGATCCGTTATTTGCTCCTCACGGCGCATTACCGGGAGTCTTTCAATTTCACGCTCGACGGCCTGCGGGCCGCGCGCACCGCCCTGGGCCGCCTGGATGAATGCCTGGGCAAACTGCGCGAAGCCGCCGCCGGCGCCACTGCGCCGCCTGACGGGAACATGTTGCAACAACTGACCGACTCGCTGGACGACGACTTCAATGTCTCCGCCGCCTGGGGCGCCATTTTTGAATGGGTGCGCAACATCAACCGGCTGGCCGCTTCCGGCAAACTTCTCCCGGGCCAGGCGGCGGCCGGATTGGCAGCGTGGCAAAAAATTGTTTTGGCAATGGGCCTTGAAACCGGCGAGACTGCCGGCGCGCCCCAGGAATTGCTGGCGGTGTTGGAACAACGCAATGCCGCGCGCAAGGCCAAAGAATTCAAGCGCGCCGACGTCTTGCGCGATCAACTCAAAAGCGCCGGATGGGCCATCGAAGACACGCCCAAGGGAGCTCGGTTGAAGCGGCTTTAATATGCGCGGATTATTTATCACGTTCGAAGGCACCGAAGGGAGCGGAAAATCGACTCAAATCGTCCGGTTGTCCCGGCGGCTGGCGGACTTGGGCCACAAGGTTCACGTTTTGCGCG
>Ga0187851_10005065_pt1 | contig 10598 bp, 8 predicted proteins | sample June2016WEW_6_10_FD_132997 | JGI IMG/M metagenome (GOLD analysis project Ga0187851, IMG submission 132997) | Peatland microbial communities from SPRUCE experiment site at the Marcell Experimental Forest, Minnesota, USA - June2016WEW_6_10 | ecosystem: Environmental > Terrestrial > Soil > Wetlands... | reverse complement strand
TCGGCAACCCTTCCCTTGGGATCACTTCAGTGAGCCCGTCACTCGACAACCTATACTGATCAATACAGAATGACGTCATGGACCTCACCAGAACTTGCCCCTGTCGTACCGCGTTCGGCCACACCGGGACACGATTTCCCCAGCGTTGCCGCCATCGGGATCCTGGCGTTGATCACGACTGATATTGCAATGAGGTGGTGGGACACGGGATTGGGTTGCTCGTCGCCGATGGCAGGTCGGCAATATTGACCACAACCCGGCTGGTTTCTAAATCTCACCTGCCCAGCCCAAACTGGAGAATCTTCGATCTTGGCGGACCTGCGGAAAATTTGATTTTGGCTGGTGTCTGCTTTCTCGCTCAACGCTTGATTCGCCGAGCGGCTTCAAAAGAGCACGTCAGCATCCCAGCCGTGCGCCAGCTGGCGAATCCGGCGCTAGCGAAAGCGGTACTTCCCCGTCGCAAAGGTCCCGCCGTCGGTTAGGGCGCGTGACATCTGCCAATGAAGTCGTTCACATAGTCGGCGCGATTTCTGTGGTGACCGCCATTCTCGTCTCCTGAATCGGATTGTCTGACGGCCTTTCTATTTTGACTTCGCGGCCACACGTGCCCCGAAACAGCCGGCCTAGGTTGGCCGTAGGCGCTTGGCCAAGGATCGATCGCGCGAACCCAGACACACCGACGCAGCCGTCACGCCAGGTGAATTGCCTGACGCGAGGGCCGGAGCAACGCGGCCATTCTCACCAGGTCGGCAAGGGAGTCGGCCTGCATCTTTTGCATAACTTTGCCGCGGTGGGCCTTCACTGTGATCTCGCTGATGCCGAGTTCCCCACCAACTTGTTTATTCAACAGGCCAGAGACGACCAACGCCATAACCTGACGTTCGCGACAGGAAAGGGATGCGTGACGGTCCCGGAGTTGCTGCATGTCCGCCTCGTGACGAAGGGTGGCGCAGCTACGGTTAAGGCCGTCGCGGATCGCCTTTACCAAAAGGTCATCGCTGAAAGGCTTCGTCAGAAATTCGAGAGCGCCCGCCTTCATAGCCTGCACTGTCATCGGCACATTGCGGTGGCCCGTGATGAAGATGATCGGCATATCGGGGCGTTCGATCGCGACGCGCTTCTGCAGTTCAAGACCGTTGAGGTCCGGAAGAGAATAGTCAAGGACGAGGCAGCTTGGACCCAGGCTTCGCGGGCGGTCGAGGAATTCTTTGGCGGAAGCGAACGTCTCCGCCCGCCAGCCTTCGCAGCGAATCAACAGTTCCACCGATTCGCGCACCGAAATGTCGTCGTCGACAACCAAGACGACGGGAGCAATCTGCGTCACGGGCAGCAGCTTTAATTCCTGGCCAACCGCGGTGCGCCTGGCCAAAGTGTCGATTTCAAGTTGTGTTCCGGGCCGGGTCGCTGAACTCATGGCTAAATTCATAACTCGCTCCTTAAACGCTCTATTGTTTGTTATCCCTCGGATCGATGGCACTGACTATAGAGCGAGTTCTGCCTGTGGAACAACCCTAGATGGAGGAGTTCCCGACCCGGCCTATAGAGATGTGTGGCGACTCAACTTTAGAGTGGGTTGAAAACAACTCGTTGAAGACAACTCCAGGCCCTCAAATATCGAGACGCCTCCTGCCAAAAACGAGAGCATCGATCGACCGAGCACCGGGTCCTAAGGCTGCCATGACGGCACCCGTCGTCGCCAACATGATGGTCTCGTGCAGGTGGCTGGTACCAGAGAGAGCGATCCACAGCTCAACGACTGCCACAAGTGCGCCAGAGATCGGCGTCCACAACCCAAAGAGTAGAAGGATTCCCGCGCAGGCCGCGATTACTTCGAGCGTAACCGATTCACGCTGAGGCGGTCCCATCAGTCCGGCGATGCCGTCGTGAATCAACAGACTTCCGGCAACTATCCGCAGCAAGAGGAGCCCTCGCCCAGGCCAGCCGTTTGGGAACATGGAAAATAGACGTTGCAGGAAACCCCCTGTTTTGAACACAAAATAATAAACACGCCTAGAAAGATTTGAGACACCAAAACCGGGGGGCCGGCTACTACTCTTTTGGGGAGGTTACAATTCAATGATGCCGCGCTTCAACGCGATCGTGACGGCGTGCGTTCGGTCGCTTGCGCCCAGCTTAGAGAGAATGTTTCTGACGTGGAACTTAACTGTCTCCTCGGTAATCGAGAGTTGATCGGCGATCAGTTTGTTTGCATTCCCGCCGGCAAGCAAGCGCAGGACGTCGATTTCTCGCAAGGTCAGCGCGTCATCGGCGGCGTGTTCGGCGAGCTGAGAAGCGATCTCAGGGGGGATGCGCTTTTCCCCAGCATGGACGGCGCGGATGGTCTCCAGGAGTTCCTTCCGCAAAAGGCCCTTTAGTAAATAGGCTCGCGCACCGGCTTTCAGAGCGCGTAGAACTTGGACGTCCCCCTTGTAGGTCGTCAAGACGATGATTCGCGCCTCTTGAAATTCGTTGCGAATCGCGATCATGGCATCGAGGCCGTTCATTTCTGGCATCTGCAGGTCCATCAGGGTGACGTCGGGACGATGTTCCCGGAACTGGTGGATAGCTTCGCGCCCATTTGCGGCTTCGCCGACCAATCTCATGTCCGATTGACTAGCGAGAAAGGTTGCGATCCCTTCGCGAATGAGGGGGTGATCGTCGACCGCCAGAATCCGAATTGAACTGTCCTCGGCGCTCATGACTTCATTTTTGTCTCTTTTACGTCGGTCTTTTCCCCGTTCGTCCCTCTCCCAGAAAACTTTCGAGACAACCAGGAACGACGGTGATAGGAAGTTGCGTAAGCGGTGGAGGCAGGAATACTCAGATCCACCTCCGTACCAGAATCGAGCTTGCTCCAGACAGCCAGCTTACCGCCCACAAGTTGGGCGCGTTCGCGCATGCCATGCAAGCCGTAGTGTTTCGCGCGCCCATCTGCACCAAGGAACTTCGGGTCAATGCCCTTTCCGTCATCCCGGACCCGCAACCGAAGCCACCGTTCGCCATACAGGATTTCCACTTCGATTCGCTGCGCATGTGCGTGCCGGAAGGCATTGCGCAAAGCCTCGGCTGCAATCCGGTAGACTTCGTCCCGGAGGATCGAGTGGAGATTCCGCGGCACGCCTTCCACTTCCACCTCAAAGACCACAGAATTCTGGTTTGTGTCAGCGGCCCCAAGTTCTTCTCCGAGAATCCGTACCGCTGAGACAAGGTCGTTGGTTTCGACCGCGGAGGCGCGCAAGCCCTGTACCGCATCCCGGCCCTCATTGATCGCTTGATCCGCCCGATCAACCGCGAGCTCAAGAGTTTTACGCGCTTCGACCGGATGCCCTGGGAGCAGGTCGATACCGGTCTGAAAATGGAGCATCAGGCCCTGAAGGCTTTGCAGCAGGGTATCGTGTAGTTCGCGCGCGATCCGTGTGCGCTCCCCGACCCTCTCATGCACGCGAACTGTAACGATGCGCCTTGTAATAGCCCCGCCAAGAACGGCCGCTACGAAAAACGTGGAGATCGCCGTTGCCGGCACGAGAACAAAAATTCTGAGCTGCGCCCTTCTCATGTCCACAACGGCGAGCGCCAGCTCTGCTCTGACTTCCTGGTCGGTTCCGGCGACGAGGGAAGCGCAAAGAGACTCCACCGGCTTCAGTTCATTGTCCAGGCGAAGGCGAAGAGCCTTCCAGTCGCCTGACGCAGCCAATCCATTGATCGCCTCCAACTGCGTCGGCAATGTGATCTCGATCGCTTGCAAAGTAGGCTGAAACTCGGGTTCTACATGGGTCTCATAAGGCAAACGGGTGAGCGTCCTTATCTCGCCTTCTGTTTCTTCCAGGAGCGTTCTGCGCAGTGGCTCGGATTCGTTCGCCAGGCCGCCCGCGTCCCTGGACTGCGCCAGCCCATCCAGCCGCTGATGAACTGACAGAAGACTTACCTGAAGTCGCAACACCCCGATCATTTCCTGACTGATATCTTTAAGGTGCTCAGTTTGCATGCGAGCGAGACGAAATTGCCAGAGGAGGAGACCATTACCACCCAGAATCAGCGCGATTAACAGAGCGAAAGTGAGCTTCAGTCGCGGTCCGATCTCGAGTTCGTTGAAGTCTTCAGAGTTCATTCGCTTCGGCCACTTCCAACCGCGCTCAGGTCCTCAAGGATAAACCAATCGGACGCGGGTAATCGATTTTTTGCCGCGCGAATCACCTCGCTGGCTTGGCCGAGCCTGCATGGAAACCCGTGATTTCAACCAACAGCTTTTCGAGCGCTGCCGCCGCTTCCGGCGCGTCCTTTTCCCCGGTCAGTACCGAGTGCACAGCGGCGAAATAGGCTGCGGTGAGTTGCTCGTAAGCGCGCCCGGTCACGTTGGAGGGCCGGCTAATGACGCCGCTCCTGTGCTGCCCTGCTTTCGCCTGCTCCGGCGGATCCGGGATCGAGGGCAGATCGTAGACTTCGGGCTGCCTGGGCCGCGTGGCGGGGTCGTTGTCCGTTTGCGTAATGGATTGGACTTGCGCTCGCGTCATAAACCGCACAAGTTCGATGCCCTCCTGAGGATGGGCCGAATGCCGCGAGACTGCCAGCCCTGAACCTCCCAGCGTTCCCGCCCGCCCTCCGGGGCCGCCAGGAATGCTTGTGTATCCGGTCCGGTTAACTGCCAGCGAGTCCCGCCATCGGAGGAGCCGGGGTTGTCGGGTGGGCGTAATGGTGGTTTCTGCCCAGGCGCGGTTAAAAGCGGCCCCTCCTGAATCAAACACGTTCATCGAATCCGTTTCCCGATACGCTAGGACGCTGGGCGGCGATATCCAGCCGATCCAGCGCTTGGCCCGTCGCCATGCCCGAATCGTCGCTGGATTGTTCACGTTGATGGTCCGATCGTTCTCAACGATCCGTCCACCTCCCTCAGCAAATTGCCATTCGAGCGCATTGCAGGTCAATCCCTCTGTTGGCGCACCCTGCCACACATAACCCCAGAAGTCCTTTTTTCCCTTTGCGCGCTCGCCTTCCTGGATCCGAATCGCCATCTTCTCGAGCTCGCCCCAGGTCGTTGGCGGATGGTCATAGCCATATTCCCGAAGAAGGTCGGTCCGGTACTCAAGAGCCCCGATCTGAACGCGATAAGGAATGGCCACCATCTTCGCTCCCACCATGTAGCTGGGAATCAACTCCGGTCTCAGTTGGGAGGTTTCCGCTCGCGAAGAGGGTCCCAGGTCGACCAGATCTTCCTCCAGGATCCCCGACCAGAACACATCCACGCCCAGGACATCCGGGCCCGAACCACTCTGTCGCAGGAGTTTGCGCGAGAGGTTCATGGCATCCAGAGTGCTCTCTGGAACCGGAAGATCCTTGACATGAATTCCCGTTTCCTGCGTGAACTGCTGCAGCAGGCGCTCCGCCTTCTGGTCATGCTGCGACCACCCCGGGCGGAAGAATGTCAGCGTCACCGGCTCCCGGGAAGCCTGGCGGCAAGCCCCTATGGCCATCGCCACCAGGAGAATCCCGAGCATCTTTCTGGCGCGCGCCGAACTCGGGAGCATATCCTTAATTCGTGTGTCTCCAGACACGAAATCGACTCTGCCATCCATTCGCATCCTCCGATCTGCGGCTCTCACCGAGCTCAGGACGATAGTCTCTCTGAGGAATCACGCGCCCCGGACAATAACATAACCGACCCCTTCTTCGGCCAGTCGACACAGACGCTAGCCAGCACCCTTGGGAACCGGCGGGGCTAATGGAGGTTTCAATCCTCCTTACCAAATTGGCGGCGCGCGCTCGATTCAGCGGCACTTAAACTTGTATTTTGAACGATTCACGAGTTGCGCGTAACCGTTTCCCGGCAATTCGATCCGAGAAAACACAAAGCCCGGCATCGCACGGAAAACCGATGTCGGTCCCAAACGGCCGGAGCGTTCCACCATCAAGGACTACCGATAATCGACTGCTGCGCAAGTGGTCCGGAGTTCGCCTAGCTGCGGGTTCAATCTGTCAACCGTGTGTTTGCTCTGACACTTACGATGGAATGGTGCTTGCGGAGGGACTAACGCCTGCCTTGGGTTTGGCGAGCGCTAACCCTCGCAATTGGCCTCGTCCTCTATCGCGGGGCAGGGGCACTGGCAAGTTCTGGGCTTCATTTCGTCGGGAGCGCGAATACTCAGCTATCGCGTTCCCGCGTCGATCATCTGCTAATGACTCTGTGCAGCGCAGCCGCTTTGATCGCGTATGCTGGCCCGATGTTTGACCCTCCGGAGCACTCAGCAGCATCGCATCCAGGGTAGGGTTCTTCGCTGTGCCATCTCTTTCCCCATTGCATTCAGATAAGAACCTTGTAGCGATCAGTCCTCTCCGGCGCAGCCTTGTGATTCTTCTCGCCGTGGCCACTTCCCTTTTATTTGTACCTTCTTCGGTCGCGGCATCCCGTTCTCGCTGTGATCGACTCGGCTGCTGGCAGACAAACCCGACGAACGGCCAAATCCTGGGTCGTCGGCAAACCTAAGCCGACCTCGCGGCACTCACGCTCCATGGCGCCTCGCGTCCGGTCTACGATCGGCGATGGTCCCCGGTGAACCGCTGCTTGTCTGGCGGACGGTTGCCAACTCTTCCCGAAGGCGCCTCCTCAAGGCCTTAGCCGAAGGTCTGCCCATGGTGCTGCCCGGAGCAGTAGACATATGCCGTCCGATGATGGTCAGATACTGCGTATTCCGTGGAGTCACCCGATGACCGCAGCAGACTTTCGCAGGATTGCACTGAGCTTGGAGGGGGGTGGAAGAGTACTCCCACGCGGGATTACCGGCTTTTCGTGTAGGAGGCAGGAAATTTGCTTCGCTGGCCTCGCAAGCAAAGGGGTGTGGAAACCTGATGCTTACGCTGGAGCAGCAGGCGGCATTTGTCGAAGAGGCGCCCGAGATTTTCCTGCCGATTCCTGGCGGCTGGGGAAAGATAGGACACACGCATATTCGGGTGGCGGCGGCGAGCGAGCGTGTACTGAGGGGCGCACTCCGAACGGCGTGGAAACTGCGCATCGACAAGAACACTAAGACAAGCCGAAAGAAACCCCTGGGGCGGAGCGCGGCGGAGTACTAAAAACACCGGAGGCGACGACAATGAGAGCAACAGGAACGCGGAACATGGATAGCAATAAAAAAGCCTTGTCACCAGAACAACGTCAAGAACTGCTAAGAGCATTGAAAGCCCGTTTTGAGAAAAACATGAACCACCATAAAGGTCTTGACTGGGCTGAGGTACATGCCAAGTTGGAAGCTAATGCTGAAAGACTGCGGTCCCTCAATGAAATGGAAAGAACTGGCGGCGAACCGGATGTTGTTGGCTACGATAAAAAGACAGCCGAGTACATTTTTTATGATTGTTCAGCCGAAAGTCCTAAAGGCCGCAGAAGTGTTTGCTACGACCGTGAAGCGCTGGAGTCCAGGAAAGAACATAAACCAAAAGCTAACGCTATCGATATGGCAGCAGCCATGGGCATTGAGCTTCTGACGGAAGAACAATATCGGGAGCTGCAGAAGCTTGGAGATTTCGATACGAAAACTTCGAGCTGGGTGAAAACACCTTCCGATATCAGAAAACTCGGCGGCGCTCTGTTTTGTGATCGCCGTTTCGATACGGTTTTCGTGTATCACAACGGTGCGGAATCTTACTATGCCGGGAGGGCGTTCCGTGGCTCGCTAAGAGCCTGAAGTTTGCCCTGGCACATAAACAATCGGTGCCAGTCAAGCATGGCTTCCGCTTGCCCTCCGGAAAGCTCCAGTTTGCAGACGCAAGAGTACGCGGCGTGCAGAGCGTAACGGAAGGTTTTTGACATCATTCTGGCACGCGCACCTAAGGTGCTGGCGGGTCTGGCGGGTGGGATGCTGCTCGGCAACCTGGGTCAACCCGGGACAAGGATCACGATCGACACACGCCCGTAGCGGCCAGTAAAGTTCCGGATAGCCGGCAATCCCTGCTGCGACTTTAGCTTTCGAATCTCCGTCGCCCGCCACTGTGGAATCGGGGAGTTGGGTGGGCTGGAACGGAGATTACTTGCCGGCAAAACCCTGCAGCATCCAGACACTGCTTTGCGGTTTGGCGATCGAGTAGGCAAAACTGTTGCCGTCCGGCGATAGCGAGAAGCGAATGGCCGGGTTCAGGAACGAACGCGGCTGCAAGCTGTTATCCAATGCCTTGATGTCGCGCAGCTTCGAGGTCTCCATGTCGACCGAGAACAACCACGGCCTGCCGGCTTCATTGCGTATGCCGTACATCGTCCGACTGTCTTTGGAGAATCCGAGGTTCGCAGTCTTGATCGTCCCAAGCTCGCGGTGCTCTCTCCCATCCGGAGAGATCAGATGCCACGCCGAATTATTGTCGGGATAAGCGATCCACTTGCCGTCGGGTGACCAGGACACCACGCCGTACCCACCCTCCGACAGTTTCTGGGCGATTGAGCCACCGGAAGTCCGCACAATTTTCAAGCTGGTCTTGCCGTCCGGCTCTACGGCCGTAAACGCGAATTGCGTGCCATCGGGCGACCAATCGCCGGTCCACTGTTTCTTGCATGCCTCAGTAGCATCCAGCAGACGGACTGGGGCGCCGCCCGCGACCGAAGCCTCCCATAACAGGCTGTCACCATTGTTCTCAACGGTGACAAAAATGACCCGCGTTCCATCCGGCGAAAGTGTCGGAGCAAACATCCACTTCGGCGGATTCGCTGCGAAACTGGCACGGGTTACCAGCGGGCGATCGGGACCTTCCTTGGAGTGCAGCCAGAGATCTTCGGTGCCCATCCGATTGGAAACATACACCAACGCGTCAGCTCTCGACGCCCACGCGGGCATGGCCTCCGATCGCGCTGTCACAATCAGTCCCTGCGTCGTTCCGTCCGCGAGCGACATGGACAGAATATCGTAGTCAACATTGACCTCGGAAAACAGAATGGCACGGCCGTCGGCAGAAACCGACGGCGTAACCTCGTCGTCTGTTCCCTGTGTGATCTGCCGCAATTTGTCGGATCCAGTGTCGGCCAGAAACAGATGGGTTGCTCCGACGCCGCTCGTGGTCGCAGCAATAATGTGCCGGCTATCGGGCATCCACGCGAAGGTGGGTGTACCCGCGCCGTGCGGCAATGTGCCCATCACCTGATGAGGAGTTCCTGAACCCTCTGGCCATGGCAGCAACCACGACTCTTCGGTTCCGGAATCACCCGCACGAATGAACAGCAGTTGACGGCCGTCTGGTGAAAATCCCAACTGCGGATTATTGAAGACGGCGTGCGAAGACACTTGCGAGGACGGGTAGCGGCGCAGCGGCGACCCGATGGGGTCAGAAATGTACAGGTCCACAATATGGTCTTCGCCTTGGTAGAGCGTGACTCCTGCCTTGCCATCCGGAGTCAGCGCTAGCGTATGGTAGCTGTTCGGCAGGATCCAGAGAACATCCGGATCTCCTCCCACTGAGCCGATTGAAAGCACCTTGTCTGAGTCGTCCGCCGGTACCCTCTGGAGGTAGAGGATGTGCGAGGAGTCCGGTGACCAGCCGAGGGGCCACGCGCTGCCGTGAGAGCGGGTCAACTGCTGTGGCGTTGGCGAATCCAGCCGGCGCAGAAAAAGCCCTCGATCGTCGCCCATATATCCGGTGTAGGCAGCCATTTTTCCGTCGGGGGACCAAAGGGGAGTTGAAGCATTCACCGCAAACGGCGTGTACCGGTAGTCTGCAAGCTGCACGCCGGCCGGATGCAGCCACCACGCAAGTTCGCCCGCCAGCATTGCCGCGAGCGCCACCAGCCCGATCGTGACGCCTATGCTCAATCCCCGCCGCCTCGCGCCAGCTTGCGCCGCGCGTGCCACCTCTGGTGACACAGGCTGCACACTGCTGCTGGTAAACACCTCGGAAAAATGGTCGCGCAGGGTGCGCAGCTGCTGGTACAAATCCCGTGACGAATCGTACCGCCGCAAGGGGTCCTTCTCCAGGCAGCGTTCCACCAACCACTTGAGAGGTACCGGAGTCTTGGCATCGAGCGGCTCGGGTTCATCCCTCACAATCGCGGCCATGGTTTCCACCGCGGAGTCACGCGTGAACGCCTGCTTGCCGCCGAGCATCTCGTATGCAATCAGGCCAAACGAAAACTGGTCCGAGCGATAGTCTGCTTCCTGTCCCCGGGCTTGCTCGGGACTCATGTACGCCGCCGTCCCTAACACCATGCCGGGCACCGTTCTGTAGTCCAGGGTCGCCGATAAAGCGATGGTATCGACGTTGGAGCCTTTTCCGGATGCGCCGGCAGACGCCGGCATCGCACGCGCCAGGCCAAAGTCGAGGATCTTCACCCGCCCGTCGCGGGTTACCATCACGTTCTCTGGCTTCAGATCGCGATGGACGATGCCTGCCGCATGCGCCGCCGCCATGCCATCGGCTAACTGCGTTGCCAGCTCAACCACATGACGCACTGGCATGGCACCCTGCTTCATTTGCGCCCGCAGCGACTCGCCAACGACCAATTCACTGACCGTGTAGATGACGCCATCGGCATTGCCCACTTCGTAGAGCGCCACGATGTTGGCATGACTCAGGGCGGCCACGGTTCGCGCCTCACGCTCGAAACGCGCGCGGCGATCGGGATCGCTGGC
>Ga0187851_10005061_pt1 | contig 10603 bp, 10 predicted proteins | sample June2016WEW_6_10_FD_132997 | JGI IMG/M metagenome (GOLD analysis project Ga0187851, IMG submission 132997) | Peatland microbial communities from SPRUCE experiment site at the Marcell Experimental Forest, Minnesota, USA - June2016WEW_6_10 | ecosystem: Environmental > Terrestrial > Soil >... | reverse complement strand
TTAATAGACAATGAGCCAAGGTTCAAGAACTTAAAAGAGATATTATCATCAGAACAATATACGGAATGCGACCTTGATGTGGGACTTTGGGCACATGAACTTCTCACAGGAATAAAATGCAAGCCGACAAAGAAAGGTAAGTGCATTGCTTATGTTGATGAACCGATAAATCCAAGCGATTTATATAAGAAAATTGTAGGCAAGTATGCTAAGAAAGAATTTGAGAAAGAAAAACCAGTTATAGTAGTTATCCCTGATAACATAAAGGCAATAGCAGAGGAGTTTTCAAAGGACATAAATAAGTTTGAGATTCTCAGCTATGTATTCGGATTGATGCATGTCGGAAACAAACAGGAAATAATATGCATGTACTTAAATGTGCAGGAATCAACCACAAAGCAGACCACTAATGTTCTTGTAAAAGGACCATCAACAGCAGGAAAGACACACGCAACAAATTGTGTGTTAAAGTTATTTCCGAATGAGTGGGTTTATAAAATAGGCGACACGACAGAACGAGGATTATATTATCTTGATGCAGACAAGGCAAACAGACCGATTTTATACATACAAGAAATGAAATTTGGTGATGAAACTACACATGCTTTAAAGTTGCAGTCCTCAGATGATGGAGGGTTTAAGATTTTATCAACAGTTAAGGACCCTGATACTAATGAGTTTGTAGCAAGGGAACGGGAGATAAGGTCAAAGATGTTTATTTCAACCTCAACAAGAGCAATAGACCAAGAATTAGATACAAGAACAGTTGTTTATCCTTTTTATGATGATGAGAGCATAACTCGACAAGTATTAGACCGCAAAGGAATATCAGAAGAGAACGGAATTACTTTTGATAATGAGGTGCTTAAATCAGACACATTCAAGGCAATAGAACATTACATTACAACCATACCTTACGAATCTGATGTAATAATACCATTTGGAACAGAGCTTTCTCGAAACCTGCCTGAAACAAATACAAGGATAAGAAGAGACATAGACAAAATATTCGGTTTAATAAAAGGAATGGCGAGATTTGATTACAAGAACCGAGTATGCCTACCTGATAATGAACATCCACAAATCATAATCGCATCAATTAATGATTATAAGATGGCTTTAGAGTTGTTTAGCAACACCCTAAAGAATACATTGCAAAAGATAGATGATGTCGATAGGAGTATCTTAGATACAATAGATAAGCTAAATGCAGATAACGCAATAATAAAAGATGCTAATGGAAATATAGATGTAGGAAAAACTACATACAAGGCAACTATAAATGCAATATATGATGCTTTAGGCAAAGATGGCACAGATAGCATTAACATAAGCAAGGCAACCATAAACAGCAGGCTCGTTGGTTACAAGGATAATAAGACAGGACAATATAGAGGAGGACTATACAAGAAAGGCTATACTGACAGGAAAGATGTAGGTATAGGACGTGTAGAGTATGCTTATTTTGTTACCGAACTACCCGATTTAAGCGGATTTAACCCGATTAAAACAGATATTAAATCGGATATTTTAGCCAAATTACCGTCTGTAATCAAGAGGTGCTTGACGACCCGATTTAACGGATTTAAGGGAGATAGGGGAGTAGAAGAAATCACAAATAATGCTGTTGAGAGCTATAAGGAGCTTGAGGAACGGCTCAGAGACCAGAAAATTTTATCAAATAATGATACCCCTCTCACTCTTAAATCGCTTAAATCCGACCAGATTTTGATGTTTTTACAGACGCTATTAGCCGATTTAAACTCAAAAATAAATCGGGATAAATCGGCTTTAAACGGGTCGGAAGAGATGCCAGCAGACCCATTTTATAAGGGATAATATGGTAGATAATGAGCTTGTGGGCAAGGTTATCGTGATTATATATACATCAGCCAATGGGAAGTCTGTGAGGACACTAGCCATTCTAAAAGGCATAAAGGACGGCATCATATATCTTGAGAGCCCAACCAAGCACGCTCCCTTCATGGTGGCTGTAAGTGCAATGACCGATATACATCCGATTGATAACGAGAAGGTTAAGAGATTCTAATAATTGGTGAAAATATGAAACAGAGTAATAAGAAATATGAAATTGTTGAGATAGGAGACCATGGAGATGCAGGTCTTGATGAGGAGTTTTTGGAGGGTGTTGCTTCAACACTTGAAGGGTTTGGGATTCATATGCACATAATTGAGGAAGACCCGCCACAAAGCAGCTATAGTTTATTTGGTGTGGTAATAACAAAAGAAGAATTAACAGAAAAGCAGGCAAAGAAATTATTCGAGAAGGATACTGGATATGAGGTTGATTAGATTATGACCCAGATTTGAGATAACAATTCAGGTACATATACCATATGATATGTATTAGAATTTTATCATGCGATTGATAAAAGCGTCCCAATCTTCGTTCCACTTTTTTAAGGCTCTTAACCTATCTAATGTATTGATAGTAACTGAGATTGTGGTTGTTGTTTCTTTTTTATATATCGCCTTTGATGGCTCTCCTCTCTTTTTAGGCATTGTTATCACTAGTTTAAGGTAAAATTATGGTTTTACCTTTAATTATATAATTATAGATAATGACATAAATGTCTAACTGATTAATTATATAATTAATTCAACCAAAACTAAAGATTTTATTAACTACGACAAAACATCAAAATCCTTTCATAACATATGGCGTATGTGGGGGTTCTAAAATTTATTTTCGAGCCCAATAACTTTTTCCGCAAAATGATTTAATTTATGAATCCTTAGATTAACAGATAATTCATCAAATATCTTTTTTGATATATCATCTCGTTGATACCATTTTTGATTAGACCTAAAATTATCTATTGTTACAAACCATCCTTCTTTTTGGAGTTTTTCTAATCTCACACAACAAAGAGTAGCACTAACTAGATGTGTGTTATCTTTTATATCCTTTGACTTCTTTATGGGAAATGCTTTTTTATTATAAAATATTTTATTTATTGCTATTGCTTGATTAACATTAAACCTTTTCATACTAGAATCTTGGATTTCAAATATCTCATTTATTTCCTTAATTCGTTCAGAAAATTCTAATTGTATTTCTTCTAAAAATTTATTTATCTGAGCTACATCAAAATATTTTTGATTTTCAGTTTTAAAAAGAATCATGTCTAAAGGAATCTTTCTACTAGGCAAAATGCTTTTATCTTTCATTAATTTTTGTATGTGCCTTCTATATTCTCTAAACCCCTTCTGTGTTTTTTTCCAGTTCTCTGCATCCATCCTAATAAAATCAAAAGCACCATCAAAATGACTTATTATTGATTTAAATTCTTGGCTTACTCCAACTACTATTATTCCGTCAATTGCACCTTTCTTGGTTGCTTCCATTAATTTGATGGCATTCTTATGGTATTCAGAACTTTGATTTAGATATGTAAGAAGGACATCAGTATCTGGAAAGAAATTTACGGGCACTCTATCTATGTATTCATATAGTATAACTTGTATTTAGCCATTACTCTGTTTTAGGGGGCATATTACTCTAATATATGGACTAAAGCACTGGAAACACCAAAATAACGCTTAATATGGGCTTTTTGCCACTAAACCAAAGAATTAGCGAAGTTATATATATTTCATTTATGTGATATATAACATCAGTACAGTCAGCTTACGGGAGTGACGGAATGAACATAAGAATTTATCTATTTTTGATAGTAGGCTTGTTAGCATTAGCCAGTTTTTCTCACGCAGTATCATTTTCTGTGATAAATACAATAAATGGGACTAACCCAGCATTTTCACCTTCTGGTTTAACTGCATATGCAGTTAATGGACTAAATATAAGCGTAATAAATGTTCAGACAAATGCTATAACGAATATTATAGCCATACCACCATTTAATATTTCAACAATAACCCCCTACTTTAATATACGTTTTCCTCAAAGTATAACTGTCTCCCCGAATGGCAAGATAGCATATGTGGTAACTGTTAACCACGAAATGATGGGTGGCGGATTTTTCACAATAGCAGTCATTAATATATCTACAAATAAAATAATAGCAAACATATCGGGTCTAACCGCTACTCAGATAGATACTGCAACTGGCACATCATCAGTGATATTTTCTCCCTCAGGTTCAACTGCTTACTTCATACCAGCTAAAACCTCAGACCGCAATGTATATGTGATAAATGTTTCAACAAACAGCGAAATAAAAGGAATAACTTTTACATCAAGTGCATTTGGAATAGCACTTAATCCTTCAGGTACTCTTTTGTATGCTACCAATTTCCAAAATTCAAGTGTAAGTATAGTCAATACTACTACTAATGCAGTAGCTAACGATATTATACCTGTAGGACCAAGTCCACAAGGCATCGCAATTAACCCAGCAGGAACTTTAGGATATGTAGCTAATTCCGGTAATGGAACTGTAAGTGTCTTTAGTACAACTACAAATAAGGTAATAAAAACAATAGCAGTAGGTTCAAGTCCGACATATGTTGTGTTTAACTTAAACGGTTCTTTGGCTTATGTTGCTGACTCTGGGAGCAACAACGTATCAATAATAAATGTGAATAGTAATGCAGTTATGGCTAGAGTCAATTTAGGTACTTCACCTCAAACTGAGGCATTTAATCCAAATTCCCATATACCTTTCTTATATGTAGGGGATTCAAACGGAACTACAAAAGTAATAACTGAGGTACAGGGTGGCTCAACAACTACAACGACATCTACTACAACTACCAGTACAAGCACAAGCTCAACTTCCTCAACAACTACAAGCACTACATCAGTACCAAGCACAACCACAATAACATATATCTCAATGCCTAGAGATGTATTACCGAGTGGTGTATTCGGGAATACAAAGGTAGAAGTTTCAGGAGCAGGATTTACTCCAGGAGCACATGTTAATTTTGGCTACGCATCTAACTTCCCACCAAACACCAATGCGATAGCGGCAACATACGCAAATTCCAACGGAAGCTGGACAACGAACTTCTCCGCCCCGTGGGAACTTGGAGATTATAAGATGATTGCCATAGATTCAAAGGGGGTCAGTGCAACAGCAACCCTTATAGTCAGTGGGCCAACACCCTTTATTACATTCTCATTTAACGGAAAACCTAGCAACAGTTCAGGAAATAACAAGGTATTAGTATCAGGATACAACTTTACACCTAATGCACTAGTTAATTTAGGTTATTTCTCTAATTTCCCACCTTATGCTAACGCAATATTCGCTACTACGACTGATTCAACAGGATCTTGGACAGGTAGCTTCTCAGCACCGTGGAATATTGGTTCTTATAAGATGTTGGCAATAGATTCACACGATATTAATGCAACTAATATCCTTTACGTTGGCGTTGTTTCAACCACCACTACGACAGTTCCAACTACAACGACCATACCTACTTCTGCATGCTCAGGAATTCCTGCATTGACCATAAGTCCTAACCCAGCCACGCCAGCTTCTCTTCTTAATGCTACAGTTTCTGGATTATCAAACTGCAATGGCTATACAATTACGATAAAGGATTATGAGGGATGCACTTCTAATGCTACTCTATCCACCATAGCAACTTTCACAAGTGGTGCAACAGGAGGAAGTGTAGATTTAGTTGGCGGAAACCCAGGTGCAGGCGGTCCGTATGGCTACTATGCATGCGTAAATGGCAAGAATAGCACAGAAGTTATTCTGACAGAGTAAATTAACAGTTTCCTAAGTTCTTGATAGATAAGCAATAAGACAGCTATTACTAGTAATAGGTATTACTCTATTATTACAGGTCTAAATCGCCAGCTCGCGCTAATTGAGGCCTACCTGTAATACCCTCTAACAATCTTAGGCTTAGGTGGAGATAAGAAGTAATGGAGCAAGTAAAAGAAGATAAAGACCACTAAGACTATAAGGATTGCAAGAATGATATTGTGGTTATAATAAGTTGTATCAGGGATAGCTCCTGCGTCCATTATAATCATCTAAACTGATGAGCTGGAGAAAGCAAAATAGCGATATGTGACAAAAGGAACTCCAGCCATCAAGAATATTTAAACTTTAGTCGTCTTGCCTTGTGGTACATAGAACATAATTAGCCTTTTTACCTGCCCCATAGCCTCAAGTTCAAATAGAACCATTTCAATACTATTTGACAACTCTTTAAAATCCTTTAAATCAGAATGTAATGCTAATCTGTCAGCACTTATTGGTGCTATGCCGTACTTTTTAAGGACGTTTAAGACCGCTTGCTGCTCTTTTGTTAGCTCTGTCATATTATTCATCAATGACCTCTGCATCTTTCTTCTTGTTTCTCAACTCAAAGAATTTGTCTGCTATCTCATTGGCTTCTTCTGAGTATTCCTCTGATACGAGCAGTTTAGAGTTTTCTTCATCGTTTTCTATCTGCTCTGATGGAATAATCTTTTCCAATTTCTTACGTAGTTTGTCCCGTTCTTCTTCACCTTCATAGGGTATTTTTACCCTATTGTCGTCTTTTCTTGCCATTTTTCTCATCTCATTAATCATTAATCAACCATGACCACTTCAAAAATCTTATCCAAGGTTGTATCATCCTTTCTCGCTAGATTAAGCATCCTGCGGATAATTCGTGACTGGCTTAGTCCAGTGGATTTTTTCTTGTCTTTGAGCCATGTCTTTTGTTGAGGTGTTAAATGGATAAGTGTTGCAACTACTCGTCTATCTTTTATCATATCATTCATGATATTGTCGTCAATATCATAAGAATTAACTACACCAGTGATTATTTATGTCTAACGACAATGTAGATTTACTTTTGGATTAATACCTAAATAGCGAGGAAGTAGAAATGTACGTTTCAGATAGCTATTTTAAACCTTTATTCTAATCTAATACTATGACACTTTCAGAGAGCCAGATAGATACTGCTTTAAGCATTTTAGCCGATTTTCAAAAAGGCGGAGAAGAAGTTCTTCTCGTTGAATCAAATAAAGAAGGACATTACAAAGATTTAGATGATAGAAGATTAAAAGTAACGAAGGATGTTGAAGCAGAATTAAACAAGTTCTTTTCAGGTCAATTAAGTCTAAGCGATTTTAAAACACACGTAGATAGTATAAATAAAAAGAATAGATTATGGGGATTCAGAGGTATGAGCGGCCAGATGTTTTTTAATATGCTGTATAATTCTTCTTCTGATAAAGATGCATTAAAAGAAATTCTTATTGAGTCTTTAAAATTACCACCAAATATAGAGAAGGCAAAAGATAAGATTAATAAGTTTGTTTCTTTTGTAGAATCTATAAAGAGTAGTCAAGCTTCTAAAATGTCAAAACCTAGAGTAAAATCTAGTTTGTATTTTTTAAGTTATTTTTGGCAGATTCAGGATAATAACAAATTTCCGATTTTGTATAACTCCATTGAAACTACTTTAAAACAATTAGGTTTCCTATCAGAAAATGGAGATTTAGCTGATTATTACGAAAACTTTTATTATATTAATAATGAACTTCGGGACAAATTTAAAGAAAAGGTCGGAGCAAAAGTAGATTTATGGTATGTTGAACACGCTATTTGGTATTATTATAACGAAAAAATTGTTAAGACGGACTTAAAAGAACCGATTAAAGAAAGTAAAGTCATTATAACCAAGGCAGAAAAAAGCCAGACATATAATAATGACTATTTGCCACCTATTCTTGCAGATTTATCATTAATAGCTAAAAATGACCCTTCAGTAGAAAATAAATATAAAATTAAAGATGGTAAAGAACTAGAATATATTTTTGAGGAGAAGGTATTACTTGTTTTTAAGTATTTAGGATTTGAAGTTACTAAACTTGGGGCAGGACATAGAGACCCTGATGGCATAGCTAAGAATAAAAGAGACCATTATGCAATAATTTATGATTGTAAATGTAGAAAAGATGGATTTAAATTATTAGCTGATGACGAGAGAACTATGATTGAATATATACAGAAACATCAAAAAAGGCTTAAAGATGAAGGAATTGATAGAATCAACTTTGCTATAATCTCTAGTAATTTTGGCGACATCCCTGAGTCTACGCTTAAGAAAATAGAGAGAGAATCAAAGATTAACGAAATTGTTTTGATTAGAGCCGACCAATTACTTGAAATGTTAATATTTAGATTTATAGACCCTTCAACAGACTACTTAGAAAAATTGTCTTACATATTTCAAAATAGAGGTACTATAGATAATATAAGAGAGCAACTTTCTGTTTAATCTTATAAGTTAATTTAATGAAAACGAAAACTGTTCAATATAAGTTATCACCATCTACTCTAAGCCTGCTTGAAGAATGTCCACGCTGTTTTTGGCTTCATATTGTTAAGAAAATAAAAAGACCTGATGCACCTTTTCCTTCATTACCAAGTGGGATAGATAATCTCCTTAAACAACATTTTGATAGGTTTAGAAAGGAAGGTAAATTGCCTCCAGAATTGAAGAAGCATAATGTAAAGGCTACGTTGTTTGATGATATGTCGTTGCTTGAAGTTTGGCGTTCTAATTTTAAAGGAATACAATGGACAGATGATAAAAGTGGCATAATACTTAGAGGGGCAGTAGATGAGATGCTAGAACATAATGGTACTCTTATAGTGCTTGACTTTAAAACAAGAGGTTTTCCAATTAAAGACGATAGTGCTGAGTATTATAGAGACCAAATTGACATATACAACTTTCTATTGAGAAAAAATGGTTTCAGAACAGCTGATTATGGCTATTTACTCTTCTTTCATCCTAAAGAGGTAAATGGTAATCATAGTTTTCTATTTGAAACAGACCTTATAAGGTTGAAAATAGATGTAAAACATGCAGAGAAACTCTTTAATAAAGCAGTTAAGGTTTTATCCAATAGCAAACCTAAGGCATCAGAAGAATGTCAATTTTGTGAATGGACAAGACATAGTCTATAAAACACTATAGGGTAGAGTTTTCAATAATTTTCTTTTCCTCATCAGTTATATTGTAGATTTTATAAACTAGGTTATTTATCTTATTGTCTAGTTGTGAAATTTCATCTAGCAATTTACTACTTTTGTCAGTCTTTTTATCCGAGAATTTAGCGAGTTCTTTATTTAGAGTAAGCATATCATCCACAGACTTGATAAATTCCTTCTGCTCTTCATCAGAAATTTTCTTTATTGGTAATGCCCTTATGTTGTCAGGATAGACGTGCAACCCAGAACCTATGAAGGTTTTAAAGTAGAATGTGATAAGTTTTGAATTTAAAACTGCCAATATGTATTTTATATTAAATTTCTTTGACCTCTCCACCTGTTCTTTGCTCAATTTTAGACCACGCCTTTCTACATTCTGTAGCTCATAAAAAGGCATACAAATTGATAATGTATGCTCTGTGTAGTAATTATCAGTATCTAAGCTTGCTTTTATCCCTTCTCTAGCATTTACATCTCTTATAATTATCTTAGGATTCTCAAACAACTCTTTAAACATCGGGTTATAGAGTTTCTTTGTATCGTATAATAGATATTTACCATCGTATTGTATTACGTATCTGTTTATGTCTCTGCCATCAAGCATAGGCTTACACAAGTCGTTTATTTTTTCTCTAAGAACAAACTTCTTAATATCTCCACTTCTTGCTCCCCAATTTACATAACATATGTCTTCAATAAATTCAGAGTTTTGTTCAATCTTATCTTTTAATTTGAATTTAATCGGATTTACATCAAGCCTAAACAGCATCAACTTGTCTTCTGAATATAGTTTTTGATTAATTTCTAATATATTTTCGTTTATTTTATTCTTAATCTTTGGGTCTTCTGTTGGTCTTATAATTTTAATCTTATTTTTATTTCGTTCTACTTCATTTTTGTTCTTTTTGAGGACTATTATTACATTATCAACAGTTGCATCGCTAAATATTTTATATTTAGTTAGGTCAAGAATTTTAATTATAGAACAGTTGCCAAGAATAAATTTTCTAAGATTTTCACCATATGGTTGTAATAAGAATTTATCAGGAATTATAAAGCTAAAGTATCCACCATCTCTCAATAATGAAATAGCTTTTTCTATGAATAAGACATAAAGGTCAAACTTTTTGCGTGCAGTAAAGTAGGCTTTTTGATAATATTCTATTTCTTTCTGGTTTTTTGATAAGAGATAAATATTAACGTATGGGGGATTACCAATAACAGCATCAAATCCGCCATTATCTAATATTTCTCTAAATTCTTCCTTCCAATTAAAAGCCTTATCACCAGCTAGTTCTTTGTCATCAATAAGAGAGTTCCCATTCTTTATGTTCTGCTGCAATATTGGTAGTCTTCTCTTTTTCTCAGCTACTTTAAGCAATAGATTAAGTTGTGCTATATCAACAGCCTGCTTATCTAAATCAACTCCAAATAGGTTATCTTTGAGGATACTAAGTTTTGTAGTATAAGTAGTTCCAGCTCCGCTCAAATCTAATTTATTCTGTCTATATCCTTCCTTTTCACTATAATATTCATTAAGAACATCAAATGATTTTATAAGAAATGAGCCCGAACCACAAGCTGGGTCTAAAATCTTAATCTTTGATACGTCAGTTTTCTTGTTCTTAATCAATTCGCCTACTGTATTCCTTACTATA
>Ga0187851_10005060_pt1 | contig 10604 bp, 8 predicted proteins | sample June2016WEW_6_10_FD_132997 | JGI IMG/M metagenome (GOLD analysis project Ga0187851, IMG submission 132997) | Peatland microbial communities from SPRUCE experiment site at the Marcell Experimental Forest, Minnesota, USA - June2016WEW_6_10 | ecosystem: Environmental > Terrestrial > Soil > Wetlands... | reverse complement strand
TACGACTGTTGCGAAGCAGTAATTGTCCGGCGAGTGTTTGCAGTGTGCGGCTTGAGCCGGCGGAACGGGCCGAGGGTGGGACACGATGCCGATTGCGAAGCTGACGGTTGAGGTTGCGATTCCGCACGCGCAGTCGATCAAGGACCGGCGGCAGGTGGTGCGCTCGCTGAAGGACAAGCTGCGCCACGGCTTCAACGTGTCGGTGGCAGAGCTGGACGACGCGAACCTGTGGAACCGGGCGACTCTGGGGGTGGTGGCGATCTCCGGCTCGACGGAGTACCTGACGGGACAGATGTGCGAGGTCGACGACGCGCTGCATCGGCTGTGCAACGGGCTGGGAGCGGAGATTGTGGACTCGTGGGTAGAGGTGCTGGCGGAGTAAACTGCGCGGTCTTTTGCTATCCTTTATTGTTCGATGAAATGGTTGCAACAGACCGATGCCTGAACAACGAGCCAGAACGTACCACCGCAATCGCGTTGCCAGCACCTTTTCGGAAGAGATCGGCGTGATGCTGGAGGGCGAACTCTCCGATCCGCGCATTGCGCCCAGCTATGTGACGGAGGTGGTGCTGGCGCCGGGCGGCAAGAGCGCGCGCGTCTTCGTCGCGGTGCATGGCAGCGAGGCGGAGGAGGAGTCCACGCTGGCCGGGCTGACGGCCGCGCGGGGCTACATCCGCTCGCAACTGAGGGAACGGATGGGAGTGAGCCATGTGCCGGAGCTGAGCTTTGCCATCGACCGCTCGGAGCGGCTGACCGGGCGCATGGACGAGCTGCTGGGCCGGCTGCGCAAGCGAGACAAGCGGCGCGAGGAGACGGCGGCCAAGGCGGGCGCGCCGGGCGAGGGGTGACTCTGGTAGCCTTGTCTGGCCCATGCAGTCTTCATCTCCGACGGCTATTCTTTGACCTTTGACTGAAACCGCACAACCCGCTGTCTCCGGAGCAGGAACGCGCAACGCGGTCGTTGCGTGGCTGCATGCGCAGGTCCGGCGCGTGTGCGGAGAATCGTGGCGGGAGTTCACCGTCTTCCTGCTGGCCACCACCTTCCTGCTGTTTTATGGGCTGGTCCCCATCCTGGGCGGCGACCAGATCGGTCTGGTGGGCGCCGATGAGCCGCGCTACGCGCAGATTGCGCGCGAGATGCTGGAGGCGCACTCGGAGACATGCCACGAGCTGCACGCCCGGATGGTGCCGCGCAGCCTGCGGTTGCGGGACATCAAAAACTCCCTGCGCTGCCTGGATGGGGGAACGGTAACACCGATCCTGTACGGGCATCCGTGGCTGGAGAAGCCTGCGCTCTACTACTGGCGCGCGATGACCTCGTTCAAGGAGTTCGGAGTCTCGGACTGGGCGGCGCGTCTGCCCTCGGCCTCCGGCGCGTTCCTGCTGATCCTAATGATCTTTGTGCACATGCGCCGCTTCCGGCCGGGAGGCCAACTGGATGCCGCGCTGATCACCGCGTCGTCGGTGGCGATCATCGGCTTTGCGCGCGGGGCGTCGACCGACATGCAGATGGCTGCGCCGCTGTGCATTGGAATGCTGGGCTGGTACGCGTGGTACGAGACGGGGTTGAAGTTCTGGCTCTTCGACCTCTACTTCTTCGGCGCGGCCGCAACGCTTGCCAAGGGGCCGATCGCCCCGTTCCTTGCGCTGTGCATCATCCTGCTGTTCGTGGGGCTGCGCCGGGAGTGGTCTGCGCTGCGCCGCACCTTCTGGGGCCCGGGCATACTGCTGTACCTGGTGATGGTGCTGCCCTGGTACATCGCGGTGCAGCGGGAGAACCCGACGTTTGTGGAGAAGTTTTTTGTTGAACACAATCTGGAACGCTTTGCCACCAACATCTACCAGCACCACCAGCCGGTGTGGTACTACCTGGCGGTGGGGCTGATCGGGCTGATGCCGTGGACGGTGATCGCAATTCGCGCGCTGGCGGCCGCGATGAGCGCCTCCATCGCCGAGTGGAAGGCGCGGCTGAATCCCAAGTGCTACCTGGGGCTGCCGCGCACGGGAGACGCCTTCCCCGAGTTTCTTGTGCTGTGGGCGCTGTTTCCAGTGATCTTCTTCACCTTCTCCAAGTCCAAGCTGCCGGGATATATTCTGCCATCGATTCCTCCGCTCACCATTCTGACCGGCGACTACCTGAACCGCATTCGGCGTGTGGGGCTTCCGCAGTGGCTGCTGTGGTCGCATGGAGCGGCCTGCGCGCTGGTGACGTTCGTGATTGTTCTGGCGCCGCAGCACATGGTGTACGACACGCTTGTGCCGCCGGCCCGATGGCTTGTAATCGCCAGCGCGGCGGCGGCGCTTGTGTTCTTCGCCGTGGTCAAGACGATCCGCCTGGGCGGCATTACGCAGGTGCGTAGCGCGACGCTGTTTCCGGTGCTGGGGGCACTGGTGTTTCTGCTCGGCTTCCACGGCCATGACCTGGATCTGAACTATTCGGCCCGGCCGCTGGCGCGCGAGATGCAGCAGCAGGCCCCGCAGGTGCGGCTGGTCGCGGTCGAAGGCGTGAAACGGGACATGGTCTACGGACTTGCCTTCTATCGCAACGAGCAGCCCATCGAATACGACGGTGACGGCGTTCCCGCGGACGAGCATCTGTTGGTGATTCCGACGAACAAAACGGCCCAAATGGGAGACTGGCTGCGCGGCCGCGTCTATGAGCCGCTGTTTCTGTACGAATCGCAGGGGCTCGCAGTATACAAAGTCGATGCCAGGCGGTAGGGCCGCGAGCGCAACTTCCGTCCGTTGCGCGATAAAGCTCGACGCAGGACGGCCTCGACAGGTAATTTAGAGCGTGATTGCAAGTCGAAGTGCAGGTCGTGATGTATGTCCAGCGTGCCGGTTGCGTCCGAAATCGAAGTGCTCGATGTGCGGCACTTCTCCGCGCGCCAGCTAAGGCCATTGCTGGAGCGCGAAGCTGAGATATGGCGCGATCGTCTGCGCTGGGACTACAGGAGTTCGACGGAGCTGCTGCTGCAGTATCTGGAGTCGCGCATCCTGCAAGGATTTGTGGCTCTCGACCGGGGCCGCGTCTGCGGCTACACGTTCTGCGTGTACGAGGGGACCAAGGCGGTGATCGGCGACGCCTTCGCCACCGGCCACAGAACGATGAGCGACGCCGACGCGACGCGGGCGCTGCTGGTGCCTACGCTGGAGCTGCTGCGGCATACGCCTGGGGTCGAACGTGTGGAGTCGCAGCTTCTGCTCTTCGATGCGGGCGAGTTCGCGGACCTCTTTGCCGGCCCGGAGTTCACCGTCTTCCCGCGCCTGTTTCTGGAGTACGACCTAGGAGCGCAGCGGGATGCATTGTTGGCGGATGCGCTCGCAATGCAGACCGGTCCGCCGGGCGTTCCGGAGGATCTGGAGCTGTCGCTGTGGACACCTCGCGATTACCAGGCCGGAGGCGAGCTGATCTATGCCTGCTATGCGGGCCACGACGACGCGCGGATCAACGACCAGTACCGCTCGCTGCACGGCTCGCTGCGCTTTCTGCACAACATCGTGCGCTTTCCCGGATGCGGCGTCTTTGAGGCGAACTTCTCCTGGATGCTGCACGAGAGGCGAAGCGGCGCGCTGGTCGGCATGGTGCTGTGTTCGCGGGTCGGCGACAAGGTCGCGCATATCACGCAGCTCTGCATCGCGCCGGCGTATCGTGGCCGAGGGCTTGGCCGCGAGTTGCTGGTCCGCAGCGCGCAGAGCCTGCTCGGTGCGGGCTTCGAGGCCATCACGCTCACCGTGACCGAAGGCAATGAGCAGGCCGTAAAGCTCTACCAGCGGTTTGGATTTACGCTTCGTCACCGCTTCGACGCGATGGTGCTGGAACCGCAGTTCAAGCGGCGCTGAGTTCCGAACTGGCTTTTCGCCTGCTCCAGCAGAGGAGCCAGACCAGGAGGCAGAGCGCGCAGGCACCCGCGGTGTCCAGCAGGGCGTCGAGGGGCGAGCCGGTGCGGCTGGGAATGAAGGTCTGGTGGTACTCGTCGCCACTGGCGACGATGGCGGTCGAGAGGATAGCGAGCAGAGTGGAGTTGAGACGCCAGGAGCGCAGCGAACTCGGCCCGCGCAGGTCGAGCGTGTGCAGCCACGCGCGGAGGAAGGTGAAGGCAACAAACCCGTAGCCGATGAAGTGGCCAGTCTTGCGCAGATAGTGGTGGTAGAGGTCCCAGGAGCTGTCGTTGATATGGCCAAACCAGCGCTCGATGATGGGCCGCAGAATACTGCTGGTGTTCTGCGAGGAGAATGTGTTTGTGGACTCGGTGCAGATGATTGCGACGGCAATCGCTGCCGGAGTCCAGACGTTGAACCACCAGAGCCAGCCTACTTCAGAGGATTGCTGCGGCGGCATTGGCTTGTGGAAGAAGACTGGACGCATCAAGCTGAACTTTCGGCGAAAACGATTCGCGGATTCTTTGACGATCACTCCGCATGGTAATTGGGGGCCTCGCGGGTGATGATGACGTCGTGGACGTGGCTCTCGCGCAGGCCAGCGTTGGAGATGCGGATGAAGTGGGCGTTGGCCTGAAGCTCCGGAATGGTGGCGCAGCCCAGATATCCCATGCCGGAGCGCAGCCCGCCGACCAGTTGGTAGACCATCGCCTCCAACGGGCCGCGGTGGGGCACGCGGCCTTCGATGCCCTCGGGGACGAACTTGGCGAGTCGGTTCTGTCCGCTGGTCTCGCGCGCGGTGAGTGAACTGCGCTCGCTGCCGGCGGCCTCGGTCATGTCTTCCGCGCTCTGGAAGTAGCGCTCGCCGGAGCCCTGCGCCATGGCGCTCAAGGAACCCATGCCGCGGTATGCCTTGAAGCTGCGCCCCTGGTAGAGAATCGTCTCGCCGGGCGACTCGTCGACGCCGGCAAACAGCGAGCCGATCATGACCACGTTGGCGCCGGCTGCGATGGCCTTGGTGACGTCGCCAGAGTACTTGATGCCTCCATCGGCGATGACGGGAATGCCATGCTTGTTGGCGGCGCGGGCGGCCTCGGTGATGGCGGTGATCTGCGGCATTCCGGCGCCGGTGACCATGCGCGTGGTGCAGATGGAACCTGGACCAATGCCGACCTTGACGGCGTCCGCGCCGGCGTCGATCAGCGCCATTGCGCCGTCGTAGGTGGCGACGTTGCCCGCCATCAGGTCAACGTCGGGGAAGCGCTTTTTGACCGCGCTGACAGCGGCGAGCACGCGCGAGGAGTGGCCGTGGGCGCTGTCGATGGCCAGGGCGTCGACGCGCATCTCGATGAGCGCGGCGGCGCGTTCCAGAAAGTCTCCGGTGGCGCCGATGGCCCCGGCCACGCGCAGGCGGCCCTTGCTGTCCTTGGAGGAGTTGGGGTACTTCAGCTTCTTTTGGATGTCCTTGACGGTGATGAGGCCCTTCAGTTCAAACTCATCGTTGACCACCAGCAGCTTCTCCACGCGGTGCTGGTGCAGGATGTGTTCGGCCTCCTCCAGCGTGGTGCCGACCGGGACGGTGATGAGGTTCTTCTTGGTCATCACGTCGTCGATGGGAATGTCGGTGCGGGAGACGAAGCGCAGGTCGCGGTTGGTGAGGATGCCTACCAGTCGGCCCTTGCGCGTCACTGGGACGCCGGAGATCTTGAAGCGGCGCATCAGATCCAGCGCGTCGGCGATGGGCTGCTCGGGAGAGATGGTGACCGGATCGACGATCATCCCGGATTCGGAGCGTTTGACCTTGTCGATCTCGCCGGCCTGCTGCTCGATGGTGAGGTTGCGGTGGACGACGCCGATGCCTCCCTGCTGGGCCATGGCGATGGCCAGACGCGACTCGGTGACGGTGTCCATGGCGGCCGAGATGAGCGGAGTGTTCAACGCGATGTTGCGCGTAAGCTGGGTCTGGGTGTCGACCTGAGTCGGTACCACCTCGCTGAAGGCGGGAACCAGCAGGACATCGTCGAAGGTGAGGGCTTCGGGGATTGGAGAGGAGATCATATCTTCCGTTCTGGCCCGCGGCCATGGAGTAATTCACGCGGAGGGTTTGTTTGATTGTAGAGTCAGGGAGCGCTTCGGGCAAAACCTGAGCCGCCTTGGACAGAGCGGACAGGGTTTATTGTCTGCCACGTAGCGGTCGATTTCGCTGAGTTGTTCGCGCCGGCAATGGCAAGGTCCGGACGGCGGTTCGTGGAATTGGATTGAATTTCCATGGTAATTGGCGTATGTTGAAAGGGCGAACAAGTTTGTTCCGCTGTTCGGCAAGGAGCCGTGTGCGCACCGGCGAACCGACCCCAACCAGTTATCTGGGCGGGAACCCGGAAAATGGCGGAGGAGATGAGTGGGCGAAAGCCCACTTTTTGTTGCTCCAAAGGCACTTCGTGCCGTTCTCGACATGCTTTGCAGTGAAGGACCGAGAGACAGCGACAGGGAGATAAGGCAATGCGGGGATATTGTTGCCCTGCGCTTCGCGGTACTCAGGGGCAGAATGACAGGCGGATTTAGAAGCAGATTCCCTGCGGAAATGACAACAAAGGGAAGGTTTATGGCGTTGCAGATGGACGAGATTCGGAGGCTGGCGGAGCGGGTTGCCGCATCTCACCACCTGGAGGTTGTAGAGGTAGAGTTTGGCGGCGGCGGCAAGAGTCGGGCTCTGCGTGTGTTTGTGGAGAAGGATGCGGCGGAACGGAAGAGGCTAGGGGAGCGAGCGGCGGCGGGAGAAGATATCGACCTGCCGAAGAATGTTCCAGTGGAGATGTTGAGCGGCGTGACCCATGAGGATTGCGCAGCGTTTGCCACGGACTTTGGCACGCTGCTGGATGTGGAGGACGTGGTCCCCGGAGCGGAGTACACGCTGGAGGTCTCGTCTCCGGGTCTGGAACGGTCGCTGAAGAAGGCGGAGGAGTTTGAGCGGTTTGCCGGGAGCTTGATTAAGGTGAAGACGTTTACGCCGGTGAACGAAAGCCGGCTGTGGACGGGGCGGTTGATGGGATTTGCCGACGGTGTATTGACCGTCGATACGGCGGCGAAACAGAAGAAAGGTTCGAGGTCCAAGGTTCGAGGTTCGAGGGAGCAGCCTGCGGACAATTTGGTTGAGATTGAGTTGAAGAACGTGGAGAAGGCGAATTTAGTAATTGAGATTTGAAAGACAGTTGTAAGTTGTAAGTGAAGACGAGTTTGAAGGTGAGTGAAGCGATGGCGAGTGTTCTGTATCAGTCGATTGAGACGTTGAGCCGGGACAAGGGAATCGAGCCCGAGATCGTGGTGGGCGCGGTGGAGGATGCGATCGCCCTGGCGACGCGCAAGTACTACAAGACGCAGGAGAACATGCGCGCGGAGATGGACAAGGAGACGGGCGAGATTCGCGCGTACGTCTTCAAGACGGTGGTGGAGGGGCCGGAGCAGGTGGAGGACGAGATCAACCAGTTGACGCTGGAGCAGGCGCGGGCGCTGGCGCCGGAGGTTGAGGTGGGCGGCGAGCTGCGCTTCTACAAGGACACCACTCCGCTGGGGCGGATTGCGGCGCAGATGGCCAAGCAGGTGATCTTTCAAAAAGTGCGCGAGGCGGAGCGGGACACGGTGTTCCTGGAGTACAACCACCGCGCAGGCGAGGTGCTGAATGCGACGGTGAAGCGTCTGGAGCCGATGGACGTGATCTTCGACCTGGGCAAGGCGGAGGCGCGGATGCCGAAGCGCGAGCAGAGCCGGCTGGAGCAGTTTGCGGTGGGCGAGCGAGTGCGCGTGGTGTTGCTGCGCGTGGACCGCGCGGCCAAAGGGCCGCAGGTGATTGTGAGCCGCGCGGCGCCGGGGCTGGTGCAGAACCTCTTCCAGAGCGAGGTGCCGGAGATCTACGACGGGACGGTATCGATCAAGGCGATTGCGCGCGAGGCGGGCGAGCGGACCAAGATCGCGGTGCTGAGCCGGGACAAGGACGTCGATCCGGTGGGTGCGTGCGTGGGCATGAAGGGAATGCGCGTGCAGTCGATCATCCGCGAGCTGCGGGGCGAGAAGATCGACATCATTGAGTATTCCGACGAGATCACGACCTTTGCCGAGAAGGCGCTGCAACCGGCCAAGGTGAGCAAAGTTTCGATCACAAATTTGGAGGAGAAGCAGATCGAGGTGATCGTCGACGACACGCAGTTGTCGCTTGCCATTGGGAAAAAAGGGCAAAACGTCCGGCTGGCGGCGAAGCTGCTGGGCTGGAAGATCGACATCAAGAGCGAGGAAGAGAAGCGGCAGGAGGTGGAGCAGCAGATGCAGTCGATGGGCGGTGGGCCGACCACTCCGATCGAGCAGATTCCCGAGCTGGGCGAGTCGATCCTGGAGAAGCTGATCGCGGCGGGGATTACCACCATCGAGGCGCTGGCGGACATGACGCCGGAGCAGTTGGAGGAGATTCCCGGGATCGGCGAGAAGACACTGGAGAAGATTTCGGTTGCGGTGCGGCATTACTTCGGCCAGTACGAGGAGGGCGAGGAGCGGCCTGCGGCTGAGGATGCGACCCAGAAGCATGCAACTGTGGAGACCGCGGAGGGCTCCGAGGAAAGTTCGGAGGAGAAGACGCCGGAGGAGGTTCTGGAGACGGAGGCGGGCGAGGCCGGAGCGGTTGAGGAGGTCCGCAACCTGTCGGCCGAGGCGATTGCGGACGCGGAGGAGACGGAGTCGGCGAGCGACGCGGTGAGCGATGCGGACGCCCGCGAGGAGGCGATTGAACGGGAGAACGACGCCGTGGACAGCCTGGTGAACGAGAGCCAGGAGGTCAGCGACGAGGGCGTTGAGGCGGAGGAAGACAAGCGTGGCTAGAGCATTGGCCACTCACGCAGGTGTATTTTCTGGGTCGCAATCGGCGGTTTCGAGGATTGCGATTTCAGGGATAATGAATTTAGGCGAGATTGCAGAAACAAAGTTGGACGATTGTTTTTCAATATTGAGCTGGACGAGATTAAACCTTCGATGAGGCTGATATGAACAGTTAAAGGCCGCAGAGGAAATGAAAAGGGACGGATGAGCAAAGTTCGAATCAACGATCTTGCACGGGAACTGGAAGTCAAGAGCAAGTCCATTCTGGACGCTCTGACGGCGGTTGGCGTCACCGAGGCGAAGACGCACTCCAGCTCGATCGAGGCCGATGAGGCCGAAAAGGTGCGGAACTACCTGAGTGGGAAGCGCAGCAGCAGCGCCCCGAGCAAGCCTGCGGTGGAGGTGAAGCCGGCCTTCAATCTGGCGCATATCTCCAAGCCGGGCGACGCGGTGAAGGCGATTCTGGCGCGCAAGCAGGCCGAAGAAGATGCGCGCAAGGGGCTGCGCCGTCCAGCAGCAGTGGCAGCACCGGCAGCGCCAACCGCGCCCAGTGCGCCAACAGCAACAGCCAAGCCAGTTTTAAAGGCGAGCACGCCGGCAGCCGCGGCACCGGCAGCTCCAGCGCCGCGCCGGATTGTGCCTCAGCCGAGGCAGCACACGCAGATTGCGACTCCTGCGCAGCCGCCGCCGGCGATTGCGAGCAAGCCTCCCGTGGGGCCGGTGATTGCGCGTCCTCCAGTGGTGGTCGCTCCCCCGCCCGCAGCCCATGCAGCGCCGGCACAGCCGGCAGCCGCACCCACCGCGGCTGACCGTTCACCAGCGGCGGCGACATCTGCGGAAGTTGCAGCGGCCCCCGCTGCGGTCAAGCGCGTGAAGCCAGCCGCTGCCCCGGTTGCCGTGGCGCCTGCGGCGACAGTAGCCGCGGCCACGCCTTCAGTTGCTGCCGGTGCAGAGGCGCCGGCGGCGTTGCCCGACGCTTCGGTAATTGCGGCTGCCGCGGTGGAACACAAGGCCGCCGGAGCGAAGACCGCTGAAGCGGCAGTTGGGACGGGGGCCGTCGAGGCGGTTTCCGAGTCCCCCGTTCGGCGCGTGGTGATGCCTCAGACCGGGCCTCGACCGATCTATACCGCTCCGGCTGGCGCTGCCCACGGCATCCAGCGGGGGCGTCCCATCTTTGAGCGTCCGCGCCCGCAGACCTCGGGCGGCACGGAGTCTCGTCCATCGGCGATGGCTCCGGGCGCGCGGCGCCCCATGCATCCGACGCGTTCCTACCCGGCGGGGACAGGCGCGCCTGGATACCCGGGCTCGACGCCGGGCGGCGCACGACCGGGCTTTGGCGCGCGAGCAGGCGGAGCAGGACTTGCCGGCGCAATGCCTGGGCCGGGCGAGACGCCAAACGGGATGCGGCCCGCGGCACGCCCTGGACAACGGCGCGGAGGCCAGCGCTACGAAAAGACCAAGGAAGGCCCGATGAAGGGCTTCCAGCCGCCGCCGCGCTTCGGCGGATCGCAGATCTCGCAGGAGCCTCTGCCGATCACCAAGAGCATTACCGTGACCGAGGGCATCAGCGTGAAGGACCTGGCCGAGAAGCTGGAGGTGCGCGGCAAGGACCTGATTGCGACGCTGCTGATGAAGGGCGTCTTCGTCACGGTGAACCAGTCGCTGGACGGCGAGCTGGTGAAGGACGTGGCGCGGCAGTTTGGCGCGGACGCGACGGTCATTTCGGTTGAAGAGCAGTTGGAGAACGAAGCCATCGAGGGCTTCCTGGAAGATACGACGGGGATGGTGGAGATTACGCGCTCGCCGGTGGTCACTGTGATGGGCCATGTCGACCACGGCAAGACTTCGCTGCTGGACGCGAT
>Ga0187851_10005057_pt1 | contig 10606 bp, 8 predicted proteins | sample June2016WEW_6_10_FD_132997 | JGI IMG/M metagenome (GOLD analysis project Ga0187851, IMG submission 132997) | Peatland microbial communities from SPRUCE experiment site at the Marcell Experimental Forest, Minnesota, USA - June2016WEW_6_10 | ecosystem: Environmental > Terrestrial > Soil > Wetlands... | reverse complement strand
GGACGTGGTCATCAACGAGGGCAAAGACAACTATTACCCGGTTGCCCGCGAAAACTGGTTTCCCAACTCCGTCCTGGGACTGGGCGACTATGCCAATTATCGGATGCTCTTTCATGTGCCCAAGGGCCTGCAGTTGATCGCCACGGGAACCAAGGTGAAGGAAAACACCGACGGCGGCATCACTACCTCGGAGTGGAAGACCGAGGTGCCGCTAACTGTAGTGGGCTTAACCTTGGGCGACTTCGCGACCAAGGAAACGAAATTCAGCCTCCCCAAGGGAGGGGATCTGACCGTCGATGGCTACGCCAACAAGCAGCCAACCGATGAAATGTTCAATGTCGCCAATCGTGGAGTGGGTTCGATGAACACCACGCCCATGCTGGCGAACGTGCTCAGCCAGGGCGTGGCGGCCGCGCAGGTCTACACCAACTACTTCGGCGAACTTTCCTTTCCGCATATTGCCCTGACGCAGCAGTCGACCTGCAACTACGGGCAAAGCTGGCCCATGCTGGTTTATCTGCCCATCTGCGGCTTCCTGGACAGTACGCAGCGGGTTGGGCTCTACACCTGGGGTGCCGATCCGCGAGAGACCGCACTCTTCAACATGTACATCACAAGGGTCACGCCCCACGAAGTTGCGCACCAGTGGTGGGGACACACGGTCGCCATGCGCAGCTATCGCGACGAGTGGATGCGGGAAGGCTTCGCGGATGAATCGGCCACCATCTACCTGCAGGCAACCAACCAGATGGACCAGTTCTTCGAGTTCTGGAAGCTGCAGCGCAAGCTGATTACCGAGAAGAACCAGTTCGGCTTCCGCCCCAACGATGTCGGCCCGGTCACGATGGGCCGGCGGCTCAGCTCGCCCAAGGCCGGATACGACATCTACTGGAATCTCGTCTATCCCAAGGGCGCCTACATCCTGCACATGGTCCGCATGATGATGTGGACCCCCAAGGACGGGGACGCCCGCTTCAAAGACACCATGCACGAATTCGTGGACAGTCACCGCCTGCAGCCCGCCACCACCGAGGACTTCAAGGCTGTCGTGGAAAAACACATGAGCCAGCAGATGGACCTGGACGGCAATCACCGCATGGATTGGTTCTTCAACCAGTATGTCTATGGCACCGATCTGCCGGCATATCACTTCGAGGGCCAGGCCACGCAGAACGGCGATGCCACCAGCTTGCATATTAAGCTGATTCAGTCCGGGGTCTCGGACAAGTTCAAGATGCTGGTGCCGCTCTACCTGGAGCTGACCGACGGCAAAATCATCCGCTTGGGCTCCATCAACATCACTGGCAACAAAACCATCGACCAGACGGTGAATCTGGGCAAGCTGCCGGCCCCGGTCAAGCGGGTTTCCATCAACTACTACTACGACGTGCTCTCCACCGAGAACTGAAGCCAGCGCTGCGCCGGGTGCGATATACTCCAGACGCAGCAGAAACTAGGAGGTTTCACGATGCGAATTCTCAAATTGGCGGCGGCCGGTGCGCTGGCCGTGACGATCATGGCGGCGCCGGCGGCGATCAAAGCGCAGGCCGGCGATACGGTCCTGAAGCCGGCGGATACACCCAAACTGTTGCCAGCGACCGTCTACTACCGCGGGCAGCAGGCGCCCACGGAACTGCGCAACTCCGGCGGCGTCAAGTTCGCCGACGGCTTCTTCGTTCTCTCTACTCTGGTGGACACCAGCGGCTACTCGACCGGAATCCAGGCCAAGTACCAGGCCTACTTCATCACCGAGGTTCCCCTCAAGGTTGGCGGGCAGAGCCTTGCCGCGGGCATTTATGGCGTGGGATTCGTCGGCGACAAGTTTGTGGTTACGGACGTGGGCGCGCACGATGTGCTCACGGTGGCTGCATTCGAAGATGCAGGGCTGAAACTGCCCAGGCCGCTTCAAGTGGCTGCCGACGGGGCGGGCGGATACCGCCTTTACGCCGGACGCAAGTATGTAACCTTCAGCCGGTAGTTGTCTGTGATCCGTGGCCGGAATCCCAGGTCTCACAAAGGAGAAGCGGGATTCCGACCCGGTAACGGGGCGCGTCCTGACGCATTAGCCCTGTGAGATTGCGCTTGAACCGGTGTGGGAGATGCCGGGGGGGCTTGCGGAGCGGAGAGGCTTCCGGCGCAGCTTCTTGGGCTGGCGCTGGCGAGCCCAACTCATCTTGCCGAGGCGCCTTGCGCATGGGAACCGGCCCAAAAGATCAAGACCGCATAAATAGATAGAGCGTTCTTGCTTGACAAATGGAATGCGCCAACTCACAATCATTGCCTGTCTCCTTGATTGGCGGATCGAAACTCCCCCGCCAAAAATCCTAAGCGAAATTACACAAGCCAACTCGGAGGAACTGTGAATCGCAGATCTGGTGTATTGGTGTTGACCATTGCGACGATCCTGCTGGCCGGAAGCGTGAGCGGCCGGACGGAATCGCCGATGACGCGCCACGTGCGCGAAGTGGTTCTCAATGGGCAAGCGCGGCTAGTCGGGCGGCTTCCCGCAACCCAGGTTCTCAAGATCGACATCGTTCTGCCGCTGCGCGACCAGGCCGGTTTGGATGCGTTTGTAGCCGATGTCTACGATCCGTCCAGCCCAAACTATCGTCACTTCCTGACTCCGGCCGAGACCTCAGCCAAGTTTGGCCCCACCCAGCAGGACTGGGACGCCCTGGTCAGGTTCTCCAAGGAGAACGGTTTCACCGTCGTGAGCGGCAGCCTCATGAAGCGGGATATAGTTCTCACCGGCACGGTCTCGGCCATCGAGTCCGCCTTCCATGTGACGATGCGGACTTACCAGCATCCCACCGAGAACCGCGTATTCTATTCGCCGGACCGCGAACCCAGCATCAACGTGTCCTTCCAGATCGAGCATATCTCCGGCCTGGACAACTACTCCAAACCGCATCCGTTGTACGTCAAACGGAGCGACTACGCGGCGGCCCACGGCATCTCGTCCGAGGCGGTTGTCTCTCACGCCACCACCGGCAGCGGCCCGTCGGCTTCGTTCCTGGGCAGCGACATGCGCGCGGCCTACTACGGCGGAACGGCCCTGACCGGCGCCGGCCAGACCGTGGGCCTGTTTGAATATCTCGGTACCGATCTGGCCGACCTCAGCACTTACTACAAGAACGTCGGCCAGGCCGAGCCTTTTACGCCTAAACTGGTCTCCGTGGATGGCACCAGCCTCACCTGCACATGTTCCTCGAAGAACATGACCACCTGCGAAAACGGCACCACAACCACCAGCTGCGACGATAGCGAGCAGACGCTGGACATGACCCAGGCGATGGGCATGGCGCCGGGGCTAGCCGGCCTGACGGTGTACGTTGGCAGCACGGACACGGCGATCATCAGCGCCATGACCACGACCGAAGACGGCCCGCTGCCGAACACCATTGGCTGCTCATGGGGCTGGACGCCGGCCGATCCCAGTTCACTGGACGGCTACTTCGAGACGATGTCCGCCCAGGGGCAGAACTTCCTCGCGGCCTCCGGCGACGCTTCCACCTGGTCGTCGAGCAACGAAGCATGGCCGGCTGACGATGCGCATGTCGTTTCTGTCGGCGGCACGGACCTGGTAACCTCCTCGGCGGGTGGTCCCTGGTCCTCGGAGACCGCCTGGGCGGACTCGGGCGGCGGCATCTCGCCGGACTCGATCGCCATTCCCTCATGGCAAGCGGTCTCGGGCGTGATCAACTCCAGCAATAAGGGATCGACGACCCTGCGCAACGGCCCGGATCTCTCGGCCAACGCCAACTTCACTTTCTACACATGCTCGGATCAGACGACCTGCCTGGCCAATGAGTACGGCGGCACCAGCTTTGCGGCGCCCATGTGGGCCAGCTACATCGCGCTGGCCAACCAGCAGTATGCGGCCAACAATCCCTCCGCCACCGTCAAGAGCCTCGGATTCATCGACCCGCTCATCTACCCCATCGGTTTGAGCTCTTCGTATCATACCGACTTTCACGACATCACCAGCGGAACCTCCGGCAGCTATTCGGCGGTGACCGGCTTCGATCTCGTCACCGGATGGGGCAGTCCGAACGGCACCAACCTGATCAACGCCCTGGCTCCCGCATCCTCGACGCCCGCCTTCTCGCTCAGCGCCTCGGCGGCTTCGGTGACGGATGGCAGCACTGGCACTTCGGCCGTGACCGAGAGCGTCACCGGCGGCTTTGACACCGCCGTAACCCTGTCGGCCAGCGGCCTGCCCAGCGGCGTCACCGCGGCCTTCAGCCCAACCTCGATAACGGGCGCAGGAACCTCCACGCTGACCTTCACCGCGGCCTCGACGGCAGCGGCAGGCAACTACACCATCACCGTCACCGGAACCCCGGCCAGCGGAACCGCTGAGACGGCCACTCTCACGCTGACCGTCAGCGCAGTTGCGACACCGAGCTTCTCGCTCAGCGCCACGGCTGCCTCGGTTAAGGATGGCGGCACAGGTACTTCCACCATCACGGAGACCATCACCAACGGCTATAACACCGCCGTGACACTGAGCGCCAGCGGCCTGCCCACCGGCGTCACCGCGGCCTTCAACCCAACCTCGATCACCGGCGCCGGCGCCTCGACGCTGACCTTCACCGCGGCTTCGACGGCCACTGCGGGCAGCTACACCATAACCGTGACCGGAACCCCGGCCAGCGGAACCGCCAAGACAACCACCTTGACCTTGACTGTGACTGCGGCGATCACCGGCAGCTTTACCATCTCCGTCTCGCCCACCTCCGGTTACCTGGATCGGGGCCAGAGCGGCTACGCCGTCGTCACCACGACGGCCTCCGGCGGCTTTAACTCCGCAATCACCTTCTCGGCAACCGGCATCCCGTCGGGTGTGACTGGCAGCTTCAGCCCCGCTTCCGTCACGGGTTCCGGCACGACGGATTTCACCTTGACTGTTTCCAGAACCGCTGCCACCGGCACGTATCCGATCACAATCACGGGCACGGGCGGCGGCCTTACCGAATCGACCACCCTCACCTTCGAGGTGTATAGGTAGTCCAACCCACTTGCCGCCAGCGCGCCTCGCGCCGGCGATCGACACAGAACGGCCCGGAGATCTCAATCCGGGCCGTTCCGCATTCCGTCAGAGGCGAGTGGCTTGATCGTATCAACTCTTCAGCGCCACCCGCACGTGCAGCTCCTTCAACTGCTGCTCGGTGACCGTCGTCGGCGCATCCACCATCAGGTCGATAGCCTTAGCGGTCTTGGGGAAGGCGATCACCTCGCGTAAGCTGGGCGCACCGGCCAGCAGCATCACGATGCGGTCCAGGCCGAGCGCGATGCCGCCGTGGGGCGGTGTGCCGTACTCCAGCGCATCGAGGAAAAAGCCGAAGCGCGCATGCGCCTCCTCGTCGCTGATCCCCAGCGACTGGAAGATCTGCTGCTGCACATCCTTGCGGTGAATCCGAATGGAGCCCGAGCCTAGCTCCAGGCCGTTCATCGCCAGGTCATAACAATTCGCCCGAACGCTGGCCGGGTCGGTCAGCAGGTTGGCCATATCGGCCTCGTGGGGCGCGGTAAAGGGATGGTGCGCCGGCATCCACTTGCCGAGGGCCGCGTCGTACTCGAACATGGGAAAGTCGGTGATCCAAATCGGTTGGAAGGCATGTGCGGCATCGACCGCGACGCCACTGCGCGCGGCGGCCTCTTCGACTACCTTTTCGGTTACGCCAAAAGCGCCATGCCGGTCAGCATATTTCTTGGCCAGCTCGGTGCGGAAGCTGCCGGCCGCAGAGTAGACGTTGATCTCCCGCTCGCTCAGCCGGCCCTCGAATTTGGTGTCGCTGGCCTTGATGTGGTGCGCCGGGTCGCCGGCGACGATAATCACAAAGTCGCCCTCCGCCGCCCCGGCCAGCTCGCGCACCTTGACAGCCGCCTCGGGAAAGCCCTTGGCCAGCCGCTTGAAATCGTCGATGAACTTTGCGCCCTTCTTCAGATCGAAGAGCGGATGATTGTCCTCTCTCTCCTTGCGGCTCAATTCGCCCACGTTGGGGATGCGGAAGGCCACCACCGGCAGCGCCGGATCGATCTGCAGTGCGGCAAGGTTCTCATCGGTAAAGGCCGGGCGCACATCGGTAAGTCCGGGCAGGCGCAGGTCCGGCTTGTCGGAGCCGAAGCGCCGCATCGATTCGTCGTAGGTAATGCGCGGAAATGGCGTCCCGAGCGTGACTCCGGCCGCGGCAAAACCCGCCGCCATGAACTTCTCCGTCACCGCGAAGACCGTCTCCTGCCGCGGGAAGCTCATCTCCAAATCGACTTGCGTGAACTCAAGCTGACGGTCGGCTCTCAAATCCTCGTCGCGGAAGCAGCGGGCGATCTGGAAGTACCGGTCGAAGCCGGAGATCATAAGGATTTGCTTGAATATCTGCGGCGACTGAGGCAGCGCATAAAACTTGCCAGGATGCACCCGGCTGGGCACCAGAAAATCCCGCGCGCCCTCGGGCGTGGATTTGGTCAGAATCGGTGTTTCGATCTCCAGAAAGCCCTGCTGGCTCAGGTTGTCGCGGATGGCCAGTGTAATCTCGTGGCGCAGCCGGAAGTTGTGCTGCATCTCCGCGCGGCGCAGATCCACGTAGCGGTACTTGAGCCGGACTTCCTCGTTCTGGATGGCCTCTTCCGAGGGCGAAAACGGCGCCAGGCGCGTGTCGTTCAGCACCAGCAACTGGGTCGTCTCGATCTCAATCTCGCCGGTCTCCATCTTGGGGTTGATGGCGTCGGCATCGCGCAGCCGCACCTTGCCGACCGCAGCCACCACATACTCCGGCCGGACCATCTCGCCCTTGGCGTGGCCGTCGGGCGTGATCTCCTTGTCCAGCACGATCTGGCTGATGCCGCTGCGGTCGCGCAGATCGAGGAAGATCAGGTTGCCGTGATCGCGCCGCCGGTTGACCCAGCCCATCAGCACAACTTGCTGGCCGGCGTCGCCGGCGCGCAGTTCGCCGCAATGATGCGTCCGTTCGAGATTCCCTAGAAAATCGAGTGCCATACTTTGTTGATTGTAATGGAACGGATTCGGCAGGGTTTACGCAATTAGGCGGCAAATCCTGAATGTGACTCTTCCATTCCGGTTTGCGCCCCACTATGATGGACACAAGGAGAGACGAGATGGCAGCCGCGCCGGTTTTTGTGCCCGTCGAAGAATATCTCCAAAGCTCCTACTCGCCTGACGCCGAGTATATCGACGGCCAGATCGTGGAGAGGGAGAGCACGATGGGAGAGAACGAACACTCCGCATGGCAGGCGGCGATCTGCGCCTGGTTTCGCTCACAGGCCGTGAACGCCGGCATCCGCGTTCGCCCGGAACTGCGCGTCCAGGTCGATGCTTCTTTGTATTTGGTGCCCGACGTCACGCTGCTGGATCGCGCCCGTCCCGTTGAGCCCATCGCCACGTACCCTCCGGTGGCCGTCTTTGAGATTCTTTCTCCCGGCGACTCGCTCAAGAAGTTGATGAAGAAGGGGGTGTGGTACGAGTCGATGGGGATTCGCAACATCCTCATTCTGGACCCGGACGGCCCGGCCTATCGTTTCCGTAAAGGACGTCTGGAACCGCTCGCCGAGCGCGCCTTTGTGCTCGAAGGCAGCCAGGCCCGCTTCGACCTGGACGAGATTGCCAAGCTGGTGGATTGAGCGGCGATTTCCCGGTCCCCCAATAGCGAGGAGGTACCCTCAAATTGATAAAATGCTGCAAATCAGGGCCTTCAACACAGAGAGAACTCAAATGAGTACAGAAAAACAAAAGATAGCCATCCTTGCTTGGGGTTCCCTCCTCTGGGAAGAACGGCCTGAGTTCAACGAACAACATGAAAAAGAATGGTATTTTGATGGGCCTGTTCTCAATCTCGAATTCTCAAGGAAATCCAGCAGTCGGCAAGGGGCATTGACGCTGGTGATTGACGATATAAATGGGACACCGACACAAGTGGCTTGGTGCCTCAGTATACGGCAGAGCGTTGAAGACGCCATCTGCGATCTTCGATGTCGTGAGGGTACTACACTCAGGAACATACGCAGTATCCGTCTTCCGACTGATTCTTCTTCGTCACCTTGCCCGATAATTGCAACCTGGGCCAGCGAAAAATACCTTGATGCCGTCATTTGGACCGCGTTGGAGAGTAACTTCAATGGTGATGGAAGACCAGATTTTTCGGTAAATGCTGCTGTGGAGTACATTAAGACGTTGGACCCTTGCGGAAAATCAATGGCTGCTGAGTATATTTGGCGGGCTCCGGCGTTCGTAAAAACCCCATTGCGGGATGCGCTGCAACAAGAGCCATGGTTCTCGCTGGCCAAACCCTTGGTCTAGCATCAGAGTTACATCCGGAACCTTCTTCTTAACAATATCACTTGAATTTAACGCCTACAGAAATGGCCCAGTTATGTACATCAGCGTAGTATTGCTTTTCATTCGGATTGTGAGGAAGGCCCCTAAATAGACCGAGTTTGCCTATTGAAAGAATTGGACTGAGTATTTCGCAATCTAATTCATTGATCTTTTGAAATTTCTTAATCGCAAAATCATCATAGGATGACCCACGCCCCAGTGTTCGAATAAATGAGAGATAGTTATTTGAAAGCACTCCTATACTTCCTCCCGCTTTAGTATATCGACCATAGGCGGCATTGTATGCTGCTTTAGTTAGAATCTGGCAGAGGTATTCATCAGAAGAAAGACATTTGCATTCCTCTCCGATCTGCGCTGAATTCGCATCTATAAACATTTGCCATTTCTCTGCGCTTGCTTTATCGCCGAAAACTCTATTTGCACATTGAGCGGCGAGAGTATACGAATACTCTTTTAGCTCCTCCGGGCTGTTCGATCCAATATCCGCAGTACGGTGTTCAAACGCACGAACACCGCTATCTGCTATGCGCTTTGTAAACCGATCAAGAAACAAAAGGTAGAGTCCCATCTTCGCTTCATTCTCGGTAGCGAGGCCAATCTGCGACACATAGTTTTTCAGAAACGCCATATATTGACCCTCACCCACCACAGTAAGTTTGATGGATTCGCCGCACAAAGATCGCCTTTACGCCCGGTCCAACTCCGCGAAAAGCTCTTTCAAATCGACGCGGATCGGTGTCTCCGGCACGGTGAGTTCGCCGCTTTCGACTGGGTGTATACCGAAGCGGTCGGCGGTCATCGCCGAACGCGTGGCCGGATCGATGATCCAGATATTTTCCACGCCAAAGGCAATGTAATCCTCGATCTTGACGCGGAAGCGGCTCAAGCGGTCTTCGGGCGATAGGATCTCAATGGCGATCAGCGGCGGATGAGTGAGAATCTGTTCTCGCGGCGCATCGGCTCGTAGCACCAGCACATCCGGGCAGCGATAGCGCGTGAATTTGACCTGGGTGCGCACGTCGCTAACTACGCGTGTCTTCCATTCCTCCCGGTGGCTCATGAAAAGAAAGGCGAGGTAAGACTGAATTGCGCCATGATCGTATTCGCCCACGTTCCGCTCCTCGATCCGCCCATCCACATAGTCGCACTCAGGCTCATAGACGGTGTGGAGGTACTCCTCGACCGTAACGAATCCCGGCTCGGTTTGGGGAATAGACAGCGTGGCCATGTCTCAAGTATGCTCCATTACCCATGGGATGCCAAGAGTTTTAAGCTGCTCGTCAGTTGGCGGCAGGCTCGGCAAGAAACACCGCCAGCTCCGCGCGAGGAACCTTTGTCTGTACGCCTGTCGAGAAGTCCTTCACCGTAAGAATACCGGATTGGAGTTCATCCTCGCCCAGGATTACGATTTGGCGGGCCGTCTTGTCGGCCGCCTCGAAGGATTTCTTCAGCCGGAAGCTGCCCTCGCCCAGCTCAATCCACAATCCCTGATGGCGCAGCTCGCGGGCCAGAACCAGCGCCGCAACATTCAGCGCCTCGCCCAGCGGAGCAATAAATGCGTCCGCCTTCCGCGCCGCAACAGCCTCCTGCGCCAGCAACGTCAGCACCAGCCGGTCTTCGCCCATGGCGAAGCCGATCCCCGGCGCGCGCGGCCCGCCCAGCATCTCGCTGAGGCCGTCGTAGCGGCCTCCGCCGAGCAACGCGCTCTGCGCGCCCAGCCCTCCATGGGTGAACTCAAAGGTCGTGCGCGTGTAGTAGTCCAGGCCGCGCACCAGCCGGTGATTGAGCGTGTAAGGCACGCCAGCCGCGTCCAGCGCCGCCGTGACCGCGGCAAAGTGGGCGCGCGAGGCGTCGTCGAGGGAGTCGGCAATCACCGGCAGCGTTTCGATCATCGGTTGATCGGCGGGAACCTTGCAATCCAGCACGCGCAGCGGATTGGTGACGGCCCGCCTCTGGCAATCCGCGCACATCTGTCCCACCACGGGAGCCAGCGCCACCCGCAGCGCTTCGTTGTAGCGCGCACGGTCCGCCGCCGAGCCGACAGAATTCAGCTCCAGCGTCCAGCCCTGGATGCCTAGCTCGTCGAGCAGCGTTGCCAGCATCTCCAACACTTCGGCATCGCGCAGCGGCGACTCGCTCCCCGCTGAGGGCGGCCCGATGACCTCCGCGCCGATCTGCGAGAACTGCCGGTAGCGGCCCTTCTGCGGCCGCTCGCGGCGGAACTGCGGGCCGATGTAGAAGAGCTTCTGC
>Ga0187851_10005055_pt1 | contig 10608 bp, 8 predicted proteins | sample June2016WEW_6_10_FD_132997 | JGI IMG/M metagenome (GOLD analysis project Ga0187851, IMG submission 132997) | Peatland microbial communities from SPRUCE experiment site at the Marcell Experimental Forest, Minnesota, USA - June2016WEW_6_10 | ecosystem: Environmental > Terrestrial > Soil > Wetlands... | reverse complement strand
GAGGACTCCGCCGTGCCGGGAGGTACCGCCAGCACGTACTCGCGATACGTCAGCGGGACGGCATCGGTCGGGTCGTGCTCGCGCTTGAACGCCACATTAAAGGGCTTCGCCTGCGTTGCCGCGACCTCGGAAGCCAGCGACGCGCGGTCAGCGGGCGCCGGCGAGATGGCGGGGGTTGGCGCCGCTCCGGCCAAATCCGTCGTCACCGCGTAGCGCAAGCGCGAGACCGAGTCGATCGCCTTGCACCCGTTCTCCACGAGCTCGATGGAGAATCCGGTCAAGTTCGGAGCCTCGCCCCTTTGCCGCCTCGCGCTCTCGAGCGCCTTGTGCCACGAGTCGGCCTCTACGGTGATCGATTCGGTCCCGGCCTGCCCGAGCGACGTGACCTCTACGAGCCAGCGCATGCGCTCCTTTGCCTTTCGCAACTACGTCAATTTCAAGCCTACCTGTTTGTTCCTAACAGTGCGCGCTCGCACCGGTCAATCCGGCCCGGCCGAGTCCGAGCAAGGCCGGCGTATCTCGGCCGAGCCCGAGCAAGGCCGGCGCCGAGTAGCGCGGAGTCCATCAGGGGGGCTTTCGCCGAGAAGGTCGGCGTATTACGGCCGAGCCCGAGCGAGGCCGGCGCCGAGTCGCGCGGAACCTACTTCCCGTAGGCGAGCACGCTCGACGCCGGGATCGCGAAGGGATCGACCGAAATACGCCGGCCTTCTACTCGCCACGAAGTCCATCGGCAGGTCGCAGCTCCGCAGCGTACGCGGCCGGGAAAATCGTAGCGAAGAGGCATATGCCAAGCGCGACGATCGCCGGCACGATGAACTCCATCGGATGCATGGACACCGGCAGGTGCGAGATGAAGTAGACCTTCGGATCGAGAGGGAATCCGTACGCGAGAACGAAGCGACACGACAGCCATCCGAACAGGACTCCGAGGGCCGTCCCGCACGCTCCGATGATGCCTCCTTGATAGAGGAATATGCGCAAGATGGCGCTGTTCTTCGCGCCAAGCGCCTTGAGCAGCGCGATCTCGCGTCGCTTCTCGAGCACGACCATGATCAGCGTGGCGATAACCGTACACGCCGCCACCAGAATGATGAGCCCGAGCATGAAGCTCATCCCGATCTGTTGGATCAGCAGGGCCGTGAACAGGCCATGGTTTAGCTGGCGCCAGGTCATCGTGTTGTAGATCCCGTTGCCGAGACGCTTCGTGATGACGTGAGCGACTTGCTCAGCGCGGTCAATGTCGTCCAGCTTCATCTCGATCCCGGTGACACTGTCTCCGTATTCGTAGAACGCCTGCGCCTCGTACAGATCGGTGTAGACGAGCTTGGAGTCGTATTGATCGAATCCGGCTTCGAAGACAGCGATGACGCGGAACTGCTTGGCGATGGGCGGACGCCCTCCCGTGCCGAAAGACAAGCCGATCTGGGGCGAGGTCACCTGGACGCAGTCGCCCAGTTGTAGGTCGAGCTGCGCGGCGAGTGTTCTCCCGATGACGATGCCCGGCATGCGCTCCACTTGCTCTGGGCTTCGGCACGGGTCCGGGTCGATCGCGTTGGGGATGACGTCGTCGTCGGGCAGCTGACTGCGAAATCCGCCTTTCGGCGTGACCGCACCGACGATGGCTGCATCCGGCACCACCAGCTGGACGTCCGCCGGCGCGTTGTCCGCGCTCTCGTCCTGCTGAGGACCAGCGTCCTCGGCGCGTCGGCGCATCTCACCTTCGACTTCGCGGCGCATGATGTCGAGCAGCGGCTCGCGGCCCGCATCGCTGTCGGACGCCAAATCCTGCGCCGCTCCCCTCGGGTCGGCACCGAGCCGGGAACGTTCCGGCACGTACTCGGGCGGCTTGGATCCGGGTCTGCGCAGGCCGGCGAGACTGCCACGAACGATGTACTTCGGCAGGTCCAGCACCGAAGGCATGAGCGCGGGATCGACGCCTTTCAGGAGGACCCCCGTCGCCGTGTGCCCATCGTGCGTGACCATCATCGGGTTGATCACGAACGGTCCGATGCCCACGACGTGCGGGACATCCTTCACCGTGTCCATGACCTGCCGGTATTCTCGGAAGTCGATGGAGTACTTGAGGACCAGGACGTGGGCGTTGACGCCGAGTACCTTCTCGCGAAACTGTTCTTGGAAGCCGCCCGTGACGCTCATCACGATGGTGAGCGCTGCGACCCCAAGGGTGACCCCGCCGATCGCGAGAAACGTACTGATCGAGATCATGTTTCGCCGTTTGGAGGCGAGGTAACGCAGCGCGACGGTGACCGGATAGCCCATGGGTGTACTCGGGAGGCAGGGCCTGCCTACCACGGATCGCGGGCGTTTGAGATGCGCAGGGCGGCGGTTCGCCACAGACTGGGTCGCTGTTCTGGCGGTCGCCGCGACGGTGCCGTACTTTCATTGGCAGGTAGGCAGCGCGTCATGTCCGAGTCCCCCGGTCCCAAAGCCGTGTCCGTGAGGCCCCCCGGGGCTGGGGCCGGGGTATCGGCAGATGCTGCTACCGTCGGGTTCGAGAAGGACCTGACGACTGCGGACACGTCCCCTTCCGTCGATTCGCGCCTATCCTGGGCGAGCGCTCGCGTCGGAACGACGATCGACGGTCGCTACGTAGTCGAGCGCGTGCTCGGCGAGGGGGGCATGGGTGTCGTCTACGCGGGCTATCACAAGACGATTGGCAAGCCGGTCGCGATCAAGGTTCTGCGGCGCGAGATCGTGGCAGACGGCGACGCAAACCGCAGACTGCTGCGAGAAGCGCAGGCCGCGAGCGTCGTCGGAAATCCGCACATCGTGGACGTGAGCGATTTTGGAGACCTGCCCGACGGCGCGACGTACTTCGTCATGGAGTTTCTGGCCGGCAGGAGCCTGCGGGCGCTGCTGCGGGATTCGCGCGACCCCATCGGCCTGCCGCGCATCTGTCACATCGCCAAGCAGATTGCCGAGGGGCTCGGCGCAGCTCACGACGCCGGCATCGTGCACCGCGATCTAAAGCCCGAGAATTTGATGCTGATCGACCGCGGGAGTGAGAAAGACTTCGTCAAGATCGTCGATTTCGGCGCGGCCAAGGTGGGCGACAGCTCGGAGAAGATGACGCGCGCGGGCAGTGTCTTTGGAACACCCCACTACATGAGCCCGGAGCAAGCGGCTGGGGCTGTCGTCGATCACCGGACCGACATCTACGCGCTCGGCGTCATCTTGTACGAGATGGCCAGCCGGCGTGTGCCCTTCGACGCGGAAAACCTGATGGGGATTCTCACGCAGCACATGTACAAGGCACCCGTTCCCATCAGGACTCTCGTTCCCGAGAGCAATCTGCCGACGGGCCTCGACGCCATCGTCCTCAAGTGCCTCACGAAGCGGCCCGAAGGTCGCTACGCGACCATGAGTGAGCTCGTCGTCGACTTGGAGCGCCTCGCCGACGGCCTCGTGCCGGATGCCGTCAGCGAAATGAGCCAACGCCCCGAAGACCTCAGCGCTCCGGTGGACTACTTTCGATCGTCGGTTGCGTCGACGCCCGCCGAGGGCTCGCGCCGGCCTTCGCAGCGTTGGCCGATTGTCACCGCCGTCGGAACCAGCGCGACGCTTGCGGGTCTGCTCGGAGTCATGGCCATCGCATGGAGCAGCCACCGCGGGATGCGCCCGCTTTCGCCGAGCACGGCCTACGTAGCTTCGTCCGCCCAAGTGCCGACGGCTTCTGTCCTGCCCGCGCCGGCGCCATCAGCCTCGAAGTCCGTCAGACTCCGCGTAGTCCCCGCGGATGCGCGTATTTCGCGGGCCGGTCAGGACGTGGGACGCTCGCCAGTCGAGTTGGCCCTCGCGGACGGAGAATCCGCGACGCTCGTGATTACGCGGACCGGATACAAGGCGAGGACGCTGCGTGTAGAACCTGGTGACGGCGAGCAGACGGTCACTTTGGAGACGGCGACGCCCCCTGCTCGAGCGACGTCAAGCGCGTCCGGCCGCTCGACGACGAAGCCCGGCGACGCATTCGACGACGTGGGGGATCCGTTCCGAGGATCGCAGTAGCCGGTACAGAGTCAAACTGGCTAGCCAGACGTAGACGTGTGGTGATTTTCGTCGAGCCCGAGCGAGGCCGGCGGCGAGTCGCCCGGAGCCTACTTCCTGTAGGCGAGGACGCTCGACGCCGGGATCGCGAAGGGATCGGCGAAAAGCGCCACACGTCTAGAAGACTTCGATGCGCTCCGCGTCGGATGCGTAGTCCGTGTTCTTGTCGTCCGTGGCCTCCGCAAGCAGGACCGCGAGAGTCGGCCCCTTGAGGGCGACGTCGAACGTGAGCGTCGCGCTACCCGCGGCAGCGGCCGATACTTTCGATATCGGTCCCCACAAGGGGGGTCGCCCGCGCGTCTCGGAGAGCGTCACGGTCACGGTGGCACCCTGGGGGGCGCCTGTCACGATAACGACCGCTTTGAACTTGATGTCCGCGTGCTGATGGGTCGCCACGTCGAGTGTTACTGAGCCGGACATCGTCGGAATCCTTTCAGAGCGTGCGTTCGCGCTCGCGAGACTAGACTGGTTCGCTCCGCTTGGAAAAGGGTTGGCGTGGCAATGCCGATCAATCCGGCTCGGTCATGATGATGTCCGCGTGAAGCTCCCTCAGGCTGTCCGGGGACCCGACGAAGAGTCCACTTGGAAAGTGTCTTTCCGGGAGCATCTCTCGATAGGTTTCAGCCCGCTGGTCGATGTTCATTCCAAAGCCCGCGAGAAACTGTAGTCGTAGGTTGTCGTCGCGGTTGATCTCGGCATCCTTGAGCCAAGGCGCCAGCTCGGCGGACACGCCACCGTAGGTCGCTAGCAACCCGAAGGCCGATGCGATGCCGATCTCTCCCAGCGACTTCTTCACGGAAGCGAACTCGGGGCGCTCCAGGTGGCTCTGCATCGCATCGACGTCGATTCGAATGGGCTCCACCTTTCCCAGCAGGACGATGTCATAGCCCTGGCCGCCCACCGTGTTGACCCAGACGACGCCGTTCGGAAACGCTTCGAAGAACGTCGCGACCTCGCTCTTTACCGCAGCCTTGCCGCTCTCGTAGAGCTGCACGAACACGGTCACCACTCCACCCGGATTGAGGTGCCGCTTGGCGAGTTCCCAGAACTCGCGCGTGTAGAGATTGGCCGATCCCTTGACCCACGGATCGAACGGGTCCGACGTGATGCCGTCGAATGCCTGCTTGGTCGTCGTCAGAAAGTGCCGCGCATCGTCGACTTCGACGTGAACCTTGGGATTGTCGACCACGCGCTGGTTGTATTCACCAAAGTACTTCGCGACCACGCTCGGGACCAAGGGCTCGATTTCCGCGATGGTCAGGCTCTGAACCCGGGGATCGACGCTGACCGCCCCGGCGGTCACGCCAGCGCCGCAGGCAATGACCAAGACATTGCGCGGATTGTCGGCGACCAAGGTCGTAAGGTGGCCGAGAAGCCGCTGGAGCCGCATGTCCTGAGGAAGGCTGGAGGCTTGGATCTTGCCGGCGTTATAGTAGTTGACTACCCCGTTTAGGTCGCGCGCTACGGCCGGCGATGAGTTCATCCCCTCCCCCACGTAAAGAAACGTCTCCTTCACGTTCTGTTCGGCAGCCGACAGGCGACCGTGGGCGATGAGCAGCGGGGGGACGGCCTCGACGCGCGACCCGAGCGCCCATGCGAGTTCGAGGATGGCCAGGGTCCAGACGGCATCCCACGCCGTGAATCGCTTCGTATTGGGATGGAGCGTGAGCGCCGGGATGAGCGCGACTGCCGCGGACACCGCGGAGAGGGCGATCAGAATCCGCTCGCTGTTTTGCGTCCCCACCGCGGCGATGAGGACCAGGCTGGTGCCGAGCGCGCCGACAATGGCCCCCACCGTATTGGCTGCGTAGACGCGACCGACGGACACGCCTGCGTCGAGGTCCTTCGACGCCACGGCAGCGAGCGCCAGCGGGAAGCTTGCTCCCCACAGGCAGGCAGCGGGAAGCACGGCCCACAGGCAGCGCACGAAATCGATTTGGAACTGGAACCAAGGACTCGACGCCAGCCGTGGATTGACTGGCCAGTACGGGAGGGAACTCGCGATGTTCCACGCAGTCCAAGCGAGGGCGGCGACGAGCCCGAGTTGGGCCATACCGAGCGCACGCCGCGGATCGGCGGTCCGTCGAGCGATGCGGGAGCCGACCGCACTGCCAATCCCAATTCCCAGCAGGAACACGGCTAGGATGATCGAAAACGTATACGTGGTCCCGCTCAAGAGCAGTCCGAAGAGCCGCGTCCAGATCACTTCCGCGCCAAGCGCGGTCAATCCCGAGAGACCAATCACCCAGTAGATGACCCACGCGGGCGTCGCAGACGCAGGGGATCGGTCGGGAGCTGCGCTCGGACTCGCCTGGCCCAGTGTGGCCTCGGGATGAGCACGGGCGAGCGCGAACGCGCCGAGGGCCACGGCCGCGTTCAGTCCGACGGCGACGAAGGTCGCCGTGTGCATGTCGTAGATCCGGAGAAGGTAGAATCCTGCGAGCAGACAGCCGAGTACCGCCCCGATCGTGTTGCCGCCGTACAACGCTCCGAGCCACGAGGCGCCGCGAGGGCTCCTCTCCACCCAGCGCGAAACCGCCGGAAGTGTCGCCCCCATCATGCCCGTGGGCGGCAGAAGGCAGATCGCCGCAAAGAAGGCTCGAAGAAGCAGCCCAGGAACCCCGTACCCCACCGCCGAGGCGTAGACCCACTGGACGACCGGCATCGCGCCGAGCATCAGAATCCCCGAGACGCCGATCGCCAATTCGAGAACGGCGTACACGCGCAAGGGGTGCCTTTCGCGAGGGACGAAGCGACCGAGCGCCAGGCTGCCCAGGCACATTCCTCCCATGTATGTCCCGAGGAGCACGCCGATCGATGCGGCCGACGACCCGAGCACGAGCTCCAACATCTGAAGCCACACGATCTCGTAGATCAACGCGGCGCACCCGCTGACTACGAAGAGGATCCACAGAATCCCCAGGGGGCGTTCATCGGACCGTGCGGTCGCGGGGCCGCGGCTACGTCTCCCATTGCGGGTCATGCGGTTGCCGACGAGCCACAAGATGGCCAGACCCAGAGCGAGCTCGAACCAGCCCACGGGCATCCCGCCCGGGCCGGCGACCATGCAGGAGCCGTCGCGGTCCGCCCGCGGACTCGAGGCCCCGACAAGGCGCGACTCTTCGGGCGATCGCGTTGGCGTTGTCGCAGGACGAGCAAGATCGGCTGAAGCCGACGGGAGGTCGGAGCTCACGAAGATGGCGGGGAAGCGATGGCGGGTCATTGAGGCTCCATCGAGCGGAGGGGGGCCAACCTAGCAAGTTTCCGCGCCTGGGATGGGGTGGGCCTCGATGCGCGCGATTTCGTCGTGAGGTGGCTCAGCGGGGTACGGCGTCCGGCGATATCCACCGAGAACCCGTCGACAGCCGCGATCGTCGTTCCGACCGTTACCGGGGTCCGGGCCCCTGATCGGGCAGCCGGCCCAGCGTGACCTTGACCTCGAGCGGCGATCCCTGGCGAAGTACCGTCAGCGCAACCTGCCGTCCCACGCCCGCCGTGCTCGCCAGCCACTGAAGCTCCTCAGAGCGGCTTATCGTTTGGCCGTCGAACGCGACAATCGTATCGCCAGACCTAAGCCCTGCGCGGGCGCTCGGGCCCGACGGAGCCACGTACTCGACCACGGCTCCGAGCACCTTCGGACCCGGCGCAAGTTTCAGCGCCGCGCGCTCTTCGACCGACAGCTTTCGGGCATCGACGATGTTGATGCCGAGCGCACTGCGCGTGACATGGCCGTCGCGCAGCAGCATCGGCAAGAGCTGCTTTATCATGTTGATTGGGATCGCGAAGCCGATCCCCTGCGCTCCGCCGCCCCGGATCGCCGAGTTCATCCCGACAACTTCGCCCTTGAGATTGAGCAGGGGGCCTCCCGAGTTGCCGGGATTGATGGAAGCGTCTGTCTGAAGGAAGTTGTAGTAGCCCGCCGGGTCGAGCGGAACGTCGTCCCGGGTCCTGCCCTTTGCGCTTACGATCCCTGCGCTCACCGTATGGGACAGATTGAACGGGTTTCCGATCGCTACCACCCAATCGCCAATCTCGATGGTATCGGAATCGCCCAACGGAAGCGGGTGCAGGTCCGTCGCGGCGATGCGGACGACCGCGATGTCGGTCGGCGCGTCCGTGCCGACCACCTTGCCCGGAAACTCACGCTCGTCGGAAAGCTTGACGACGATCTCGTCGGCCTCGGCGACCACGTGGTTGTTGGTGAGGATCGTACCGGCCTTGTCCACGACGAATCCAGTCCCCAGGCCGCGCGCCTCCCGGGGACGGCGCATATGAGAAAATGGAGATATCTCGACCTCACTGCTGACCGTCGTGATGGTAACGACGCTAGGATCCGCGGCGTGGACAATGGGCGCAAAGCTGGCCGGCTCGAATCGGACCAACGACGTTCCGCTCGGCATCGGCGCGACGTCCACCGCGCGTGCGACCGATGCGTCCGGCGCCATGGCTCTCGAACCTTCCGAGAGCGCGGCAGCGCGATCGTCGTGGGTCGCACTCGTAACGGGTGAGCAGCCGACCAGCCACGTGCTCAGCCAGAGCGCCGGGGCTGCCCGCGCGAGGACTTGGGGCATCACGACGCCTTGGACGCTTCGACGTAGCGCATGCGCAGATCGAACAAGAGCTGCGTGAGCAAGCGCTCCTCAGCTCCCGTGAGGTTGCCCTTGGTCTTCTCGTCGAGCATCGCGATGAGATCGATCGTCTGGCGGGCCAAGGCCAGGTTCTTCTCGACCCGTCCCGTTTCGGGGTGCGGAGCCTCCCCGAGATGCATCAGGGCGGAATGACTCAGCGAAAGCACGAAGGTGGTGAAGTCCGTGCGCGGCAGATCCGCGGCGAACGTCGGGTCTTGATTCGGCTCTCCCACGACAGCCCTCTTCGCCCAGACTCAGCCGTTGCCCCCGCCGAGTGCCGGCTGGGGGACAGAGATGTACTCGACCGCATCCGCGACATCAGGCAGCTGGGCTATGTAAGCCTCGACGGTTTTCTCGTCGATCGTCCCTTTGCGAAGATTGCGCTCGCGCACTCTCACATCGAAGTCCGAGGGATTGTTCGTCTTGGTGTTCGAGCTCGCCATCGTTACCATCCTTACCACATCGTCTCATGTCCCGGTCGCCCATCGCGATTGCGCGATCTCCGTCGACTCAGTTGACCTCGCGCGGTCCGCGACCGACGGGTGTCACGTCGTGGCCATGATCGCAATCCGGTCCGTGGACGTGTTCGCGGGCCTCGTCGAAATCGGTCGCGGCAGACTCGATTTCCTCCTGCGTTGCGCGGCGCACATTGCGAACCTTGACGCGATAAAGAAGCGTGATGCCCGCAAGCGGGTGGTTTGCATCGACGACCACGACGTCCTCGCTCACACCGACGACTCGCATGACCACTTCATCGCCCTCCGGCGATTCGGCCACGAATTCGTCCCCTTGGACCACCGCATTCGGATCGGGGAATTGACTTCTGTCGACCTCCAGGACCAGGCCTTCGTCGCGATCGCCGTACCCCGAGTCGGACGGCACAATCACTTCCCTCTCATCGCCGGCTCGCAGACCCGCGAGGGCCGCCTCGAGACCCGGGACCAGCATGCCGTACCCGTGGACGTACTCGATAGGCCCCGACCCCTCGCCACCGCTCCCGTCGAGAAGGACACCGTCCTCGTCGCGGAGCTCGTAGTCCACCGTGACGTGATTGTTGGGCTCAATGACCAGATCGTTCACCGCGGCCAGCCACTCGTAGCGCGGGAACGCGGCGCGGTCGAGGCCGATGCTACGAATTGTGCCTTCCTCCGGCAGCGTCCAGGCAAGCTACGATTTGGCCTGCGATCGCGCTCGCCGCCACGACCCGAGGACTCGCAAGGTAGACCTTTCCAGGCCCGCTTCAGCCAGGGAAATTCCTATTCTGTGCGCTGACGGTGACCTCCGTCGGGGTTCGGCTGACTCCGGGCCCCGCCCTTATGCAGGCTCCGCACGCGGGCTCGAGCACCTGGGCGCCGACCCGCTCGAAGAGCGCCAGGTAGTCTTGCACCTCGGCATGGCGACGGACCGCCTGCGATCCGAACTGAACGAAAAATCGAACGCGCGGATGCACGCGCAGGCCGCGATCGAGCGCGTCCTTCACGACTTCCGCGTACATGTCCAAGTCAGTGCACTTTCCGCCCGTGCAGGAGCCTCCGTAGGCGATGTCGATCGACACCGGCGCGCCGAGAGCCGCCACTGGAACCGCGTTTCGTGGATCGCCCGGCGTCGCAACCATGGGCACCACGTGCCCGAGGTCCACGTCGACCGTCGCCGCGTAACGCGCGCCGGGGTCGGCCGTCACGATCATGCGCCGCAGCGCGTCGGGCGCGAGGCCGCGCGAGGCGAGAGCTCGAACGACGGTCTCGTCCGCGGCGACGAACCCTGAAACGCATCCCGCCTCCACCGCCATGTTGGTCAACGTGGCCCTCTCATCGAGCGGAAGCGATGCGATGCCGTCGCCCGTGAACTCGATCACCTTGCCCACGCCCTCGCCCAGCTTGAAGTACGCCATGGCCAGCAGATGGAGCGCGACGTC
>Ga0187851_10005053_pt1 | contig 10612 bp, 7 predicted proteins | sample June2016WEW_6_10_FD_132997 | JGI IMG/M metagenome (GOLD analysis project Ga0187851, IMG submission 132997) | Peatland microbial communities from SPRUCE experiment site at the Marcell Experimental Forest, Minnesota, USA - June2016WEW_6_10 | ecosystem: Environmental > Terrestrial > Soil > Wetlands... | reverse complement strand
GCTTCCACAGCTGCAGCCAGGTCAGCTGGGCCACATCCGCGGCATCGCTGTGGTTAAGGCCGGCTCTCATCGCCGTGTGGATGACCAGCCCTCCATACCGGCTGATAATTTGGTCCCAGGCGGCCCACTCCCCCTGGCTAGCATCGGCCAGCAGCTCGCTGGCGGGCCCGTTCCGGACGAACAGTGCCTCGGCGCGAGCGACGACCGCACGATCTGGTGACATGGTGAATCCCCCATCGGGTTCTCTTCGGGTTCTGAAGCGATTCCTTCCGCCGGTTCCGGACTGACCGAAATCCACTTCTCCTTATTGCCGGAACTCATCGTGGCGGGAGGTCTTGCAACGACGACTGCAGTGAGCCCCTGCAGTGAGTACGGCACGGGCCCTGCACCGTGGTGGCTTTTGTCCGGTCAACATAATGACTCTGCGATTTCGGCGGGGTGGACGTCGGAGTTGCAGGTGGGCGCCGGGCTCTTGGTCGTATTTAAATGGCAGTTCCCGGCAGCCAACAGTCGGCTCTTTGTGTGTCGAATATCCTGCTGTCGGCAGAACTGTCGGCGTACCGCGGCCGCGCGCAGTCGTCCCCGTCCCGCTGGTTCACGTCGACGGAAGTGGTGTATGGGGTAGCTGGTGCCGCGGTAACGTTCGCCGGGCTTCCTGCCGCTGTCGGCCCCGGGCCCGGCCACGACGATGGTCCGTTGCTGTTGCGGGGGCTCGCTGGTCAGGCCCCGGCGGCGGGTCCGTCGCGGTCGTGCTGGTGGTGCGGTGGCGGCGGGGGGTGGTGATGCGAGGTGTATGCCGTGCCTGGTCCGGCCGGGCGTCAGGCGGGCTGGGCCGCCGGTTTCGCGTGGAAGATCGGGCGCCTGCGGATAGTTTGGTACCCGATAGGGTACCAAAACTTCCAGGTAAGCCGAATATTCCACGATTTTTTTCGACAGTTGTGACAGGTGGGTTGCGGGTGCGGGGAGCGGCGGGGGTGACGGCTGGAGTACGGTGCTTCGGGCCTTCAGGGCGTGACCGCCGCCTCGGTCGTGAGCCGTCGCGCGGGCCGGTGTTCACCGTCGGCCTGTGGCACGGGAACGACAATGATGGACCATTGTGGCGCCTCGCGAGCGGGAGCGGGGTGGCACGGGCGTGCAGGACGTGGCTCACGGGGACGTCCGCAGGACGCCCAGTCGTCGTCCGGGCGCGACCCTTCGCTGCCGGGTCTCCGGGCCAACGCTGATTGATGCGGCACTAGTCCAGTTGTGACTGGCCTGCCTGTCGTTCCCGGAGCACCGGCACGCGCGGAGCGGGCGCTGGCCTCGGTGGGATTCCCGCCGCTATATAGGGACTGGATATTCTCGCCGCCTTCCGCAAAGCCGCCCAGGCTGATATGAGAAAGGATAAGACTAACTTAGTGAGGCTAGATTGATAACTGAGGTTATTCCTGATTAAATGGAAATAATTCGTGAAGCGATCATCTCGTGCACTCCAGGGACGTGGCCCGCCGCTGGCGGTCAGAAAACGTGAATATCCGGCTTGGTCTGAACCGACCTGACCGACGGTACGTATCAGTAGCGGAGGCATGTCGCGGGGAAGGGAACCGCGCGGCATGGCGGCATGGCGGCATAGTCAAACGACCAGGCCAACGGCGGGGAATCCTTTGATGGTGAGCATGCACGAGCCAGTCGAGACTTGGACGCGACCGCTGGGGGCAGGCGGACGCCGGGAAAGGGTAGACAAGGGGTTTCGCGGCCCGGTGAGTCTTTCTTCGTGCTTTGAGGAACCGTGCGGGATCGCCGTCCCGGCGACGACCATGGCGGACGTGCGCCCCAGGACATTCCGCCTGCTGGTCAAGATGCTGGCCGGGATACGTCTCGTCCAGCTCCTTCCGTGGCCCATTGCGTTCGCCTTGGGGGTGCGCTTCAACGCACCCCATATCGGGCTGGCCATCGCCGGTTACGGCCTGCAGGCGGGATGGTCCCTGTTCTACGCCGCCCGGTCCCTGCGTAAGGGCACCCTTCCGAACTGGCTGATGGCGCTGGATGTCGCGGTCACCTGCGCATGCCTGGTGGTGTCCGGCCGTGGCTGGTCTACCGCCAGGGGCAGTGTCCTCGGCAACTCTGCCGTCTATCCCGCTGTTGGAGTCGCCCTCGCAACCGGTGTCGTGTGGTGGCGTCTGCGGGCCGTCGCGGCGAGCATCCTGCTCGCGGCGTGCTACTTCATCGGGATGCTGCCCAACCTGCGCCCTGACTCGCCCATGATAGTCACGGCCCTCGGGAACGTCCTGTCGCTTGTGGGCTTTACGGTAGTGGCAGGCCTGATCACCAAACTGCTGCTCAGCCAGGCCGAGACCATCGCCGCGACGACCGCGGCCATGCTCGGCGTACGGGAGCGTGCCGCGGCCGAGCATGCGCGCCATGACGAGCGGAGTACCCAGTACCGGCTCCTGCACGACACCGTTCTGTCCACGCTGAACACCATTGCGCGCGGGGCAATCCAGGACAGCGCGCGGCTGCGGCAACGGTGCGCCGCCGAGGCCGATTTCCTGCGCAGCATGATCTCGGGAAACGGCCAGCCGACTACGAACCTGACTATGGAACTGGCGGTCGTTGTCCACCACCAGGCGGCCCTTGGTCTGCGTGTGCACAGCAATATGGCGGAAGTACCGGAAACACTCCCGCCTGAGGCCATCGCCGCGCTAGCCGGATCGTGCCGGGAGGCACTGAACAACGTCGCCAAGCACGCCGGGACGGCCGAGGCATGGCTGACCGCGCACACCGAGCAGAACGGAGCCGTCGTGATCACGGTGGTCGACCGCGGGCGCGGTTTTTATCCGGACTCCGTAAGCCGGGGGTTGGGCGTGAGCCACTCGATTAAGGCGCGGATGGCAGAGGCGGGGGGCTCGAGCGTGGTGGAGAGCGAGATCGGGCAGGGCACCTGTGTGGAGCTGCGATGGCCCGGATAGTCAGTCTCGGTATCGTCGATGACGACCAGATGCTGCTCGACGGGATGGCCGCCTGGTTGCGGCCAGTGCGCGACCTGCAGGTGCAGCGCACCTCGAAGACGGTCAGCGACTTCCTGGCGGCCGGCGTCGGCACCGCCGATGTGCAGGTGGTACTGCTCGACCTCAACCTGCGCGACCATACGGTGCCGGCCGACAACGTGGCACGGCTACGTGCGGCAGGCACCCGGGTTCTCATGGTCTCCGCCATCGCTGACCCCGAGCACGTGCTCGCCACCATCGAGGCCGGCGCCGGCGGATACATTACGAAGGATCACGACCTGGCAGCGCTCGCCGACGCGGTGCGCGAGGTCGCCGATGGGGGATCGGTCCTTACCCCGGAACTGGCATTCGTTCTCAGCCAGGACCGCAGGCCAGTCCGGCCGCGGCTCTCGCCGCAAGAGCAGGCAGTCCTCAGCGCTTACGCGCGGGGCAGCACCCTGCACGCTGCGGCGCGCCACGCGGGAGTGGCCTACGGAACCGCCCGGGTGTATCTGGAACGAGTCAAGCATAAGTACAGCGAGGCAGGCCGTCCCGCACGTACGAAGCTCGACCTGGCTAACCGGCTGCGCGAAGATCGGCTTGAACTGGACCACCTTGGCGCGCAGGAATGACCCGTGCCTACGCCGCCGCAAGGAACCGCACGGGAACTTCCCCGTGACTCCTAAGCGCCGGACCGGACGTGCAGGCAGCTGGTGACATGTGCCTTGCCGCCCATGACGTTGATCACCTCGACGTTGGATTCAACCGATGCCGCGCGGGCGAAGACCCCCCCGTAGCGGCCGAGCATCGTGAACGCGCTCCAGGCGACAATCCACGGCGTGAGGTCCCCGTCATCGCCAGGGAACAACTCGGGGACAGGCCGGATCCGGCGCTGGATGACGTACGGGCCGTCCAGCCCCGCCCGGATCCTTTCCTCCCAAAGCTGCGGGCTTGTGTCGGTGCGCCAGCCGAGCAGCACGCCGTTACCGCCGTGTAGCAGGGTCGGTTTGAGCGCCAGGTCGTCCTGGTGAGAAAGGGCGTAGTGGAGCAGGTCGGCTTGCTTGCCATCCTCCAGCGTCACCGGCCCGGGCCGCACCATCCGGGTCCACGGCAGGATACGGTCCAGGCTGGCCAGCTCCTGCTCATCGAACAGCGACCTGTTCTTCTCGTCCGACAACATCGCGAGCGCACCCTTACTCGCGAACATCTCGGCGTCCAGCGGGGTGAAGAGCTTGACCGCGCCGCTCGCGACGGCGTCCAGGATCGGATCCATCAGGGCCGGGGCCTCAGGAGATTCCAGCAGGTCCTCGAGCATGAACACGCGGTAGATGATGTCTACGGGACGCTGGCCCAGCCAGACCCGTCCGTCCCTGACCTCGAGCTGCCCGATGTGCGCGGCGGAGGAGTCCAGGCCGAGCTGGGACAGCCGCACCGCGTATTCGCGCAGATAGGGCTCGAGGAACGAGTAGCTGCTCGGCCAGTCGGTCATCACCATCACCGGAGCTGAGTCCGGCTCAAACCCGGTCTCGGTCAGGATGGTCCTGACCTCCTCGCGCATCGTGTCGACGTACTCAAGCTGGTGCTCCCGGGCGAACTCGGCCAGCTGGGGATGCTCGAGCAAGGAGACGATCATGTCGGCGTTGTCCATGCCGCCGATCGCGCTGCCCATGTTGAACTCAAGCAGCCGGAAGCCGTTCTCGTCGACATACAGATCGGGCCGGGCCAGGCTGGTCACGGCGGTTCCCTGGGTGCGCAGGATGGCCGATACCTGGACCTCGCTCATCCCGGCCGCGCGGGCGAACTCGGCCAGGTCCCCCCCGTACAGCCGGCCGGGCAGGCTGACCAGCGCGGAGCGCAGGTTCCGCAGGTCCGTTTCAAGCTGGTCACGTTCGGCCTGGCCGAGGAACAGCGGTCGGCCCAGGAAGCGGCCCTGGTAGAGGGAATTGAGCAGCACGGAGTCGGCTTGCCGCCCGACTAGGTCGCCGACCTGGAGCCCGCTCCGCTTGATCTCATCGAGGTACAAGGCGGTCAGGGTGGTCCGGTTCATCGGGTGAGCTTCCTTCCGGCCGGCGACAGAATTGGCAGCGGCCACCGCCGCACGGCCGCGACCACTGACAACTTCTCAGAGGGCCGGCGGGGGTGCCTCTGATACACGCTTTCCCCGGCGGATCCGTATCAGCGTCGCCGCGATCTGTCCTCTCTCCTACCAAGGCGCCCCAAGGCCGCCCGGCCGGGTCGGCGCGTGCCTCCGCAAAAATGCGGCGAGTACGGATAGAGAGTGAAGCGCTAATGACTAACGAAGCAGTCGGCGATAGCCGAGCGGACGGGGGCAGCGCTCTGGGCGCCCTGGCCACCTGGCGGCAGACGCCCAGGCAGGTTAAGGCGGTCCTAGCGTGCGTGCTAGTCAGCAAACTCGCTGCCTTCTTGCAGCTCTTCCTGCTTTTGTTCCTCAAGCACCGGGGCCTCTCCTCGGGCGAAGCCGGCCTCGCCCTAGGGGTATGGGGTGCCGGGGTGGTAGCGGGTGCCGCCACCGGCGGCTGGCTTTGCGACCGGATTAACGCCCGGACGACGATAATGATCAGCAGTATCGGCGCAGCCGGGCTGACGATCTCCCTGGTCTATATCCGGGTCTATCTCCTGCTCCTGCTGGCCGTGCTGCTGGCGAGCACCGCGGGCCAGCTCTACCGGCCGGCCGCGCAGGCCCTGATGACCGAGCTGACCCCTCCGGGGCAGCAGGTCATGGTGACGGCGATGTACTTGCAGTGCTTCAACATCGGCATCGTGGTGGCGCCGCTGGTCGGCACCGCCCTCGCGGCGGTGTCCTACTACCTGCTCTTCTGGACCGAAGGGCTGGCGCTCCTGGCCGTCGGCCTGATCGCGGTGCTGGCGCTGCCCCGCCGGATCAGGGCCGGGGCCAAGCCGGGCCAGCCAGAGCCGGCTCAGCCGGCGTCGGCCACGCCAAAGCAAGCACGCGGCGGGTACATGGCGGTGCTGACCGACTGGCGCTACCTGACCTTCCTGGTCGCCTTTTTGCTGATGGCCACGGTGTACTGCCAGTACACCGCGGCGCTGCCGCTGGCGATCAAGCAGTCCGGGCTGAGCATGTGGTGGTACGGCGTGGTCCTTTCGCTCAACGGCGCCATGTGCGGGATATGCCAGATCCCGGCGACCAAGCTCGTGCTCAAGTGGCCGCTGCTGCTGATAGAGCTGCTTGGCTTCGGCCTGCTCGCGGTCGGTTACGGTATCTACGCGATCGCGATGGTGCCGCTCGTGCTCATCATCGGCACGGTGACCTGGACGGTCTCGGACCTCATCGGCGTGCCGACGATGTTCGCGTATCCCGGCAAGGTGGCCCCCGATCAGCTGCGCGGACGGTACTTCGCCGCGCTGCTGAGCGTGCACGGCGCGGCTCTGTCCTTCGGCCCCCTCCTGGGCGTCGCGCTCTACCAGCATCTCGGCCAGCGAGCATGGCTCTGCCTCGCTGGAATAGCGCTCGTGGCCACCGTCATCGGCCAGTTCGGAATGCGCCGCCCGACCGCCGTGCCCGGCATCGAGCCCGCGCCCGAGCTGGCCGACGCGGCCCCGGTCGGCTGACAGAGGCCCATCGCAGCGCTCTCGCCAGTGCCCGGGCACTGGCGAGAGCGCTGTCATGACCCATCCGTGGCGCAGGTTACAGCAGCCGGCTGGGAACCAGCTCCTCCACCTTCAGGGGCTCGAAGTGAACGCCGGCCAGCGCCGCCGCCTCGTCGAGGGACGCCTCGCACGCCGCCGGGTCCGTGCCGCAGGCGATCAGCAGCGCGTACCGGCCGAGGTGGGCGCGGGGCGGCAGGTACACGGCCTCACCCGGTGTGGCCATCGGCTGAGCGCTGACCAGGCCGGGCACCGCACCGGGCTCGGGCAGGCAGATGTCCACGATGCGGCAGTCCTCGGGCGGGTACAGGAACCGGATCCCGGCCACCTGATGGCGCGATGCCCCCAGCGGTGGGCGGGCTCCCCGGGCCACGTCCGCGGCCACCCGCCCCGGGTCCACGCCGGTCGCGAGCTTGCCCAGGTAAGGAATCATGTCTCCGCCGAGGCGGGCGTTCACCTCGATGATCACCGGGCCCCGCCCGGTCATCCGCACCTCGGTATGGGTGATCCCGTCCGCCAGGCCTAGGACGCGGTGCGCCTTAGCCAGCACGTGACGCAGGCGGGCATCTTCGAGCAGGGGGTCCGCCGCGTCCACGATGTGCCCGATCTCCTCGAAGTAAGGAGCGGGCCCGAGGCGCTTGCGAGCCAGGCAGAACGGCCGGTACTCGCCCGCCGCGACCGCGCCGTCCACGCTGATCTCCGGCCCCTCCACCAGCTCCTCGACCAGGAGCCCGGTCTCGAAAGCGGGCGGCCCGGCGTGGCTCGCCCGCGCCGTCACGGCGAACGCCTCCGCCAGCTCGCCGGCCTGCCCTACCTTGACCACGCCGGCGCTCGCGCCCATGCCGCGCGGCTTAAGCACCACAGGGAAGCCGATGCGCCGCGCTGCCGCGTCGGCCTCACTGAGCGACCCCGCCAGGGCGTACCGCGGCTGGGGCAGGCCGCTGCCGGTCAGCGCGGCCCGGGTGAGGTGCTTGTCGCGGCAGCGGCCCGCTCCTGTCACCGTGAGGCCAGGCAGGCCCAGCCGGGCCGCGACCCGTGCGGCCGCGATGACGAACGCCTCGTCGTACGTGCATATCCCGCGAACGTGCCGCGCCCGGCTGACCTCGGCCGCCGCCGCGAACAAGCCATCCTCGTCGGGCACCATGCGCGCATGGTCCAGCAGGCTGACCACGCTGCTCCCGGCTATGTGGCGACGCTGCCACGTCGGTTCCTGCTCATCGATGAGCCACACGGGCACGCAGTCCGCCAGGCCGGCGAGCAAGTATTCGCGGTAAGCCCGCCGCCCGCTGCTGATAAGCAGCACCACACCGTCGTCTCTTCGCATTGACCTCTCCGCTTTCATAGGCACTGTCCTGCTGGGAAGAGGAGTTGCGAGGCCGCGGCTAATACCCCGATCGCCGCGGTGTGGCTGGCTCGCCGCTGAAGTCCTTCCCGGCACCTGTATCAGCCGCCTGCCGGTCCGCTCTCTCAACGGTCACAGGCCTCCGGAGCGGAAACCCGCTCCGGAGGCCGACACTGATGACCGTCTCGCCGGACGGCCCAGACACAGGAGTGATGGATGACCAAGCGCGAGGCCGAGCTGCTCAGGGTCGGTGCCAGCCCCTCAACGGTGGCGGCCAGGGCGGACAGCGCCGGGCCGGCGGCGGGGGCGGACAGCGCCGGGCCGGTCAAAGGCGGTACGGCTGCATGGGCATGCCATGTCGGCTTCCCGCCGTCAACCATTTTCCCTTTCACCCCTCCCGAGCGGATGGGCATCAGGAATCTTTTCGAGTTTCAGACGCTGATGTACCGGCCGCTGTATTGGCTCGGCCGCGGCGGCCAGCCCGGGGTGGACTACGATCTCAGCCTCGCTGACCCGCCCGAATGGAGCGGCGACGGGCGCAGCGTCACGGTGACCCTCAAGCCGTGGAAGTGGTCCAACGGCGAGCCCATCTGCGCTGACAACGTCATGTTCTGGATCAACATGATGGTGGTCAAGGGCTCCAGGTACGGCGGCTACTCGCCCGGCTACCTGCCGGATAACCTCAGGTCCTACCAGAAGGTGGCCGAGGACAAGGTCCGGTTGGACTTCGACCGCGCGTACTCCAAGACCTGGGTGCTGATGAACCAGCTGACGCTGATCACGCCGATGCCCAGGGCCTGGGACCGCACCGCGCACGACACCACGGCGAACGCGTCAGCCGACCTCGCCGACATCCCCGCCGTCTATGACTACCTGGTCGCACAGAACGGCGAATGGACGCAGGAGAGCAACGAGCTCCGGACGACGTGGCCGTCCAGCCCGGTGTGGAGCGTGGTCAACGGGCCATGGCGGCTGCAGGATTTCGCCCTCGACGGCACCGTGACCTTCGTGCCGAACGAGCACTACTGCGGGCCGAACAAGCCTTACCTGGACGAGTTCCGCCAGGTGCCGACCAGCTCCGACGACGAGCAGTACCGCCTGCTCCAGAGCGGCCCGCACGGCCCGGGCGCACTCCAGGTTGGCTTCCTCCCGCATGGCCTGCCCCCCGAGCCGCCCAGGTCCTACCGGCTCGTCCCGCAGCAGGTCTGCCTGATCCACTACATGCCGCTCACCTTCGGCAACCCCACGGTGGCCGGCCGGATGATCAGGCAGCCCTACGTCCGGCAGGCCCTGCAGTGCACCCTCGATCAGGACACCGCCATCCGCGACATCTTCCATGGCTACGGTTACCCGACCACCGGGCCGGTTCCCGTCGTCCCTGACCGGGACCGGCTATCTCACGCCCAGTCAGGCCACACGATCGGGTTCGATATCGAGCGTGCCCGCCGGCTGCTGACCGACCACGGCTGGGACATCAACCGCGTGCCCGCCGTCTGCGTCCGCCCCGGCACTGGGCCCGGCTGCGCCGGCGAGGGTATCGGCGCGGGCACCAGGCTCTCCTTCACGGTGCGCTACGCAGCGGGACGGGTGGCGCTGACCCAGCTCATGCACCAGTTCAAGCGAGATGCCGCCGAGGCAGGCATCGAGCTCCGGCTGCAGGAGGTGAACGGGTCGGTTCTGGTGGGCCAGGACCACAGCGAAGGGGACAAACCGCAGCTGTGGGAGCTCCAGTGCTGGAACGGCGGGTGGGTGTTCTACGGCCATCCGACCGGTGAGGTGTTGTTCAAGACCGGCGCCGGCAGCAATTACGGCCGCTACAGCGATCCGAAGGCCGACGAGCTGATCGACAGGACCGTGGTCAGTGACGACCTCGACGCGCTCCATGACTATCAGGGCTACATCGCCGAGCAGGCACCGGTCATCTGGACGCCGGGTTTCCCGCTGCGCGTGTTCGCGGTCGACAACAACCTGCGCGGTTTCGAGCCGGTCAACCCGTACGGCATGATCAACCCGGAGAACTGGTACTACGCCAAGCGCTGACCCGCCCCCGCCCGCCCCATCCGGGCCGTCCTGCACACCCGCCCCGTCCTGCACGCCCGTGCCGCCCGGCTCCCGCTGGCAAGCCACAACGATGGTCCACCGTAGTTGTTCCCGCAACGACAATGGTCCATCGTGGTGGTCAGGATCGGGGCTGGCGGCGGCGGGAGGCGGGCGAACGTTACCAGCCACGGCCCTAAAAGGGCATGGCAGGCAAACGCGGCATGGAGCGAGCGCGAATTCGGCCGGGCGGCGTAAGGCCAGTTGGTTAGGCGACTTCAACGGCCTGCGCGAACCCGCGGATGCGGCGCTGCTCCAGCTCCGTTTCGACCACCTCGGCAAGCCGCCGGACACCTTCCCTGATCCGGTCAGGGCTGGGGAAGCAATACGACAGCCGCATATAGTTCCGGCCCGAGCCATCGGCGTAGAAGCCGGTTCCTGGCACATAGGCGACGCCCGAGGACACGGCATGCGGCAGCATGGCTTTGGCGTCCAGCCCGTCCGGGAGCCTCAGCCACACATAGAAACCGCCGCCGGGCCTGGTCCACTGGCAGCCGCCTGGCATGGCGTCGTCGAGCGCACCGAGCATCGCGTCCCGGCGCTGCCGGTAGAGCTCACGGAAGACCTTTATCTGCTC
>Ga0187851_10005051_pt1 | contig 10613 bp, 5 predicted proteins | sample June2016WEW_6_10_FD_132997 | JGI IMG/M metagenome (GOLD analysis project Ga0187851, IMG submission 132997) | Peatland microbial communities from SPRUCE experiment site at the Marcell Experimental Forest, Minnesota, USA - June2016WEW_6_10 | ecosystem: Environmental > Terrestrial > Soil > Wetlands... | reverse complement strand
CCACGGGCATACGGGAATCGCAGAACGACATACGCCTCTCCTCCGGACTGGTCTTCGGCTTCGGCGGGAATGCTCCTCCGCTGGCGGTTGAGTACACCTGCTCGGCCAGCCCATCGACTGTCTTTCCAGGCGACCCGATCACGGTCACGGGCGTGGCGCAAAATCTGAACCCGAAGAAGACGGCGAGTTACACCTGGTCGTCGGATGGCGGCGCGATCTCCGGCACATCGAACGTCGCGAACATTGACACGAGGATTGCGGCTCCGGGCACCTACACGGTCAAGGGCCATGTATCGCAGGGCGTAAAGCCCGGCCAGATGGCGGACTGCTCCGCGCAGTTTACTGTCAGGGCATTCGAGCCGCCGACCATCAGTTGCTCGGCCAATCCTTTGTCGGTCAATCCGGGCGACAGCTCGACGATCGCGTCCAGCGCGGTCAGCCCGCAAAACCGTCCGCTCACCTTCAGCTACAACGCGACGGCTGGCTCCATCAGCGGCACCACACCTTCAACAACGCTTTCGACGGTGGGCGCGGCCCCGGGGCCGATTACGGTGACCTGCAACGTGGTTGACGACAAGGGACAAAGTGCCTCGGCGGCGACCAGCGTCAATGTGATTGCGCCTCCGCCACCTCCTTCTCCTCCCGCGCCGCTGGCGTCCAGCCTGTGCCCGGTAAGCTTCGAGCGCGACGCGACACGTCCGACGCGCGTGGACAACGAAGCCAAAGCCTGCCTGGATGACATCGCTCTCAACCTACAGCGTTCCACCGATGCCAAACTGGCGCTGGTTGGCAATGAAGACGCCAAGGAGCAGGCGGCTGAGGCCAGGAAAGCGAAGCTGAAGCCCCGCGTCCAAAAGCCGAGCGACGCCGTGGAACGCGCGGTCAACACCAAGCAGTATCTGGTGAACGAGAAGGGAATCGATCCGTCTCGCATCATGCTCTACATAGGCACGGACGATTCCAAGACGGTTACTTCGACGCTGATCCCGGCCGGCGCAGTCAACCCCGTCGCAAGCGACACTCCAGTGGACTAAGCCCTAGGAAACTGGACGAAGCACTAGGAGACGAGCTTATTGCAGAATGATGAGCTGGCAGAGATATTTCAGAAGCGGAATGATTATCTGAGCAGGTGAGGTACTCTTTCACTGGGCGCGTGCAATGCCGAATGGAAAAAATGATCCACATATATACACATATGCCAGTGCAGTAAAGTCTGTAAGCTATTGAAAATATAAAGACTTGGTGGAGGCGGCGGGAGTCGGATTGTTGAGCCGAACTGAAAACGAAGAAGTTATTGATTTATATGGCCGCTAGAAACGCACCATATCGAGCAATACGCGGTTTGGAGTACACCACAAGTACACGGAAATTAATCGAGCATAGTGAGGTTAGAGCGCTTCCAGTACCAGCTTCTGATAAATCTATACACATATTACACACGCGGAAAATCTGAGACCACAACGGCGTTTATTAGGATCGATCCGATGTTGGCCGACCCTCGGCAAGTGCAATGGCTAGGTAGTGTGGATCGAAGTTACCCAAAAGCCGACTTTACAGAATCTACGATCCAGCCGAAGACTAACATTCCGTTTGGCCCAGGAATACCGGGGTCGATCACGACGATTTGCAAATAGTGTCTCCACGTCAAAAGTGCCAACCACATCCCTCCTGCAGTCGCATCTATGACGGGCGTGTCGCCCGCAGAGTCATGCGATTGGCCTTCGCCCACATATGTCCCAAACCGATACCTATGAGGGGAGCGACTGCAACAACGATAAATGCCAAAGCTATCGCAAGCCGCATAGTACGTTCTCCTTCTGTTACCTCGGCAGTTTTGGGGGCCGAGTCGGATCGGTAAGGACTAGGTGATATGTGAGCCTGCACCCACTATCACTTTCGAGTGCTATATGTACTATCGACCAGGAGAGCCCCTTTCGTTATTTCACCTTTAAAATGGTTCAGGTTGAAATCCAGATAAAACCGGCCCTCTGCCTTCTACTTCGAAAGCTTTGTCCGCGAAGCTCCTAGCAACTGGAAACTGACCCCCGCGCTGATCCCATACGGATGCAAGGAACCAAAAAAGAATCCCGGCCAGACCTGGTACTCCATGTCGATTAGCCTCACCTTGACTTTTTGTCCAAGTCGCAGATCGAGACCTGCACCCGGTGCAACAACAAAGTAGTCTCCATGTGCGTAGCCATAGGGAAAGTCGAACCGGCCACCACCGGACAGCAACTTTATGTACGGAACCAGCCCTTTGGCTCGAAAGGACCATCGCGGCCCTGCAAGCAGCGTTGTCTGGCTCTCTCCGAGGTTCGGATAGACGTTCCGCCGGGCCTCCAACTCGATGCCGGACCGCCAGTAGAGATTCGAGTCGACGTAGACACTCATGCCCGTAATCGCCTGCTTTCCGTAGTCGGACTCGAAGTCGGAGAACATTCCGCCAACGCTGAGGTACATTCCCGGTCCGGTCGCTGTGGGCAGCGACTGAGCGTGGCTACCCCGCCAAGCCATCAAAACAACCACAAGCACCGTGGCGCGAAGCCGCCGATCTATTCTGGTGCTCACTGCGTCACCGTCAGCGTCATGTTTATTGCCTGCATTACGCCGGTGACGCTACCTGTAGCTGTCACCTGGAAGATGTATGTACCCGGCGGCGTTCCGTTGATCTGCAAGCCGTCGCAACCGCTCAGTCCCGTCGTGAGTCCGGCCATCAAGAGCAACATCAGCAGACCTCCGAGGCCGCTACGCATCCGCCGTCCCCCCTTCCAGAAGAGCAGCCCAAGCAGCGCGCCAGCCGGCAGGAAGCACATCGACGCAAGCGATCCTGCGCCGTGTTGTTCAAGCTTGGCCTGTGATCCGGCCGTCAGCGGTGAGCCAGTATCAACGACCACCTGCATCGCTTGGACTCCATCCGCGCCGAGTGCAATCTGGTCGTTGGTGAAAGTACAAGTCGCCGCAAACGGTAATCCGGCACATCCGAGATCGAGCGTATCGCTAAAGTTGTTTAGCGAGGTTACCGTCAGCGTGGTTGTGCTATGTTGCTTCGACTGCAACGTCACCGAGGAAGGGTTCATCTGCATGGTGATGAACTGCGTTGGCTCGGCCACGGTGACACTTGTCTGCTCCGAGGTCGACGTGGCGTATACCGAATCTCCGGAGTAACTCGCAATGACCGTGGGTACGCTGGTCAGCAGATTTAGCGATAAGATCGCCACGCCGGTGTTATCGAGCGCAGCGGTGCCGAGCGTCTGGCTGCTGTACATAAAGGTCACCGTGCCCGTCGGCGACACCGGTCCGGAGAAGTGCACGACCAAGATCAGCGTTAGCTGCTGGCCTCCGGATTGCGAGGTCGTCGATGCAGTCAACACACTTGTGGTGGGCCGCAGCTGAACTGACTGCGTCAGCAACTCGGAAAGTCCGGAGAGGTTGAGCGCATCACCGCTATAGGCAGCGGAGATCTCATGCTGCCCGGCCATCATCGACACAGCAGTGAATGTCGCTGTACCGGTCGCGTCAAGTATCGCCTTGCCCAGTGTTGTCGTTCCGTCACTGAACACCACCGTACCCGAAGGTGGGGAACTGCTGCCGTTTGACACCTTGGCCGTAAAGGTCACGGAATCCAGCGCAAGCGAATGGTTTTGGCTGGAGGCGATCGTCACGGTCGATGTCTGTACCACGCTTTGCAAAAGCACCGACGAGGTACTCTGCGAGTTATTCTCATCGCCGCCATAGACCGCGATGATAGAGTGGAGACCCGGTGACAGGCCAGCTACGAGGAATGTCGCAACGCCGGCGTTCACATTCGTCGCACCGAGCGTAGTCGCCCCATCCTGAAATGTCACCACTCCAGTTACACTTCCACCCTTGCCCACCACCGTCGCAGTCAGCGTTACTGGCGCGTTGGCGAGCGACGGGTTGACGCTCGAGATCAGCGTGACGCTGGTGCCGGCCGCCTGCACCGTCTGGACGAGCGCATTCGAAATGGCCGCCTGGTTGTTCGTATCGCCGCTATAAGACGCGACGATCGAGTGTTGACCGATCACAAGTGACGAGATGCCGAACGTAGCAACTCCCGCGGTATTCACACTCCCAATACCAAGCACCTTACCGCCGTCCGTAAAGGTTACTGTGCCGGTAACTGCAACGCCTTGCGGCGCGGCTATCGTAGCGGTAAAGACAACGCTAATTCCCGCGATCGACGGGCTTGCGCTGCTGCCTAGCGTCACGCCGCCCGCCTGCCGCACCTGCTGGCTTAGCGCCGGTGTTATGCTAGCTGCATCATTCGCATCACCGCCATATGCGGCTGTAATCGAATGTGAGCCGAGGGCTAGGGTCGACGTATTGAACACGGCGCCCCCCCCATTTACAGGCACAGTTCCAAGCCCCGTCGCGCCGTCGGAGAAAGTTACCGTCCCCGTGGCCGCGCCACCATTGGTTGTAATGTTGGCGGTAAACGTCACGTTCGCGCCAAACGCGCTCGGGTTGGCACTCGAAACCAGATTGGTGCTGGTGGTGGCAATCTGCACGGTCTGTACCAGTGCCGCTGAGGTGCTTGCGTTGTCCTTCGCGTCACCGCCGTAGACCGCCGTCAGCGTATGCTGACCAACCGGGAGGGTCGAAGTTGTGAAGCTGATGATGCCCTTCGCGTTTAACGTCCCTGTCGCAAGCGAGGTGGCTCCCGTGCCCATCCCATCCATCAGCGTGACTATCCCCGTCGGTATTCCGCCGTTTCCGGTTACGGTAGATGTCAGCGTCACCGGATTGCCTGCTGTTGAAGGCGTCAGGCTAGATGTCAGCACGGTCGACGTAGTCGCCGAAGTGATCGTCTCGAGTAACGGCGTCGATGCACTCCCCACATAGTTTGTGCAGCCACCATAGATTGCGGTGATATTGTGCCCGCCCACTGTAAGCGTGGAGATGTTCAGAGTCGCGATCCCCGCCGCCGACACGGTTGCCGTCCCCAGCAGCGTAGTGCCGCCCTGGAATGTCACGATGCCCGAAAAAGCCCCGCCATTCGGAGACCCTGTCCCAGGCGGGTTACCATTTGCGCCGCTCGCGGACACCGTTGCAGTGAATTGAATCACAGCTCCAGCACTCCCTGTATCTGCACTCGCAGCAAGTGTTGTCGAGGTTGATATCTGTTGTACGATCTCGGTCAATATGCTCGAGGTTGAGACTAGATTATTCGTGTCACCCCCGTAGACCGCAGAGATCGAGTGTGTTCCTGCCGCAAGCCCCATGGCAGTCCACGCGGCCGTGCCGGTAGTATTCAAGGACGCCGCGCCAATCGAAACGGTTCCATCCATGAAGGTCACCACCCCCGTCGGAATTATGCTATCTGTCCGCGATACAACGGCAGTAAAGACGACGCTTACGCCTGCATAGATGTTTGCATTGGACGTAGCTAGCGATGTCTTTGTCGGCATCTGGGTTACAGTCTGGATCACCACCGCGGATTGGCTCGCGAGGCTATTTTTATCGCCGGCATACTTGGCCGATATGTTGTGCGTTCCAGCGCTCAGCGATGAAATCGAAAACGTAGCAATCCCGCTTGTATTCAATGAGCCAGCGCCCAACGCAAGGGAGCCATCGTAAAATGAAACATTTCCGCTTGGAATAACACTCGATCCACTCGACTCGGCAACCGTCGCCGTAAATGTGACCGAAGTTCCCTCACTTGAGGGATTCTGATTCGACGTAATCGTTGTTGTCGTCGGCGGTTCAATTAGTTCGGAAAACGCTGGGGATGTAGACGTCGCATTATTGTCGTCGCCGCTGTATACAGCAGTGATCGAGTGCGTCCCAGCCCCGAGTGTTGCAGTTGAGAAAACCGCTACACTAGACGTATTCAGCGTAGCCGTGCCGATCAGTATCGTGCCATCTAAGAAGTTAACAGTGCCTGTAGGCGGCGAGGTGCCTGACGTTATTACCTTCGCTGTAAATGTCACCACAGCTCCCACGCCGGCCGGGTTTAGACTCGTTGTTAGCATGGCAAGGGTCGGGTCTCCCGCAAGAGCAACCGTTTCTAGTATGACCAAGGTTGGACTATTACCTGCATTTGACTGGATCGCCAGTGTTCCATATAGATAATTACCTATCACAGTTGGCGTGCTTACCACGCCTAGAGTGCATGACGCACCGATGGCTAATGGTTGCGATACCTGGCAAGTTGTTGTTGCTAAATCTAGTGCGGAGTACTGCGCCGTTTGGATTGTAGAAATATTCAACGCACTGTTTCCATCATTCTCTATGATGACCGGATACGGCGACGACACGTTTCCTACCTTCATAGCAGCGAAAAAGATGTTTACACTCGATGAGGTCAGCTTTCGGACCATCTGATGGAACATATCGCTGACATACAGATTGCCTGGGCCGTCGAAGAATAGAGCATATGGCCCGTCGAAGACTGATGTGGTGTCAACGGCCGCGCCACTGCCATCCGAATACCTGCTCAGGTTTCCGGAATGAGTTAACATCACCCCCGTGCTCACGTTTACTTCACGCACCAGGCTGTTGCCGGAGTCGGCGATAAACACGTTCCCCGCAACATCGACTGCAACGCCAGCGGGAACATTCAATTGTGCCGCCGTCGCCGGGCCGCCATCGCCAGAGAACCCGATTGTTCCGTTGCCTGCAAATGTAGAAATAATTCCAGTCGGATTCACCTTACGGATCCGGTTGTTCGATAGGTCCGCAATAAACAGACTTCCATCATTCCCGAGAGCAATTCCCCATGGATTGTTAAGCTGCCCCGATGTTGCCTGGCCACCATCGCCAGAGAACCCAGCGATCCCAGTACCCGCCACTGTCGTGATAATACCCGTAGAAAGATCGAGCTTGCGGATAACGTTGTTGAACGAATCCGAGATGTACAGTGTGTGATTACCGTCGAATGCAAGGCCTCCGGGATTAGACAGAAGGGCTTGCGTTGCGGGGCCACCATCACCCGAGTAGCCCGCCAGACCACCGATTCCGGCTATGGTCTGGATAATACCTGTAGCCGCGTTCACCATGCGCACTACGTTATTCACGCTGTCTGCAATATATAGATTGCCTGCGCCATCCAGTTTCACGTCCGTGGGTACGTTTAACATTGCAGACGTGGCCGGGCCGCCATCACCGCCAAACCCCGCAATACCATCGCCTACTGACGTCGAAATGATCTGAGTATTTCCATCCACCCTGCGAATCCGTTGATTGTTTGAGTCCGATATGAAGATGTTTCCCGCTGCATCAACTGCGCCACCCATTGGCAGATACAGCGATGCGTACAACGCCGGCATGCCATCGCCTTGATAGATCCAGCTTCTATCTCCGACAGAGTCAGTGACCTGTGCAGGAACCAATACCGCCATTGCACCCATACATGTTGCGTTGAGCAATTCACTTCCGATAACGCTGCCATCACTGGCCAGCAGCACCACCGCACCCTGACGAAGTCCCGGATACTTTGGCTGGAAGCTTACCGCCACGGTGCATATCTGCCCCACAAAATAGGCCGTTCCCGTTGTGCAACTGCCTCCGGAAGCGGGTATAAAATCCTGATTTTGGATTCCTTGCGTAAGAACGTTGATCGAACTAATACTTCCCGCGCCGGAGATCCTTACAGTTACAATCCCAGTCTCAGCCGCCGCGCCTAAACTGACTGGCGACGCAAACTGATACGCCTGCTGTAACGGCAACACGGCCTTCGCATTCATTGAAAAAATAGTACTCAGAAGCATCAGCTGCGCAGAGATTGATATTAGTCGAGAACAAAATGCCGGAAACAAAATGCTTGGAATATGTGCATGGGCAGGTGATTGCATCTGCATAGCCTCATTCAAACAGATGTATATCGGCACGACGGAACTGCTTCCGCCTGCTCGTAACCATCCAGGTGCTTTATCGGTCTGCTGGTCTAGACCATTAGCGGTTGTGTCTAAAGTAGACAGTTGGTGCGGGTACGAGATTGGAAGAAGAGAGGATAAGAAACATCTGAAGTCTTTGTGGACTGAGTACACTAGTACAGTAACCACGTAAATGAGTAATTCATTTCCGGCGCGCCTGTTTTCTGGTGAACTTCCAGTAGATCGTGATGTGATTGCGATTCACGCGTCGATTCCAGGCTTTGGTTTGGCGGCGCAGCATCACGATGTCCCCGATCCGACGTTTCCCCAGGCATTGGCGGCTGAACAGGCTGATTTCGATCTCGGCCTGATCGAACCAGCTTCCATGCCTGGGCGTGCAATGCACCGTGAATCGTTTCCAGAGCCATCCGCCCGCTTCTTCGCCAAATCGGTCTACCAGCGCTTTACGGGAGAGGGTACTCAAGTTGTCCAGCACCAGATGGATGGTATCGGCGGCGGGGTAATGCTCGGCAATCTCCAGCAGGAAATCGGCGAACTCGGGCGACGAGCGCGTGGGCGTCACCTTGGTGAAATGAACCCCCGCCTTGGGCTCAATGCCGCAGAAGACGTTGGCTGTTCCGCAGCGCAAGTACTCATAATCCCGCCTTGCAACTCGTCCCTGCTGCAAGGGAGTCGTAGGCCGCGTATGCTCATGCAGCACCACTGGTTTCTCATCAACGCAAACTACTGGTTCACGCTCTGCCAGCGGCTTTTCGTAGATCTTGAGCACGTCCTCCATACGGGCGATGTACTCCTGATCCAACTTCGCCACGCACCACATTTTTCCCCCGCCACGGCTTCAGGTCGCGGCTTTCCAGCAACACCCGAATGGTCTCTCGGCCCACGCGCGGAACCAGCTTATGTTTGATCACCTCTTCGGTAAGCAGCCGCACCGTCCAATGCCCACTCCCCTTCAGGCGGTGGCGAGCAGACCACGGCGATAATCTTCAGGCTCTGACGCTGGTCCAGGGCCGGAGCTTTGCCCGGACGTGCGGCATCGAACAACGCCCGCTCCAGCCCCCCTGCTGATACCGCTTGCCGATCTGTCACACCGCATTGGCCGAAAGACCGAGGTTGGCGCCCACCGCAGGCGTGGACTGTCGCAGATCCATCTGCCGCAAAGCCAATGCACGCAATGTCGTGCGCACCGATTGCAAGCCGCCACTCAACAATCCGTCTAACTGCCCGCGATCCCGTCCCGAAAGCTTGATCTGAAACCTCACGCCTCTGCTCTTGACTCATGATGTACAGCCAAACCTGGCCCGCGCCAAGTATCAACACTGGTTACCTATACACACGGTCGAGGTACTAGTGCGTGTTCACACTAACGCAGTGCTTCGATGATGAGGGCGAAGTTGAGGAAGCCGAGGAAGAGGACATCGAGTTTCTCGAAGCGGGAGAAGATTCTGCGGAAGCCCTTGAGCCGGCGGAAGAGCTTCTCGATCTCGTTGCGCTTCTTGTAGAGGGCGCGGTCGTATTCCCACGGATCGATGCGGTTGGACTTGGGTGGAACCACCGGGATCATGCCGAGGCTGAGCACCAACAGTCTGGTTTCGTCCGCTTCGTAGGCCCGATCCATCAACATCGGCAGGCCCTCCGGCATGGGACCAAGTTCAGTCAACAGGGCGCGTCCTTCGGGTGCGTCGTGGGCGTTGCCGGGGGACAACGCGAAGGTTATAGCCGTTCGAGCATTCGCGGCAACCAGATGAACCTTGGTGTTCCATCCGCCACGCGACTTGCCGATGGCCTGAGGTCCGTTTTTTTTAGAGCGCCCGTCCCGTCCGGATGAACCTTGATCGAAGTCGAATCGAGTGCGAACGCCTCGATCTTGATGCGCACAATCTGCTCCATCTGCAACTTCTCGAATACCCGATCGAGAACGCCCTTCTTCGACCAGCGATTCATGCGCGTGTAGATCGTGTGCCAGCGGCCGAAACGCTTCGGCAGACCACGCCATTTGCAGCCTTGCTCAGCGACATACAGAACTGCGTTCAGCACCTGCAAGTTGTTCAAACGCACGTTGCCACGCTGCACCGGCAACGCATCCTTGATCCGCTCATACTATGCTTCCGTGATCTCCATCCACCTAATCTGTCTCATCTCCACTGGTACAGAAAGTGCCGGGCACTCCACTGCGGACAAGCAGGGGGGCCAATTCTTAGATTTCCCAAAATGGGAATTACTCGAGCGTGTTTCATCAACACTATCATGGCCCATAAGCTATTGATTCCAAAAGGTTATTATTGACAGAAAAGCATTTATGAAACACGCTCTCGACACTGCTTAGGGTACCAGTATTGCGTATGTTGTGAACGAGCCATTCGTATATAACTTAATTGCTCGGCAGGATAGGTCTAGCCAGTCCCCGGCTAGAGGTCCATGATCAAATACCTAGGTTTATCCCGGATTGTAGCATCGTCTGATTATAACGTTTGCACCTAAATCTCCCGAACGGGAGAGAAGCAGACTATTTCTTACTGGAGTATTGATCCATGCGGATAAAGCAGAGTTCCACCGCCTCAGGGATGTATCGCTGTTCTGGGTCATTCACGCAGCTACCACCGATTCACGCCGCAGCGACTAGTCTTCCGAGCAGGGTAGTGCTCGACGGCGGAACAGCAATTTCCACGAGATTATTGGGGTGGCCCGGCCACCACGAGGCGCGAGATACCAGCTTCGGGAGTTATACAACCGTGCAGGGAGAAGGTGTTCCCTTTG
>Ga0187851_10005050_pt1 | contig 10615 bp, 16 predicted proteins | sample June2016WEW_6_10_FD_132997 | JGI IMG/M metagenome (GOLD analysis project Ga0187851, IMG submission 132997) | Peatland microbial communities from SPRUCE experiment site at the Marcell Experimental Forest, Minnesota, USA - June2016WEW_6_10 | ecosystem: Environmental > Terrestrial > Soil >... | reverse complement strand
ATGGGAGAGGGGATGATCAAGATGACCTTGTAACGGCTCGGCCCTTGCCCAACATTTACAGTCCCCCGGGGAGCAGCGCGTTTATAGCCGCAAGCAGGCGAAGAGGGATGTGAGCCCATCAACCGTAAATTCGGGTGACTGGGAATAGTTGATGATCTGACGCTCCATCGTATCTACGATTTTTGCGCCCTCTGGAATCCTGGCGGCCAAGTCAAGCGGGATATTCGTCACACCGTGGCGGTCACCGTGCAGCAGGTCGCCGGGCCGCACGGTGAGCCCGCCAATGCGCACGGGAGTTCCCACTTCCACGATGTGCACGTAAGCGTGCGAGACCGCAATGTGGCCGGCGAAAAAATGGAAACCCAGCGGCTCGACTTCATCAAGATCACGCACGGAACCGTTGGTTACGGCGCCCACGCATCCCATAGCCTTGTGCATGTTGGCGTTCACTTCTCCCCAAAGGGAACCCAGGCCGGGGGGATCGTCAAGATCTTCCACCACAATCACTCGTGGCGCGGGAACTTTCATAACATCCTTCCAATGCTCACGGGGATAAATGGTTGCGGCTTTCGCACCGGGCGTTACCGATTGGATCTTGAGGGTAACTGCATAGCCTATCATGACACCCCTACGGGGAAATATGCAGCGGATCTCCGGGCGCATGAATCCTTCGTTGCGCGGACGCACGTCAAAAACCTCAATGGCGTTTGCGACCGTCGGTGTATTGAACGCGCGCAAACGATCGAGCAAAGCAGGTTCCAGCGGTTCCATAAAGATCTGTTCTCCTTGGCCGAGAATATTTCGATTGAGTCTGGGATATTATATGGGCGTTCCCGCAAAAACAAAATCAATCCCTCCTTGGGCTGGAAGCGCGCACCTTACGTCGCCGCGGAGCAACAGCCAGCTTAGCCAGCGAGAGAACGTAGCCCAAGGAACAAGGTGCGGACGATTTGGGCCATGACTCCATCGACGAACGCGCTCCACCGGAGAGCGATGACATGAGAAAGGGTCAGTTCCATCAGGGAGCAATCCAGGAATGCCGTATGGCGGACTGCTCCGGCCATGCCGGCAGACGTCGATATATAATATATGTGAACCGGACGACGGTTCCCGCCGGATGGGCAAGATCTACCTGTCCGGCCGGAAGGAAGAGCGTGCTCACCGCCTCCTCCTTGTCTCGCCGGCCATCGCGGCGAGGCCGGAGAGCGCCACTCACTTATTGTGGCAACTCGCCATGCCCCGCTTTTCCAAATACTGCTGGTGGTAATCCTCCGCCCGCCAGAATTCCGAAGCCGGAGTGATTTCTGTGACGATCCGCCTATTGTACTTCCCGGACCGCTCGAGCTCATCCTTGGACGCGCGGGCCGCGGCTTCTTGCTCGGGCGAATGGAAGAATATTGCGGTGCGATATTGCTTGCCGTAGTCGGGCCCCTGACGATTGAATTGAGTGGGGTCGTGACTTTCCCAGAAAACTTTCAAAAGGTCTCCGTAGGAGACTTGTGCGGGGTCGAAAGTAACCTCGACAACCTCCGCGTGTCCGGTCTGGTCAGAGCAGACGTCGCGATAGGTGGGATTCTTGAGATGCCCGCCCATATAACCCACCGCGGTGGATGTGACTCCTTGAACCTGGCGGAACGCCGCCTCCACTCCCCAGAAACAACCCGCCCCAAATGTCGCTTTTTCTATTGTCGCGTCCATGGTCCTCCTTATTAGGTACGTTCGGCCTGTCGTGTTGAACGCCGCCTTAAGCGCTTTTACGCGTCGTCAAGCCTCAGCGTGCGGTTATCATTAGATGCGCGCCAGGGGCCGAGGGAACATCCGAGGGCATTGCCCGCAGAAACCGTGAGAGGCCCCGGCCCCCGCCCCTCAAAGACTCTAATAACGCCAGCTCAAGCGCCAAAACCGAGGCCGGATGCCTCTTGCGGCGACCCTTTCCCATCAGGCCGGAATATTGACGACAAGGGGGCCGATTAAGTAAGGACCAGATGTTCTTTTGGGGGGCCTCCCAGCCCCCCACTCCACGAACACCCCTGTGGGAGTTATCGCCTTTGCTCCTAACACGGGAGAATGCAGCAACGGGGATTCTTCGGCGCTATGTCCCGTAGGATTCAACGCTAGCGGACTCTGCCCCCCCCCCCGCCAATAGGACGCGGATCACTAATGTGCGCTTCTCCCCAGGCTAGGGCGGGGCTGCCGAAGGGCAGGGCTTGAACCCGGCCGAAATCGCGTCCCCCACCCGCTATTCGTCCCACGCTGTGTTCCCGAGCGAACTAAAATTGCCCGTGCAGCAAATTGCCTGGGCCCCGGCGAAGCTCCACGGCTCCCTAAGGAAATAAAGGCCATGGCGAAACAAATCAAACTCCGTCTGAAATGAAGGGCCCTCTTGACTCCACGCCAATTTGGCCGTCAACGTGCCGTTTTTGCTCGCGAGACGATCAAGGTAGCGTACTGATTATCGATGTAGATAGCCTATAGCCACCTCATAAATATCGGCTAACTTGTTTCGATGTTTCACCTGGCGATGAAACTCTCCATCTTCCGTCCTGAGCGCATTCCCCTTGGCGGGCCGCCTCGCCAGGGCACGCCGATGTCCCCTGCGATGGCAAGTTACTGCTCTCGCACAACCCGCACTTTTGGACGGAGGATCGGAGTGTGTTTCGCCAGAAAGCCAATCGCCGGGGCATCCAGGTTGTCCTCCACAGCGGCTCCGTCCGCATACTTAAATGCGACCGCGAACGCCCCACCCACGCCCTCGCTAAGGCCGCCGCCATGGAGGAGATTTACGAAGCGCTTACGCATAGTCCCTTGCCGGTGATCGCTAAAAGCCCCAGGGCGTCGGCACGAATAGCCCAAACCTTAAACCTCCGCGGAGAAAATCCTGTCTCAAACCTTTGAATACTATTTCCGGAAATTACGGGCGGAAGGTGGCGCGCTCGCGTGGGAGGCGGATGCGCAATTCTGCTTTGATCATCTTCTTGCCTTGAACTTTGGCGGCTCTGTGGGGCGCAATCAATATGCCCGCGGCCCCTTTTGGCTCCACGTCCGCTGGCTGTTATGGGGAGCCGCGGTGGGAGCGCCCCTCGCCGTTGTTTCTCTTCAGATAATCCTGAACGAACCATGCATTTGAGCAAATAGGGACGGACGACCCAGGGATGATGCGCCGATCGCGCGTTGAATCGGCGCGCCCTTAGCGAAGGAAAAGTAAGAAGATGTTCTGTCCTCACTGTGGAGCACGTGCCGAAGTAAAGGAGACACGCGGTCCTTTTCGCGACTGCCATTACACAAACGCCGCTTGCCGGCTGGATTTCACGACACGCAAGCAGTTTGTGGCTCGGCTCGAACACTCCCGCCTGTGCGTCCGAACGCGCGCCACTCAAATCGAGGCACCCCATTGTTTTTTTCCCGCCCGCGCAATGGTGGGTTCCACTTCCCCCCCCCGAGCCCCAAGCGCCTTCAGATCTTGCGGAGGGAGCGAACACGGTCCAGGAAAAGCAGCTATGTCCATAGGCAAAGGTCGGGGCATGACAAAAAGATTGCAAATGTACCCTGCGGGTGGCGGGAGTGTGCGGCTCTCGGACCGCCTTGGTGATTTGTTTAAAGAATTTGTCCGGACTCGCGCGTGCTTTTATTTGTTGGCTAACGAAAATGCCGAAACTCCCGGAGGTCTGGGTCTTTTCGCTGGCGAAAATGTCCAAACGCAACCGGAACAGAACCGCGACTGGCGCGAGCCTTCAATCCATTTCCTACCGACAGGAAAAACCGTCAGCACATCTTCACTTTCTTTCCTGCCCGTAGGAAACTAGCCAATAATTCTCTTGACAATAGGCTAGTAGAAATCGTAAGATGCATGTGATGAGCGAGGTGTTCACAAACCGTAACGAGCAAGGCCGAGGGAGTGCCCCCTCGGATGAGAGCAAGCCCCAGGCACCGCCCCGGATCCGCATTGACGTCCCGATGGGCACGTCGTATTTGGAGATTCAGGAGAGCATCTTTCGCCAAGCCCGGCAATTTGCTGGCACGCAACTCCGGGCTGCCATTACCCTCGGCGTCACGCCGGACACGATCTCACGGGTTTTGCGGCGTTGCGATCGTATGAGGATTGCCTGCCCCAAGGTTCCGGAGGCTTGGTCTGTGATCACGCTTCCGGAACCGCCCCCCGAAATCAATCGGGCCATGGGGCCGTTGGATCATCGTGCCATCGACGGCGAAAACCTAAAGCCAAGTCTAAAAATACCGGGTAAGCAGATAGATCGGGTTATCGGGCCATTGGGAGAGCGACAGCAAAAACCAAACATCGGATCAACAAATATGGGGGGAGCGTGAGAACCAATTACCTGTGGCCCTAACCCCGCCCCTCAGAGGATGATCAGGAAGAAATTGGTCCGTCATCGGCCCTCCGTGAGGATACAGAGCGGACTGAACTGTAGCGGCGCTCTACGCGCGCCGGGCGGCGGTAATAGAACAACGCTCCAACGAAGTCGTAAGAGCTGATAACTGATGTCTTCGCAGTAATTCCAACTTGGCTCGCGCCTGATCAGCGCGGGTGAGGGTGGCGGCGGGTGCACACGCTGCCGCTGCCCAAAGTGCAAACTGACATAAGTCGCAACTCGCAGCAAGAAGCATGTCCCAAGGTCGAATCCCTCAGTTCCCAAATGTCCAACGGTGCTCAGGGCTCGGGGCTAGGGACTGGGGAGACCCCCAATTTCTACAACCCAGCATTCAGCGCCGACTCTGCCGCGCTTGGCACCCAGCACCCTGCACCCTTTCTTTCTCTGACTCCGGGGCAGTTGCAATTTCTTTGGCGGGTCACCCCTTCGGCGCTCGTGAGCCAGCGGGAGGACGAGATTCCCGCGTGCGTCACGGTTGCACAGGCCATTCTGGAAAGCGCCACGCCCAAGTTCGGCTGGGGAAGCAGCGAGTTCTTCCGCATCGCCGATAACCCGTTTGGAATCAAGTACGCACACTTCGGGGCTCAGGCCTCGGGGCGGGGGACAGGGGATAACGTCAACACCCAGCACCCAGCCCCGAAGCCCGAGGACTGCGGCGCCTTCGACGCGCAGACCGGGGAAATCGAGAACGGGCAAAAGAGGGGCATCATCGCCCAGTTTCAGCGTTTTCCCAATTTAGACGAAGCTTCTCGCGCCCATGCGCTGCTATTGCGAGCGCCGCGCTACCGGCCCGCGTTCGAAGTGCGGGACGACTGGAAGCAGTTTGCGGAGCGGCTGGGGCCCAAAACCTCCCCGCTGGATACGGAGCATTGAGGATATTCCACAAATCCCAGCTACTCCGCGGAGTTTTTTAAGTTGGTTAACCTCTACCGGCTCAGCGATCCCCGCGCCCTCCAGTGCTTGGCGACGGGGAAGAGCCCGGGGTGAGCAAAGGGCAGTAAGCAGAAAGCAATAGGCCGTAAGCACTAGCGTCGCCAGCCGGGCGGCGCCGGCCAGCAACGAGCTGGCGCTACGGCGGAACGCAGAAAGCTGTCAGTTGTTAGCTGTAGCTCAAGAAAAGGAGTGAATTATGAAGCAGTTAATTCTAGGTGTCCTGTTAGCGAGTGTTTTGTGGTTTGAGGCTTGTACGATTCCGGCATGGGTCAATACGGTGGAATCCGACGCGGCGGTGGCCGCTCCCATCGCTGCCAGCCTGATTGATGTCATCGACCCGGCGCTGGCGCCGGTGGTTACGCTGATCGGGAATGGTTTCAGCGCCCTGGTCAAGACGGTTGGCGCCTACAAGGCGTCCCCCACGGCGACCAATCTGCAAGCGGTGCAATCGGCGTTCGAGGCTGTGGACGCGAATGTTGCACAACTCGAGTCCGCCGCGCAGATCAAAAATCCGGCAACCCAGACAACGGTTACGGCCGTGGTGCAATTACTCACGCAGGCCGTCACGGAGATCGCCGCCCTGGTGCCCCCGGCGGCCGCCACCGCGGAACCCGGCGCTCCGCTAAGGGTTCACGGCCAAGCGAAGGGTTGGAAAGCCCAGGACTTTAAGCAAAAGTTCAACGCCATCATCCAGGGCGACCCCCGGTTTGCAGGCAAGGAAATCAAGTGAAGGTCTGCCTGACGTGCGGCGGAAGGCAACCCCAGGGAACGAGCTGCAACGGCTGCGGCCACATGCTGATTGACGAACCCCCGCCGCCGCCCAAGCCGCGTAAGCAAGCGACAGCGAGGAAGGAATCAAAATAATGGTTGACCACTCACAGATGAAGCTCGGCAAGCGCCCACGGCGGCACGACCAGCGCACTTTGAAGCTGGCGTGCTATTTGACCAGCGCCCTTCCTCCCGCGCCTTCCAATGTCGATTACACGCGCGGCATAACCGACTGGGGAATGATGCTGAACGACAATCTGGGCTGTTGCACGATTGCCGCTGTCGGACATGCCGTCCAAACCTGGACGGCGAATGCCTGCAAGGAACTGAGTCCCTCCGATTCGGCCATCCTCAATTACTACGAGAAATGGGATGGCTACAACCACGCCGACCCCGCAACCGATCAGGGCGGCGTCGAACTCGACGTTCTGAACGATTGGCGGCAGCAAGGGTTCGACGGGCATTCTCTTGATGCCTACGTTTCCATCGCGCTGGGGACTAGGGGCTGGGGACCAGGGACTGGGGAAAATCCCTGCCCCCAACACGCGGCGCCGAGTACGCAGCCCCCAGCACCCAGCCCCGGCGTGGCCACCGCCATCTGGCTCTTCGGCGGCGCTTACATTGGCATTGAGCTTCCCATCTCCGCCCAGAACCAGGATGTTTGGGACGTGGCGGCAAATCCCGGCCCGGATGATGAGCCGGGAAGCTGGGGCGGACATGCCGTGTATTTGGCGGCATACGATTTTCGGAATTTGGCATCAGGGGCTTCAAGCACCCCGCATCCCACCCCAAACCCTCAGTCCCCTACCCTGACCTGCGTCACCTGGGGCCAGATCAAGAAGATGACTTGGGCGTGGTTTAGCAAATATTGCAGTGAGGCCTACGCGCTGGTTTCAAATGATTGGATTGAGGCAAACGAAGTGGCGCCCTCGGGGTTTGACCTGGCGACGCTGGAAGCGGATTTGAAATTGGTAACGGCTTAGAGGGTCACCACCAAGGCACAAAGACACCAAGAAATGCCTTGGGGTTTTAAGTCCCTCACCTTGGTGCCTTGGTGCCTTGGTGGTTTCAGTTTTCACGGAGGATTTATGGACACGCAATCATTACAAGTGCAAGCCATCATCACTTTCATTATGCCCCTGCTCATTCAACTGGCGAAGCGCAGTCAAAGCGCCGCGTTCGCCTGGATTGACCAGAACAAGCCGAAGAGCTGCATGTTGACCAGCGCGGTTACGGCGCTCCTGACCTCGATGGGGATTCAGATTGTTCTCGACGCGCACAGCTTGACGGTGCGCTGGCCGGATTCCGCCACGCTGGGGCGCGGGTTCGTGACCCTCCTGGTGTCGGTGGTCCTTCAGTTCGCCGCCCAGCAAATGCTGTACAAGGGATTTTGGCAGCACGCCGTTCCGAGTCCGAGCAATCAAGTGGCGACGGCTAAATTCTGAATTATGAATTCTGAATTGCTCCGGCAAGAGACGCAGGTTGTTTCGCCGGCGCAATCCAAGTTGGAAAGAACACGATGACCACTGAAGCACAGAGAAATCGAGAGGTTTTCCGAATTCAGAATTCAGAATTCAGAATTGTTCTGCCTCTCTGGGGTGAGTACTGAAATGATTTCTGCTGCCGAACTTCAAGCGCTATTGATCGGGTCAGGCGGTTTTATCGGCACCACCATGGCGGGGGTAGGAGCCTACCGGCTTTTCGCCGCCGCCACGCGCGGGGTGTTGCGGGTTCCGACCAGCCTGGAAACAACCGCCGAATGTCTTTCGCGGGTGGCCCAAGCCGTCGAGACCCAGAACTTAGTATCGGACCAGGTGATGGAGCTGAAGGGTCTGCTGATGGCCACGCGCGAGGAGATCATCAAAATCGGAAATGACCGGGAGCTGGTAGGCCGGGAGCTACGGCTGATGTCGCGAAAGATCGAGGCCTTTAGCTGTTTTGCGACTGACGATTGAGCAGGGGCTAGAGGCCAGGATTAGCTTACAGCTCACAGTTTGCTGTCGGCTGTTGGCTGTCGGCTGTGAGCCCCGGCTGACCACTAGGAACCAGATGTCTCAAACCAAAGGACAAGAAGAAGGCATAAACATGACGAGGGTAAAGAGCAAGTCTGAGCAAGAGTTCGACCGCACGGAGATTCTGCGCTACTTGAACGAATGCGGACTTCAGCCGGTGACCCCGAAAAGCATTCTCATCTATATGGACGATTGTCTCCGTCCCGTGAGTCTGCACGGCGTGGAATTTCACCTGCGCTATATGCGCGACCGCGCCTGGGTGGAGCTCGGCATCGAGAAGAAAGTCGGCTTGCCGGAAGTCATCCGCTGGACCCGCATCACCGCCAACGGCGTGGACGAATACGACCGCCGGCTAGTGGCGCTGGGAGAGGCGAGCTGATCCGAAGATCGGGTGATCGGATGATCGGATCACCCGATGGTTTGATGACCCAATTAAAGAAGAGGTCAAATCGCATGACGCGAACAGGCTTTACAAAAATGCAAGTCCTTGAGGCTCGGTACCCTGGGTTGTGCCTGAAAATGGATGCAATGTTCGACGCGTTTTCACCCAACGGAGCTGTCCGAAAGATGATCCAGACCCAGTACGGCGAGCGCCTGAGCCTGTCCTCCGTCGAGAGGTACAAGAGGAAGCGGATGATCGGGTCATCGGTTCATCGGGCCAGCGGAAGAGCGAGAGACGCAACAACCGATCAAGCGATGAGCGGGTAGCGCGGACCTGTTTTCCAGGTCCGCGGCACTTGGGGACACGACCAGCACGCCGGAATGATGAAGCGGGAATTATGAATTTGATGAACCCAAATCGTGACGACCGGGATCGGAAGGGCGAGGCTTTAGAGGCTGAGGAAAGGCTCCGCCCCGCGGACAACCACCCCGGCGCCCAAGGCGCCACCCCTCCTGAATCAGGAGGGGAGTTGTTGAAAACGCTCCCCTCCTCAGATGAGGAGGGGTGGCGCGCCGAGCGCCGGGGTGGTGCTGACAAGGGCATAAACCGCCTTCAGCGGCTAAAGCCGAGCTTTGCTGTGAGCCGTTTCGGCGGGGCTTTACAGCTTGCGGAAAAACCCTTCCACGCTGTCATCCTGAGCGCAGCGAAGGATCTCGCCCTGAGCGTTTTCATGGCAGTGCGAGATTCTTCGTCGCCTGCGGCTCCTCAGAATGACAGTGCTGATGGGTTTTTTCGCAACCGCCTTCGGCGGCTAAGGCCGCGCTTTACTGTGAGCTGTTCCGGCGGGGCTGAAGCCCCGCCCTTCCAGGAGCAAGCCCAAAAGCGAGTAGCGCGGACCTGTTTTCCAGGTCCGCGGCCCTTCGGCAGGGTCGCTAAGAAAAGCCGCAGACCTTGAAAAACAGGTCTGCGCTACTCCAAAAGAGCACGGCAGGAAAGCAAGGGTCTGAATTCGTCAATGGCCCGATGGGCGGATGGGTCGATGGAAAGATGAGCCGATTTGAAGCCCCTGAGGTTTTTGAAAGAAGTTGAAAAATGACAAAGCTGACCAAGATCGAACAACTCGACCAACGTTTTCCGGGTCTCGCGGACCAGGTGCGGAAGTGGTTCGCGCAAGGCTTTTCCGCGGAAAAGATATCGGTGCTCCTCTTCGAGCAGTACCGGCTTTCCCTATCGCCAACTCCCATCAGTAGTTTCCGCAGCCGGCGCTGGGTGCCCGAGCAAGAGCTCTTTCGGGAAAAGAGGATAGCGGCCTTGGTGGACCAGGAGGTCTCGCGCGAGCGAGAGATAAGAGCTTCCATGGCCTCCGAGGTTCCGGGAGAAGTGAAATGAACGGGCCAACAGGTTTCTCAGGAGTGGCGCTCAATGCGTAAGGTACTGACGGAAATCGAAAAACTCGACGGGCGCATTCCCGGCCTCCTCATCAACGTGAAAGCCTGGTTCGACCAAGGACGCCCAGCGGGTGAGATCCCGAAGCTCCTTCACCACATGTACGGTGTTTCCGTTACGGAAACGATGGCGGAAAACTATCGCTGCAAGCGCTGGGTGCCGGAAAAGGAAAGCCGCGCGTTGAGGATGGAAACCACCAAGGCGGCCATCGAAGCGTTCGGTGGCGATACCGGCTTTGATTCCTTTTTATTGGCCAAACTTTGGGAGTTGATGGACAAGATGACCATCCCTCAACTGTTTGCGGCGCGATCACTTTTCTTGAAAATCCGGGCGCAAAACCTGAAAGAGCAGGAATTCCTATTCAAATCCGGGCAATTGCGGCCCGGCCAGACCTCCGGCGGCCAGGAAGACGACCCCCACGCCCAGTCGAGGAATGCCCTGCGGAGAATCAAGGAGATTTTCGGGCTCGCCAGCGATACGGAGCCCGACCTACCGCCACCGCATATTCCCGCCGCCGCGGGCAAAGGAAATTCTGAATGATGAATTCTGCATGATGACGCGGCTAGCGCGGACTTGTTTTGTAAGGGGTAGCGCGGACCTGTTTTCCAGGTCCGCGGCTTTTCACCCCCGCCTTCGACAATTTCCGTCCTCCGGCGTGATCAATGCGGCTTGGCCCGCTACCGGCT
>Ga0187851_10005049_pt1 | contig 10616 bp, 15 predicted proteins | sample June2016WEW_6_10_FD_132997 | JGI IMG/M metagenome (GOLD analysis project Ga0187851, IMG submission 132997) | Peatland microbial communities from SPRUCE experiment site at the Marcell Experimental Forest, Minnesota, USA - June2016WEW_6_10 | ecosystem: Environmental > Terrestrial > Soil >... | reverse complement strand
GTTTAGTTTCCGTGCCGGCGGTTCCGAGACCGTCTTTTCCTACCGCGCCTACGGAGTGCGCGTGAGAACTCAGAGCATCCTCGGGGGGACGCAGTTGTTTTTCGCACTTAGCACTCAGCGCCGGCGCGCTGGGCTATTGGCAGTAGCCCCTCCGCGTCGATTCCTTCGACGACTGCAGAGAAGCTGGACGGCTAGGACTCAGCTTCCGCGAGTCCCGACGGTCCGAAGACTGTCTTTTGCTCGGGGCAAGACATGGGGTGCATTCTTTCGCCGCTGCGTGACTCGCGGCGAGTGCTTCGCACCTGCGGTCGTGCCACGCTTGTGGCATAACCACCGTAGGGTAACGGTGCGGGGCAAACTCAAGCCCCAGTAACATTTGTTTTCTTACCGGAGACGAAGGGGTTGCCGGCGAGGAAAAAGCGCAGAGGCCGGTCGGCGGCTTTGGTGATTCCGATACGGGGAGAGATCTGAATATTACGGGCGCGAAAGTTGTCGTCACCGATCCATAAACTGGAGTGGGGGGAAGTGAGATCGCATCCATTGTCGCGGGTGCGGGTGATGCCGAAGGCTTCTGCCAGTCGGCCGGGGCCGCTCGTGAGTTTCGGGAGGTCGGCAGTTTTTTGCAATTTTATGGTTCTGGCTCGCGCCATTTGTTCGACGCCGAGGAGGGGTTCGAGGGCGCGGAACAGGACCGATCCAGCCTTGCCTTCCGGCTCACAGGAAACGTTCAGGCAGTAGTGATTGCCGTAGATGAAATATACATAGGCGTGGCCGGGTGGGCCGAAGAGAACGGAGGTGCGGGCGGTGATGCCGGCGAAGGCGTGGGCGGCGGGGTCGGCCTCCCCGAGGTAGGCTTCGACCTCGACGATGCGAGCTCGGAGAGGAACTTTTTGGTTTCGCACCAGCACTTTGCCAAGAAGGTCGCGGGCAACGCGCTGGGGGTGGCGGGCGAAGAAGGCGCGGGGTAGGGGGATGGGGGAGTCGGGTTGGGTGGTGGCGAGCAAGGGTACGCTATTTTTACAATCCGGATTTGTTCGAAGCGAATAGGGCACTACTTAGAATTGGCGCGCCGGCGCGGCGGACGAGGACGCCCGCTGGACCGCCGCCGGGACGGCGGCGCTACTATCTATTGGGCGCTACCTTTCGCATTTGAGTTACGCTGCGCCTTTGGCCGATTCTTTCAGGTGGGCCAGGACTTCTGCGGCGTGGCCTTCGGGTTTTACTTTGCAAAAGATGTGCGTGATCTTGCCATCTGGGCCGATCACGAAAGTGGTGCGGGATACCCCCATCACTTTTTTGCCGTACATGTTTTTTTCCTGGACTACGCCAAAAGCGTCGGCGACTTTCTTGTCGGCGTCGGCTAGCAGGGAAAAGGGTAGGCTGAATTTGTCTTGAAACTTCTTTTGCGCCTTGGGAGTGTCGGGCGAGATGCCGAGTAACACGGCGCCGGTTTTTTGCATCTGCTTGTAAGTATCGCGAAATTCGCAGGCCTCAACCGTGCATCCGGGAGTGTCGGCGCGCGGGTAGAAATACAGGACTACAACCTTGCCGCGGAGACTTTTCAGCGAGATTTCTTTTCCGTTCTCATCCTGTAGAGTGAAGTCGGGAGCTTTATCATTGACGTTAAGATTCATGATCGCCTCGTGGCTCGAGAAGTTAGATAAAACCGTATCACAGCGGTTGAACCGGCTGCGGGAAAAATGGCGCCGAGGCTGGAAGTTTAGCTCGGGCGCTAAAGCGCGGACTTTTGAACGACTTGGCGGCACGGCTGAAAGAGGCTGCGGAAAGAGCCGATGTCACGCACCTCAGCGGCTGAAGCCGCCCTTGGAATCGAAGCCTTCCACGCAGCGCTGGAAGCGCTACTCCACCCAAATCCAGAGTTACGAAGGCAGATCCCACGATTTGCGATACCGCAATTTAGGGCAGGGCGTCATTGTCGTCTTGATTCTGATGGGGCTTTTGGGGTGGGCGGTACCGCGGAGTGTGGCGCAGGATAAACCGCAACTGAAGCGGCCGCATGACACTGTGGACGAAAAACCTGCCCAGCCTAAGAAGAAGAGCGTCAAGGGTCCGCGGGCGATCGGAGTTTTGCAACTGACGAGCGCTGGCAAGGGGTCGCTGATTCCGGTGGCGATTTTGATCGACGGCAAATTTTACGATGCGGGAGCTTATAAGGCCGATCCGGTGCCGATGGCTCTGGAATCGGGCACGGTTTACGAGGCCGAGCAGGCGGGCGATTCGCTGGGACTATTCACCGTGATTGGAGCGTTGCACAGCAAAAGCGTAGCGAGCCCGAATCCGTGGGTGGGCACGGGTTCGTTCTTGCCGCACGGGGCGGAAGTTGCGAAGACTACCCATCAGGCGGAAGACGTTCCGGTGGGGCTGGATAACAGTGATGAACCTCCGCCACGGTTGACGAAAAAGAGCGCCGCTGCTGCGAGTGCGCCCTCTGCCGGGTCGGACGGTCCGGCTTCGTCAACATCTGCGGGCAAATCTGCGGAACAGGTTGAACAGAAGTCATCTTCGCCGTCAGGTGCCGCTACGCCTTCCGATAAGTCAGCAGCTTCGGATAAGCCCGTCGGCGCTGGGAACCAGAACCAGAAACCGGAAGGTGCAAACGCGAAAGGGCAGACGGAAGGTGCATCGGCTGGGGCTGATGCAGGGACGGCGAATCAAAGCTCGGTTGGGTCGCCGGGGGAGTATTACCGTCCGACGCTGCGTCGGGGTAAGCCTACGGAGCCTGCGCCGGAGGAAGAAAAGCCTCCGGTGAAAGCGAGCGTGGCCAAAGCCGATTCTTCTGAGAGCGCAAAAACTAGCAGAGGCGAGAGTGTCCAACTGGTGCCGGCGATATCGGATGCGGGCGGGCCGGATCCGCGATCCTATAGGTTCTTCTGGAAGCCCGGGGAGGAAGAGGAGAAGCGCAGCCTGATGCTGGCTCTGGCGGCACGGGAGGTCCGCGCTTATGCTGCGGAACAGGCTAAGAATCAGATTCCAGCGAAGCCTGCGGCGGCGAAAGCCGGGGTGCGCAAAGCGGCGGCCAAGCCGGTCGAGCCGGTATTCGAGAAAGTGCAGTTTCATGCCTATGACGTGTGGGTGAACAATCAGCCGGTGATGATCCTAACTGCGGAGGGGCACTTTCCAGCCGCGGCCGGAGCGCCTGCAGCGGGTCAGACCTATAGCATCGCGTTGGTGGCGCGCACCGATATTTACGGCGATCTGCGAAAACTGTATTCGGGCGTTACCGACAAGTTTCATTTGGATGTTACACCGGCGCTAGATTTGGTCGATGTGGTGGATGCGGACGGGGATGGACGAGGGGAGTTGTTGTTTCACGAAACTTCAGATGCCGGAAGCGGGTATGTGATTTATCGGGCGACCGCGGATAAGCTTTGGAAGATGTTCGATAGCTTGAACGCGATGTAGGAAGATGTTGGGATCGACCAGATGGCATGATGTCGCCAGAGCAGGCCGTGACCGCAGCGCCTGAAGCCGGTATCCATGGGAGCAAACATGGCAGCGCTGAAGCGCTGCGCCACACAAAATCTCAAGGCGTCTAGGTTTCGAGGCCGATGTGACAGACTCGGCCGACGATGTAGTCGGAGGCCGACTTGCCTTCGTCCATGGCCACTACTTCGACGGGATAGGCTTGGTTTTGCGGGCGCAGAATCAAGTTGTTACCGGCGGTTTCGACGTATTTTACGGTGCAGTTCTGGTTTTTGAGAACGGCGTACATGTTACATTCGCCCCTGCGATAGGGCTTGAGAGAGTTGTAATGACGGTCGATTAAAAGGGTGGCGCCGGGCAGGAGCCGGGGGTACATACTCATGCCCTCGCCGGCGTCGGCCTTGATGAGCACGAAGCGCTCCCATTGCTCGCGATCGCCTTCGGTTTCAGCTTTCAGTTTCTTGAGAAAGCTCTTCTTGAATTTCAGGATTTCCTTGACTTTCATGCTGGTGACGAGAGGTTGGGTAGCGGCGACGGCGCCGTCGACGACGAGGACATTCTGAAATTCGTCGTTGCTGGGAGGCATGATGGAGGCGCGCTTGTTGACCTAGGAGGGGTCGAGCAGATCGAGCACGGAAAGATGCTGCACGGCCAGGACGCGATCCATGCCCTCGAGGCTGAGGCCGCGTTTGCGATTCAGGAAATTGGAGATGTGAGCCTGCTTGAAGCCCGTCTGTTCGGCAAGACGAAGGCCAGTGAGGCCGCCTTCCTCGATGCGCTCCCAGAGAGTTTCGCGAAGATTTTCCTGCAGCACCCTGAATTTCATAGCTGGGAGTATAGCACGCAAGGTATAGCAATGCGCTAACTCAAGAAGACTTACATAACCTGCTGGGTATAACAACCTTGACTGATAAAATCGGCGGCTATAGGATTCGCACAGTCGTGTAACTCAATAGCTTCTCCTGGGGATCAGGCAGTCACGCCGAGCGAGGATCGCTAGAACGAAGAAAAGAGCTTTGTCGAGTTCCGCCGGAAGGGGCGCGGAGCTGAGGTTCTTTCCGCAGCCATGGAACAGCGATTGAAGTCGTCCAACTTCAGCGGCCGAGTCAGTTCCGCGGCAGAGATGACCAGTGGGGTGATTGAGCAGGCCCGGACGGCGCAATTAGCTGCGGCGACATATCTGTTTGAAGTCGCCGGACTGCATTCGTTGATGGAGGAAACGGCTGGGAATCCGGAAGAAAGATTCTTCGGCGCAGAGTCTTTTGGGAGCGGATGGGGCTACTGATCGACGGTGGAAGTGCCGGGGCGGAGCAAGCGTTCGGCCAAACCACCGGAGCGGGCGAGAAGCTGGATGAAGCGGGCGCGCAGGATGACAAGTAGAGCTGCAAGCGGAAGAGTTCGGTTTCCAGAGGCGGGTGAAGTCAGGATTCGGATGCCGCATTTTGTGGCTGACGTGCGAGGCGACGAGAATGCCGTAGAATAAAACGGAGTTCCGGGCAGGGGAGGGGCCGACGGTGCTGAGTGTGGGTCCGGCGGCTCCCGGATTGCTTGGGAGCGGCCGGAAGATTCGGGCGAATGAGAAGGTTCGCCTCGCACGACGCAGGGTGGGGATGGATATTACGTGGGTGACCGACCGGATCGCGGTCGGGGGCGGAATCTGGACGGCGGATAATATGGCGGCGGTGGCACGCGCCGGAATTACGCATATCATCGACATGCAAATTGAGTTCGATGACACGGCATTGGCGGAGCCGCATGAAATCAAAGTTTGCTGGAATCCGATTGACGACGATTTTGAGGCGAAGCCCGCCGAAGTGTTCGTGCGAGGCGTGGCTTTCGGCCTGGCGGCTTTGGATGAGCCTCAGGCGAAGGTATTTGTACACTGCGCAGCTGGGGTGCACCGGGCGCCGATGATGGCGCTGGCGCTGTTGGGTGTATTGGGGTGGACGCTGGAAGACGCCATGGATTTGATTGAGACGCGACGGCCGGCGGCGGATTTTGCCGACGTTTACGTGCGGAGCGTGGAGAGGTATTTGCAAGGGTTGTAGGGTTTATTCCGATGGGGAGAGAGCGGGCGAGACGCCGGCGCACGGTCTGGCCGACGTCGGCGCGACGGTTTATAAACCGGAGGAAATATGCTTGAGTCGAGCCGCCCCTGGAGGCGGATTTTTTATTGGGTGGTGGCTTTGGGGATTGGGACAGTGGGTGGATAGGGGGAATTGGGGCAAGCAGTGCGTCCGGAAACGGGATTACCGATGACGCGAATAATGGCGTGACCGTCAACAGCCGCGTGGTTCAGGGCTTCGGGATGTGGGGAATTAACTCGCAGAGGTTGCTGCGAAGTTTTGGAGCCACGGAGTCGGACAATGTTTACATGGAAGAGGGAGCAGGGCCGTGCGTGGATCCTTATGCGGGGAGTTACTTCGGTGCCGTGGGATTTATCTGGTTTGGCAATTTGCAGCCGCTCATCATAAACGGTCGAGAACAAGCGGGGGCGCACATACCGCAATTCGCCAATGGGGAGAGCACGCCATACAACGATTACGTGGTGGCGAATGACACCAACGGAAGCAGCCCCGTGCACAGCCTTGCGCTACCCCACCTCTTCGTTCCAATCTTCTAAATTTTTCTTGACCAAGGCCATGAACTGGTCGGCTACCGCGCCGTCAATCACGCGGTGGTCGTAGCCGAGGGTGAGATGAACGACGGAACGAATAGCGATCGAGTCGTTGCCCTCTTTGTCCGTGACCACAAGAGGCTGCTTGGTAATGCCGCCGACTCCCATGATCGCCGAGTTGGGCTGATTGATGATGGGCAGACCGAACACCGCGCCGAACTGGCCGGGGTTGGTCACGGTAAAGGTTGAACCTTCGACGTCTTCCGGTTTGAGTTTCTTGCTGCGAGCGCGCTCGCCGAGGTCAGTGATGCCACGCTGCAGGCCGAGGAAGTTGAGGTCGCCGGCGTTTTTCAGGACGGGCACAATAAGTCCCCAGTCGAGGGCCACGGCGATGCCAACGTTGATCTGGCGGTGGTAGCGGATGCTCTCTCCTTCAAGCGATGCGTTGATGATCGGCCACTGCTGCACCGCAAGGATCGCGGCGCGTACGAAGAACGGCATGAAGGTGAGGCGGACGCCGTGCCGCTGCTCGAATCCATTCTTGTGTTTCGCGCGCAACGAAACGATGCGCGTGAAATCCACTTCGTACATGCAGTGAACATGGGCGCTGGTGCGGCGCGACTCGATCATGCGCTGGGCGATGATCTTGCGCATGTTGGTCATGGGGACGAGGTCGCCGGGGAATGCGGCCGGGGCAGCCGGCGGCGTGGTACGCGCAACGGTCGCCGGGGCTGGCTCAGGGGGAGCGGCAGAACTCGACGCCAACGGGGTAGGAGCTACGGCCGCCGGTGATTGGGCCTCGATAAAGGAGAGAATGTCCTGCTTGGTGATGCGGCCGCCGAGCCCCGTTCCTGAAACTTGTGAGAGATGCACTCCATGCTCGCGCGCAATCTTACGTACCAGAGGAGAGGAGCGAGCCTCTTCCTCCTCAGCGGACTCCTGCGCCGGAGCGCTGGAGCTCGGTGTGAGCTTCGAGGCAACCGGCTTTTTGTCTTCTTGTTTTTCTGGCTGGCCTTGAGCTCCAATTGCCGCGGAACTGGCCTTCGCCGGCGCCGAAGCCGCTTCGCCCTCAGCGGCAATCGTACCCACTATCGTATTTACACCAACCGTCGTGCCTTCTGAAACTCTGATTTCCTGCAGAACACCAGCGGCAGGTGCGGGAATTTCCGCGTCAACCTTGTCGGTCGAGATTTCAAAGAGGGGCTCGTCGCGCTGCACTTTATCGCCGGGCTTTTTCAGCCACTTGGTGATGGTGCCCTCGACGATGGATTCCCCCATCTGGGGCATAATGATGTCAGTCGGCATGATTTCCTTCCGCGCGGCCACGGTTCGCAACCGCAGCTGAACGCAACCCAATATTATAACGGGTGCGAGAGGTCGGCTGCAGAACGACGGCTCGCCAGCTTCGGCGGCCTGTTTTCTTAATAGCTTTCACCAGCGACGGCGCGTGCCGGATCCGTTCGCGGACTATTTGCTATCTTCACCGCTTGGCGCGGCCACGCCGAAGTTTTTCTTCCAATAGTCCTGAACCGTGGGCGGGAGTTTTTGCAAGTGCGAGAGCAGGCTGGCGATCTTCCACATATCTTGCTCACTCAAGTTTTTGTCCCAGGCAGGCATCGCGGTGTAACGCACACCGGTGCGAATGGTGTAGTAGATGTGCCACTCGGGATCGTCGGGCGGGTCGGAGATGAGATTCGGCGCCGGCGGATAGAACGAGTTCGCGAGCGAGGCCGGCTTGCGGTCGAAATCGCCGTGGCATAGCGCACAGTTCATGGTGTAGAGCTTCATGCCATCCTCAAAAGTTTGATCGGTCGGTGAGAGCGGGTCGGTCACGCGGGGAGCATGGCGTTCCATCGAGGCGTCGACTGCAGCGTTCGCCAAGTGGCGCTCCCAGTGCGGCGGAGCGACATTAGCGGCGGTGGGAATGAAACCGAGCGTGGCCAGACCGAGCCCGCCGAGGACGACTACAAGAAGAGCTACGATAACGCCGAGAATGAACTTACCCATGAAATCCTCCGAGGCTATTGTGGCAGATGGAGCAGTTGCGGCGCTAGTTTTTGGAGATCATGAGCAGAGGACCGTTTTTGATTTCCACGAAAACGAAGCTGACCCTCTACCAGACTAGGTTGTTCGCAGATCCCGGGGGTGCCGATCCTTTTCGCGCAGACCCGAGGTGCGCTTCACTTCGCTCGGCAGACAGCCAAACCGGCTGTCCCCACAGGATTCCGAATAGATTTTTTCGAATGTCAGTACGCTTTCAACCACCGTGCCTCGCGCACAACGTCGCTTACCTTTGGCAGGTAGTGCTGTTCTTGCGGGGGCGAGAATGGAATTGCGGAGTCGAGACCTGCGATGCGGACGATCGGGCCATCAAGGTCGTCGAAGGCCTCTTCGTTAATGATGGCCGCGATCTCGCCCGCCAAACCTCCGGTACGCGAATGCTCGTGCAGGATAATCACTTTGTTTGTCTTCTTCACGGTTTGCACGATGGCTGCGCGATCGAGCGGCGAGACGGTGCGAAGGTCCAGGATTTCAAGATCGATCCCTTCTTGATTAAGAATCTCGGCGGCTTCGAGCGCAGCGTGCACCATCGCAGCATAAGTAATGATGCTGAGGTCGCGGCCTTCGCGAACGATATTCGCTTTACCGATGGGGACGACGTAATCTTCCGCGGGAACTTCGCCTTTGATGCGGCGATAAAGATATTTGTGTTCGAAGAAGATGCAGGGGTTGTTGTCGCGGATGGCAGCCTTGATCAGGCCTTTGGCGTCGTAGGGCGTGGCCGGGCAGATTACTTTGAGGCCAGGATTGTGGACGAACCACATCTCGGGATTCTGCGAGTGGAAGGGGCCGCCGTGGACGTATCCGCCGCTGGGGCCGCGGAGAACGAGCGGAGCGGGCGCCCCCCATAGGTAATGCGTCTTCGCGACCATGTTGCTGATCTGGTTGAAGGCGCAGCCGATGAAATCCATAAACTGGAACTCGGCGACGGGGCGCATGCCGGTGAGCGACGCCCCGAAGGCCGCGCCCACAATGGCGGATTCGGCGATGGGCGTGTCGATGACGCGCTCGGTGCCGAAGCGGTCGATGAAACCGTCGGTGACTTTGAACGCACCGCCGTAGATGCCAATGTCTTCGCCGAGGCAAAAGACAGAGGGGTCGCGGTCCATTTCTTCCCAGATTCCCTGCCGGATGGCTTCGAGGTAGGTTAGCTGCATAGAGTTTAGCCCGGCTTCTTTTGCCACGGATTTACGCGGATTTTCCGACCAGCAAAAATTGTACAAAATATGAAACTACACGTTCAGTACAGACTCATGCCTGCCAAACTGACTGCCAGCCTCGCCAGGCAAAACTTTTCGGATATTCTTAGCCGAGCCGAATATCGCGGCGAAAGAGTTATCGTACACCGCGGCAAGAAAGCTGTCGCCGCCGTGGTGCCAATCGAGGACGTAGAACTCTTGGAGAGTCTGGAAGACGAAATCGATATGGCGGCGGCCCGCGAAGCGCTAACTAAAAGATCCGCGCACGATTCTCTGGGAGAAGATGAAGAATTAAGAAAGACTTCAAGCTGTAGGATCGGCGGCGGTTGTGGCCCATACGATTCAGTGCAAGCCTCTGGCGCTTCGCCAACTGGAAAAACTCCCGCGCGAAGCGCAGCGACGATTGTCCGCCAAGATTGAAGTTCTGCGTGACGATCCGTTTCCGCCAGGATGCAAGAAGGATGGGCGCTGTCCCTGAAACTTGTAGGATTCGAGCCGGCGACTATCGAGTTGTATTATCAAGTGCAGCGCGGGCTGTTGCTCGTCCTTGTGCTTACGGTTGGGCATCGGCGGGGTGCTTACCGGTGTTTACCGATGATTGGTTCGGCAGTTCGGCTTTGGGTGCTACTCTGCACCGCATGGTCCGCGACGCCAGCCATCCCGACAATTCGCACCCGGCTGACCAGAAATTCCTCGCTCCGATCGAGACTCATGGATGGAACGTGACCAACGTTTTCCGACGCCAGGGCGAGACGGGACCTGAGTGGTCGTTTTCCACTGGCCTGTTTCACCCTTACCCGCGTCCTGAGATCGTCATCTTCGGGCTTAAACTCGACAATATATGCAGAAGATCGTCAACACCATCGGTTCAGAGATAAGGAATGGAGCGAAATACCAGCCTGGGAAGGAGTATCACGATATCTTCGCGCGATGCGGTTGTCAGTTCCGCCGCTTCGATACTGCTCACTATCGGTACTATTTAGGCTGGGCGATCTGGTTCTATAACGGCGAGTCTTTCCCCGTCCGGCAATGTTTCTGGCCAGACCTTCAGGGACATTATCCTTGGGACCCCGAGTGTTCGCCGGGTGTCGTCGCTCTCCAACCGTTGCTCTTCAAGCCCTCCTGACTATTTCAAATGCACCGCCGCTTCCGTCTCCTTGAAGCCGCCCGTACTCTTCTTCACCTTCGGCATCCCATACTTCGGCCGAATCGCATGGCAGCCATCCTCGCAGAACACTCCGCCTTCGGCTGATTCCGGCGTTGGCATCGGCGAGCTCACGGCAATCTCGCGTTCG
>Ga0187851_10005048_pt1 | contig 10616 bp, 9 predicted proteins | sample June2016WEW_6_10_FD_132997 | JGI IMG/M metagenome (GOLD analysis project Ga0187851, IMG submission 132997) | Peatland microbial communities from SPRUCE experiment site at the Marcell Experimental Forest, Minnesota, USA - June2016WEW_6_10 | ecosystem: Environmental > Terrestrial > Soil > Wetlands... | reverse complement strand
CGAGTTGCGCGGCGAATTCAAACCCCCCGGCTGCCGGCTGAAACTCACCACCTCCCGGCGGATCGCCGCGCAAGGCAAGAATGTTCTTGCAGCCGAGCGCGCGGATTTTTTCAAGAATGGCGCCGACTTCCCCGCGCGTGTGATTGACGCAGGTAAGATGCGCGAGCGTGGTCAGGTTGTGTTCGCGCTGGACGCGCTCGACGATCATCAGTGTTTTGTCGCGCGTGCCGCCGCCGGCGCCGTAAGTGACCGAGCAAAAATCCGGCCGGGCTCGGGCAAGCACGGGAATGTGTTTTTCCAGAAGATTGCGGGCGCCCTCGTCGGTTTTGGGCGGAGAAAATTCAAAGGAGATGACCGGCCGGCCGGCCACGCGTTTCGCCTCGTAAATGTCACGAATGAATTGCATCTGGACGGCGAATTATGGGCGGAAAGCGTCCGGGAAGCCAAGTTTTGAAATGAGGTAGCAGCCGACGTGAGTCGGCTCTGACTTATTCCAAGGATAATGGAGCGGACTGACGTCCGCTGCTGCAATAAAGGTTAAGGAAACAGGAAACAGAAAGCCCCTTCCGGTTTTTCCGGAAGGGGCGAGAGGTTCCAAATCAGATCAGATTAGAACTTGTAAATGACGTTCGCGTAGAAGCCGACCGCGTTTTTATGGGCAAGATAGTCTTCGTCGTTAACATCAAACGGCGACTGATTACTATTGTTATGATCCCAGCGCAATTCCAACCGGGTGATCACGTTGGCCCACAGGTCGTATTCGACCGTGCCCGTCAACTCAAACCCATCTGCGCTGTAAGCATGTTGAATGAAGGAGGGGAGATCTTCCCCATACACATACTCGGCGCGCGCATTGAAGCTCAACTTGTCCGTGGCCTTAACCGTGGCATACAAACCGGCTGCCAGGACGTTATCTTCATAATAATATCCAAGCTCCTGCCATCCGCCACCGTAGTTGTGCGCATAATCAAAGGCCGCGCCCACCGTCAACTGTTTCAACGGCGTGTTCAACGTCATGCCGCCATAATAGTTGATCTGATTACCGCCTTGATGGAAACCATTGTCGCCGCCATCCTGGCCGTTAAATCCATAAACGATGCCAGCATAGAGCGAAGAACCGGCCGCCCAACCCCAAGAATTCGGCGCTGTGTATGTCAGGGCTGCCTCGTAGGCCTTGTGCCAGTAGCTGCCTGCGCCATTACCGTTGCCAGAGCTGTTGTTCCGGGCGTTGATTCCCGCCTGCAGGGTGTTCGCAATACCGGCTTGGACCGACCATTCGTCATTGATCTTGTATGTGCCCAAAATTCCGGTGTTTTCCGTGGGTTCCAGCCAATAACCCCAAGAACGGGTATAGTTCGGGTTGCTGCCGGCATCGAAGACTTCGTAGCCGATAATGGTGTCAAACACACCGATCTTCCAGTCAATCCCGTTGCCCACCGGCGTGCGCAACGTCACGTACGCCTGCTTGATGGCAAAATCCGCTGAAGAATATCCGTTGTTGGATTGACCGCCGATGGCATTCGCGGATGTGTTGTAACCGACGGCATCCGGGCCAAACAGTAAATCCACTTGATAGCCGGAAGCCCACGGGGATTCATCTTCAGGCTTGGCGATGGAGAGCTTCACCACATCCAGATTGAACCCATCCTGTTTGCTGAGGGGTTGAAACGGAATGTATGTTGAGGGAGAGCTCTCCTGTTTTGCGCCGCCCGGTTGGAGCGCCCAGTTGAATGACGTGCTTACGTAACCACTGATAGTGGTGTTGGAAAGCGCCGTTTCTAACGAACTCATTTTTTCGTCCGCACGCGCAGCCGAGGCAAGGATGACCACCCCGACAGCTGCCAGACACAGTGTCCATTTATTAAACTTCATCTTGTTCCTCCGATGTTGTTTGGTTTGATTGTTCTCTTTGTTCTATCTGCATTTTCGGGGCAAATCCTGTTTGACCCGGCACCGCGTGGTGCGATTTCGGACGAGATTAATAAAATCCCCCAAGTGTGGCAATAATTTTTTTAAGTAATTTTTTTAAGCTAACACGTTGATAAAAAACGACTTGTGAGCCAGATGGCGAAAGGCGTCCCGTTTTTTGTGCGGAAACTGCACCAAATCGAGGCACAGGAACGGTCTTTAAACTGCTTTTTTGGGGCTTAAGCTATTCCCTTGGCTGGTTTTTGCCGGGCAAATTGGAACAAATCGTGCTTTTGCCGGGGGTAGTTGGAATGTCAATTGCGAGCATAGCCGTTTGGGTTCGCACTTTTATCTATAATTAAAAATATGCCATCATTTGCTTACACAGCTCGTGAGACGGCCACCGGCCGCGAAATCCGCAACAGCGTGGAGGCGGCGACCGAACAGGCCGCCATCGCCGCGTTGCTCAACCGCAATTTGCTGGTCGTTTCCATCCAGGAAAAGGTTTCCCGAAAGGGCAGAACCCAGGGTGGCAAGGTTTCACTGGCCGATCTGGTGATGTTCACCCGCCAACTGGCGACGATGGTGGACGCGGGCATCGCCATAGTGCAATCCCTGCAGGCGCTTGCCGACCAAACCGCCAACAAGGTCATGCGCGACACGATTCGTGACGTTTGCACGCGCGTCGAGGGCGGCGAAAGCTTTTCCGAGGCGTTGCAAAAGCATCCCAAGGCGTTCAACCGCCTCTACATTTCCATGGTGGCGGCGGGTGAAAAGGGCGGTTTGCTCTCGGAAATCCTGGCGCGGCTGGCAACTTACCTGGAAAACTCCGATCGCCTCCGCAAGAAGGTCAAAACCGCCCTGATGTATCCGACGGCGGTGACGGTCGTGGCCATCTGCATCACGACCTTTCTATTGGTGAAAGTCGTCCCCACCTTCAAGGAAATTTACTCCGGCTTCGGCGCACAATTGCCCGGACCGACACAAATAATGATGGATTTGAGCGACCTCGTGAAAAATTACCTGATTCTCCTTGTCGCCGGCGCGGGCTTGCTGGTCTGGGGATGGTTCTATTTCATCAAAACCAAATCCGGCCGGGAATTCTGGGATGGCCGCCGGATAAAGCTGCCCGTCTTCGGCGTCATTGCGCATAAAATTTGTCTGGCGCGCTTCACCCGGACGCTCGCCTCGCTCGTTCGCAGCGGCGTGCCCATTCTTGAAGTGCTGCAAATCGTCTCCCAAACCGTTGGCAACGTCGTCATGGAAAAAGCCATCAAGACCGCCGCCATCGACATCGAGCGAGGTGAAGGCATATCCGCCGCGCTCGGCAAAAACCCGATCTTTCCGACGATGGTCATCCGCATGATAAGCGCCGGCGAACAGACCGGTAACATTGACAACATGCTTGAACGCGTTGCGAACTTCCTCGACGAGGAAATCGAATCCACACTCTCCGGCCTCATGTCGCTCATCGAGCCGATGTTGATTGTTTTCCTGGGTGTTGTCATCGGCGGCATGGTCATCTGCATGTTCCTGCCGATCTTCAACCTTGCCAACATCGTCAATGGCAACGGGCATTAGACTTGTAAGACAAAGCAAATCAGACCGCCGGCCCGATTCGCCGGCGGTTTGTTTTTTACACCGGCAACATTCTGCCCGGCTGCGGCTGGAGAATTTTGATTTTCGGCCAGCGTGTGCGGATCTGTTCCTCGAACCAGGCGCGTGAATTATCGCCGCCATGCCCCAGCAAAATCGCGCGCGGCAGGACCTGGCCGACAAAATCCAGCAAGTCCTCGCGGTTCGCGTGCGCCGTCAAATCGAAATCCCGCACCTCGCAACGCCGCGTCACTTGGCCGGCGGAGGGGCTGAACACAAACGTTTCGCCGGGCTTCGCCCTTTTCAAACGTCCGCCCGGCGTGTCCGGGTCGGCGTACCCGACAAAGAAAATGGACTGCCGTTCGTCGCCAATCATCCGCATCGCCAGATCGTGCGCCGCCGTGTTTTCGCTCATCATGCCGGCGGTGATGACAAAGATTTTCCCGCCGCTCAATTTCATTTTTTCCGCCTGGCCCTTTTCGAGGACGATGAGTTGCAGCGCCTCGTGCAGCTGCAGATTCGTATGCTGGCGGTGTGTCCGGTGCGCCTCCAGGTCGTAAATTTCCGTGAACACCCTGCCCAGTCCGCCGATGAAAACCGGCTGTTCCTTCAATTTTCCCGCCCGCATCAGCAGCGCCAGCATCGCCAGCATCTCCTGCGTGCGGCCCAGTGCGAAGGACGGAATCAGCACGCAGGCCTTTCGTTTGAGCGCGCCGTGAATGGCCGCCACGAGCCGCTCGATTTCGTTCTCGCGTGAAAAGCCCGGCGGCACGGCGCGGTTGCCGCGCGTGGTTTCCATGATCATCACGTCGGCCTTCACGTCCTCAAACCGCGCCGCGCGTGAAAGGGTCTGGTCGTGAAAGCAGACGTCCCCGGTGTAAAACAGCGTTTCCTTTTTGCCGCGGATCAGGATGCCCGCCGAGCCGAGCGTGTGGCCGGCATCAAAAAATTCCAGCGTCGGCGAAGGCCGGCCCGCGCGCATCTTGTGGAATGCCGCCCATTCGATTTCGCGGTTGTATTTGAAGCCCTGGAACTGCGGCGTGATGTCGTCCACTTCGTCGTGCGTGTAGAGCGGATATTCGCGGATGCCCAGCTCATCGCGCTGGCGCGTCATCACGTTCACCGAATTGTGCAGCACGCGCTCGGCGATGAAGTAGCTCAACTCGCTCATCAGCACGTGCGCCTTGGGAAAATGCCGGCACGCCACCGGCAGCGCGCCGATGTGATCGTGATGGCAATGCGAAATCGCAATCGCGTCGAGTTCGGCATTTTTGGCCGCCTTGAACATCGGCAGCCCTTCGCGGCCCTCGCGCTTGGGGTGCATTCCGGCGTCGAGCAAAATGCGGTGGTCGTCCAGTTCGACGAGCCACGCGCTCGCCCCGATGTCCGTGTCCGGATTCAGGTTCGTGATGTTCACACAATCATTTCACCACAAAGATGCGAAGGCACGAAGCAAAAAGCGCTTTAACCGCCAAGCCGCCAGGCGTGCAGCTTTGCAGTGCTGTCTTATTCGTAACCGAATGCCTTCGAAAGAGGCTCGAGTTTTTTCAAATGCGGCTCCAGGTATTTTTGATAATTGCGCCACCGGCCAACGGCAGTTTTGAAAATCGGCTTGGTTACATCCGTTGAAGTGACGGACCTCACAATTTTATTTTGCGCATGTTCGTTGAAGCGCAACACGCGTTCGTCCCAGTCCACGCCCAGGAATTTCAACACGCGGCGCGAAGCGGATTCCAGGTCGTTTACGAGATCTTCGTAACGGATTTCGATGGCCGGATTTTTCAAGCGCGGCTGCATTGCGCGCCAAAATCCCATCTCCGATGCGTATTGCGTCACCGTGCCTTCAAGGCTCAGGTATGCGGAGCTGACGGTATTGACGCCCAGCGGTTGCATGAAACAGCTCAGGCACACGTCGCGCGGGTCGCGAATGGCCACGAGAAATTTCGCCTCGGGAAAAATGCGAACCACGGCCGGGATGGCCGAAGTCAGCGCTGGATTTTTGTCAATCAGCAACCGTCCGCCGACGGCTTCGCCCAACAATTTCTCCGCGAATTTGAAATAGTCTTCGCGCGATTGACGCAGGCAATCCTCCGAAGCGGATTCCAGAACGGACAATTCCGGCGTTTCATCCGAAAGATTCCGGTGCAACGGCCGGCTCGCTTCCTCGCTGAAGACGCGCGCTTCCTCCAGCGAGATGAGATCGTCGTGCGAATCCAGGACCTGCTCCAGCAGCGTCGTGCCCGAGCGCGGATGGCCGCACAGAAGAGCGAAGCGCCGCCCCGGCTGGAGTTGAGCGCCGGAATCAAACCACCGGTGTAAAACGTCCCCGGAAATCATTTTTTCCGTTTCCAGCATTTTGCTTTGGAATCGCTGCAATCGCGCGATTTCGTTTCCAAAAAACGGGCGCAACAGTTTTTTGGCCTCGAGCAACGACGTCATCGCCTCGTCATAGCGTTTTTGAGCGTCCAGAATTCCAGCAAGCTCATACCAGCCGTTCGCCCGGGATTCCACGTCCACGCCGGACTTGGACAAAAAAAGACGCAACTTTTTTTCGGCATTTTCCAAATGACCTGCCAGACGCTCGAACCTGGCCTCGACAAACAATGCCGCAGCGTTTGAAGGATCTGATTTCAGAACCCGCGCGACGAGATCCGCCGCCTTTTCAGGGTGGCGCCGGATCTCGTAAATCCACGCCAATTTTATCAAGGCCGCGCCCGGCGCATTTTCCCGCTCGATGGCACGCTTCAAATAGCGCTCGGCCATTTCGTCGTTGCGCAAATTGAGGCAATGCAATCCTGCCGCGAGAAACGCCTCTGCTTTCCAGCCCGAAACCCGGATGGCCTTTTCAAAACAGATTTCCGCGGTCGCGAAATCATAGCGACGCCCGTGCGCATTCCCCAGCTCGAGCAAAATGCAGGGATCATTGGGGCTTAAACGGCTTGCGCGCTCCAAAATGTCAAAACAATGCTGATAATTCTGGCGCTCGCAAGCCGACGTCGCGTCCCGGAGCATTTTGAAAATCAGATTTTGCGGCGCAGGTGGCGGTCTGTTCACAAGGAGGAAAATAAAGGCTGTGAGACTTCGCGCAAGCGGACATTCTGCAATCAAATCCGATCCGCCCCGCGCAATGTCCGACTGCCGCGCGCAAATCGCAAATCGTAAATCGAAAAATCACCTGGCCGGATACCGCCAGACCCAGTCGCCGGTGTTCATGTCCACCGTGCCATCCGTTTTAAAACCAACTGTTCCGCCGTCGTCCCTTTCATTCCAGCCGACAGAATACAAAACAAATAGCCCGTCCTCGGTGAGCCGATAATGCAGCGGCTGGCCGCCGATGATATCGTGCGGAATTTTTTCCATGAACTGTGGCACCAATGCGTCAAGTGAATCGGGATACCGGCCGTGCGCGAGCCGGTAACGTTCCAGCGCGATGGCGATGCGCGCCTCGTTTGCGACGGTTTGTCCGTTCGCGACCTTTTCCGCGTAATTCCCCAATTCGGGCAGCAGCAGACGCGCGAATAAATTGACTCCGGTCGGGCGCAGCGATCCGACGGTGGCCACCGATTCGCGCGCTGCCTGCGGCGAAACCGTTTGCTGCGCGTCGTCCACCATCGGCAAAACCCACTGCTGCTGCGCTTTTGACAGCACGATTTCACTTTGATAATACCAGCCCTTGGGCATCAAGTAGATTTCCACCGACAAGCCGAAATGCTTCATTGTTCCTTTGTAATCGTTGTCGATCATGTTGAATAATTCCCAAAAGCGGCTTCGTTTCTGTTCCATCCAATCAACGATTTTTATATGCGCCGCTCGCTCGCTGCGCACGGAAAATTCGTAGTCCGCCAAAAAATCCAGCTTTGACAATTCCGAGTCGAGTTCGGCCAGTTGCGCGTCTGACCATTTGTGCTCCGCCAAACCTTCCCAGACCGGCTGGAGCGTGATTTGCAAAATGGCTCTGCGGACGAGATGCGTGATGATGAACGGCTCGGAATGAACCGAATCAATCAGGCGAAAATTGAGTTTTATGTCCGCCAATGCTTTCTCGCTTTCGCCGTTTTGCAAATCGGCGATGGCACGCAACTGCAATACCTGCGAACATCTTTTCAGCGCCGCCAAATGCGGCAGTAAAATCTCTGCCGGGTTTTCGTCGTCGTAATCCAGCGGGAATCGTGATTCCGTCCGCGCGCTCGCCGCGCGCAGTTCCTCGATCACAGAATCATATTTGCCCAGCGCGAGCAAAACATCCTGTGCCGGCAATTGCGGCTGCGGCGCGACGGGAAACAAGTTCGTCGTGGTCGCCAGCGCGCGATAATAATTTTGCCAGATTTTCAGGTCGCTGGCCTTGGCCGTCTGCCAGTCGCCGGAGCCGTTTGTCGCCGAACGCGTCACCGGCCAGTCATCATTGCGACCTATGTCTATCTGCAGCCGGTCGATGAGGTTGGTGTCCCACGGATTTCCCGATGCATCAGGATGCTGATTGCGATGTTCATTCCGCCATTTGCGGCTGGCCAAATTGCGAGTCGCGTCAAAAATCGGAGCCATCGCGAAATTCTGGTCATCCAGCACCGGCGGCGGAACGAAGTCGGCGAAATTAAATTTTTCGCCTTTGGCCTCCCATTGGTGTTTGTATTTTTCCCAATCATGTTTGCCGCGCCAGTCTTCCTCGGCGTAAAACAGGGCAATCAAAGTGGCAAGGCACGCACAGCCGAACAAAAACCGCTTGAAATTGCGCCAGCAGCAAAGCCAGCGGATGAACAGCCACAGGCCGAACACAACAGACACGCCAACGAATCCATCAATCAAAACCACCCCGAAATCCGAAGGTTCTGTAAATGGCTTGCCGATGAGCAAAATGCTAATTGAGAAACTGACCATGATGGTTATCACCAAGGCCAGCCAAATTAAAAACAAACGCGACCCTTTCCACGATTTTTTCCAGAAGCTTTTGGGTTTGTCGTTCATAATTTTTTATTCGGGAGGGACGCCGTGCCGGCGTCCCCAATCAAAAAAGCGGGACGGCGACACGCCGTCCCTCCCGGCTCACGTCATCAAAATCCCGGCGCATTCGCTGCGCGGGCGAGGGAAAAACTGCCGCGGCTCGGCGTCATGCGTTTCCCGCGCGCCAATCAACTCCGCCAGCATCCGCTGCTGCTGCTTCAGCTCCACGATGACTTCCGGCGACGGCGGCGCGGATTTTTCCGCCACCACCGGCGATTTGTCCCGCATGGAAAAATCCAAGGCAAAAATCAAAACCCAAACCGCTGCCAGCCCGGCCCAGGCTTTGGGATGAGGCCATAGCAGGGTTGAAAGTTGATGGTTGAGAGTTGAAAGGAACGAGGCACGGGGCACCGGACGCGAGGCACTTTTCGCAGCGGATAAAATTTCACCGCGCCATCCGCCCGGTATTTGCCGCAGCGGCTGCCGCTGAATTTTTTGTTCAAAGTCGTCTGGTTTCATTTTTGTAGAGGCGCTCTATGAGCGTCGCCATTTTTTGTGCGTCGGTCACAGACCGCCGCTACAGTTCTTCGTAGATGGGACGCAGCCGCTCGCGCAATTTGTCTAGCCCGTAACGATAGCGGCTGGCGGCGGTGTTCAACGGGATTTCCAGTGCCCCGGCGATTTGCTCGAAGGTCAATCCTTCCCAAAGTTTCAAGTGGACAACGGCGCGCTGTTCCTCCGGCAATTCGCCGAGCGCGGCCGCTAGGTCTTCGTGGAAAACTTTTTCATCAGGGTCGCCCGCCGGCGCAAACGGCGAAATCATTTCGGCGGCGAAGTTTTCGCGGGTTCTGTCGCGCGTGCCACGTCGGCGCATCAAATCAATTGCCGCATTGTGGGCCAGTCGGATGAGAAAAGCGCGCTCTTCGCGGATGCCGTCGAGCAATTCCGGCGTGCGCGCGAGCTTGACGAAAATTTCCTGAAGCAGGTCGCGCGTGTCGGCCTCGTCGCGCGTAAAATTCAGCAGAAAGGCAAACAGCGGCTGGGCGTGCTCGTCGTAGAGCCGTTCCAGTTCTGGTTTGCCGGGCATTTTCATAATGACGCGCCCGGCGGCGGGATTTGTCTAGCGGAAATTTGTCCGGCTACGGTCCGGCGGGATGCGGGTAAATCTCATCCGCGATCCAATACATTTCCAGCGCCAGCGCAAGCAGCGTGCCGAGCAGCCAGACGAAAAACCGTCCGCGCGGGCGAAACACGCGCGGCGAGTTCCGCCAGATAGACCGCGCTGTAACAAACATTGGCGAGAACCGCGAGCACGGCGATGGTGCCGGCGGCGCGGAAATTGAGCGCGGGCCGGAAGTGCGGCCAGGTGAACGCGAGCCAGCCCAGCGCGACCAGGGCCAGCGTGCCGTTGTAGGCCAGCCGGCGCGGTTCCCAGTAACGCCAGGCGCAACCCATGATTTCTTCCAGCCGGCCCGGTTTTGTGTTCGATTCGTTTTTCATGTTTCTGTTGTCCGTTGTTTTTGACCGCCAGGTTAATGGCGGCAAGCCGGAAATTTTATTTTTGGCCGTTCGTCCGTCCGGCAATCCAGTCAACCAAAAGAAACGCGCACGCGAAAAACGGAAAGACGCCGTAAAGCGTGTCGCTCGCGGAATGGGAATGGCGGTCCACCGCCAGAAACACCTGCGCGCAAAATGCCAGTGCCGCCAGCGTGATGACCGCGCCCGGCACGGACACGGGCAGATGAAACCAGCCCACGCGCTTAAACCAGACAGTTTTCATGTTGTTCCTTTCTTTGGGTTGTCAGTTGCTGTTCCACTTCGTTGATGAGTTTGTCCGGCGTCGAAGTGCCCGCCGTGATGCCGACGACGTCGCCGGCAAAAAACCATTCCGCGCGCAAATCCCCCGCCAACTGGACATGATGAACGCGCAAACAAAACCGCGAACAGGTCTTGACCAGCTCGCGCGTGTTGTTGCTGTGCGCGCCGCCAATGACAATCACCACGTCGCATTTTTGCGCCAGCTCGGCTGCCGCGCTCTGGCGCTGTTTGGTCGGCTGGCAGACGGTGTCAATGAAACACACTTCCGACTGCGGAAAACGCTCGCGCATCAGCCGCACCAGTTGCCGGACCCTGTCAATCGGCTGCGTGGTTTGTGAAACGACGCCCAATCGCGG
>Ga0187851_10005045_pt1 | contig 10620 bp, 10 predicted proteins | sample June2016WEW_6_10_FD_132997 | JGI IMG/M metagenome (GOLD analysis project Ga0187851, IMG submission 132997) | Peatland microbial communities from SPRUCE experiment site at the Marcell Experimental Forest, Minnesota, USA - June2016WEW_6_10 | ecosystem: Environmental > Terrestrial > Soil >... | reverse complement strand
CTGGTCACACAGATGGCCGCCGACCGGGTCGGGGTCTCCGGCGAGGTCATCGGCATCGACATCGCCCAGGGGCTCCTGGACGTCGCCCAGCGCCGGGCCTCTCCCTCGGTCAGATTCCTCCACGTGCCGGCCGAGGCGCTGATGTTCGCCGACTCCACCTTCGACGTCGTGACCATGGGGGACGCCCTCCCCTTCCTCGCGGACCCGCAGCGCGCCCTCGAGGAGGCCAGGCGGGTACTGCGCCGCGACGCCCGCATCGCCATCTCCGTGCTCAACGGTCATCTCGCCACACCGGCCCAGGACCTGTACGACGAGATGCTCCTCGCCCTGGAGAGCCGCCACCCCATCGTCGTCCCCCGTCCCCCCGGCGATCGCGCCCACCTGGGCGAGCCGGAGGTCCTGGAGCGGATGCTGGTCGCCGCCGGCTTCACCGGCGTGGTGACCACGGTCACGGTCACCGGCGGTCGCACCGCCTCGGCCAGGGCCTGGACGGACCTGATGATGGGGGCCGGTCCCTCCTCCCACGCGATGCTCTCGGTGCTGGGGCCATCCGTCCGCGACGAGTTCGAGGCGGAGCTGACCGAGGCGATGCAGGACCTCGGCGATGACGAGGCCTTCCGGTACCACCACCCCTTCACCTTCGCCGAGGCCTTCCGCCTCTGATCGCCGGCCGGGTCAGGGTGCCGGGGCCGCGTGCTCCTTGGCGTGGGCCTCGATCAGCTGCTGTGCCACCTGGGCCGGCACCTCCTCGTAGTGGGAGAACTCCATGGAGTAGCGGCCTCTCCCCTGCGTCAGGGCGCGCAGATCGATGGGGAAGGTGAACATCTCCGCCTGCGGTACCTGGGCGGTGACCTCGGAGCGGCCGTCGCCGAGCGGGTTCATCCCCGCCACGCGCCCGCGCCGGGTGTTGAAGAGGCCGATGACGTCCCCGGTGAAGCGCTCGGGGACCACCACCTTCACGGTGGTCACCGGCTCCAGCAGGACCGGCGACGCCTTGGCGACGGCCTCGCGCATCGCCATCGACCCGGCGATCTGGAAGGCGATGTCCTTGCCGTCCACGGGATGGGTGGAGCCGTCCACCAGCCTGACTTTCACATCGACGACCGGGTGGCCGCTGATGGCGCCCTGCTCGATGGTCTGCCGGACCCCCTTCTCCACCGACGGCCGGAACTGCTGGGGGATGGAGCCGCCGAAGATCTTGTCCTCCCACTGGTAGCCGCCGCCGCGGGGGAGGGGCTCGATCTCGATGGTGCAGTCGCCGTAGAGGCCAGCGCCCCCTGACTGCTTCTTGTAGCGGTGCTGCACCCGGGCGGTGCCGTTGATGGTCTCCCGATAGGGGATCTTGGGGGCTTGGAGGGTGGCCTCGACCCCGTACTTGCGCTTCATCTTCTCGACCACAACGTCGAGGTGGATGTCGCCCAGACCGTGGGCGATGACCTCCTGGGTGACCGGGTCGCGATCCACGGAGAAGGTGATCTCCTCCTCCGTCAGCCGCGACAGCGACTGCATGATCTTGTCCTCGTCGCCCTTGCTCCTGGCGGTGATGGCGGCCGAGTAGGCGGGGGTGGGGGTGGTGATGGGCGGCAGGACCACCGGCGCCGCCCGATCGCAGAGGGTGTCACCCGTGGCGGCGGCCTGGAGCTTGGTCACCACGGCGATGTCGCCGGCTCCCACGTCGCCGGCCGTGACGACCTGCTTGCCCATGGGCCGGCCGAGCTGGGCGAAGCGCTCCTCGACCTTGCGGTTGGCGTTGAACGGGTGGGTGTCGGCGCGCAGCGAGCCCCGCAGGAGGCGCAGGTAGGAGACCTTGCCGAAGTTGTCGACCGAGGTGCGGAAGACGCGGGCCACCAGGGGGCCGTCCGGCGAGCACGGGATCTCCACCTCCCGGCCCGAGGCGTCCACCCCGCGGTGCACCCGCTCCTTCGGCGAGGGGAGGTAGCGGATGATGCTGTCGAGGAGGAGGGCGGCGCCCCGCCCGTCGGCCGCGGCGGCGCAGATGATCGGCACCAGGGTGCCGCGGAAGGCGGCCCGGTGGACGGCGTCGCGGACCTCGTCGTCCGACAGCTCCGTCCTCTCGAGGTACTTCTCGATGAGGGCGTCGTCGGTCTCCGCGGCGGCGTCGGTGAGCGCGCTGTGGGCGCGGGCCACCGCCTCGTGCAGGTCGCCGGGAAGGTCGGTCTCCACCGCCTCGCCGTCACCCCGGAACTCGTGGGCCGTCCCGTCGACCAGGTCGACATAGCCCCGGAAGCTCTCGGCGGCGCCGATGGGGACGGTCACGGCGATGGGCTTGCGGCCGAAGGCTTCGCGCAGGGCGTCCACGGTGGCCTCGTAGGCGGCGTTCTCCCGGTCCATCCGGTTGACCACGATGAGGCAGGGGAGTCCGGCCTCGGTCAGCATCTCCCAGGCCAGCTCCGCCCCCACGGGCACGCTCCCCGTGGCGCTGACGACGAGGACGGCGGCGTCGGCTCCGGCGAGAGCCGAGGCGACCTCCCCGGCGAAGTCCTGGAACCCGGGGGCGTCGATGATGTTGATCCGGGTCCCCTTCCAGTCGCAGTGGGCGACGGCGGCGCTGATGGAGATGGAGCGGCGCTGCTCCTCCGGCTCGGAATCGAGGATCGAGGTTCCCTGGTCGGTCGAACCCAGCCTCTGGGTCGCCCCCGCCGTGTGCAGCAACGCCTCGCACAGGGTCGTCTTGCCGTCGTGGCTGTGGCCGACGACGGCCACCGTGCGAATGCGGTCCGGTGCGGGCGTGGGCATGGAGACGACCTCCTGCGGGGGCGGGAATCGAAGGCCGATGGTGAGCGGCAGCCAATGGTACGGCGCCGCCTCGGCCTCGCACCCCGGGGCGAACCCGGCATCGTCAGCGGGTGGCCGACCCCGCCGGCTCGGCGACCACCAGCACGCTGTCGCACAGCGGGCTGCCCAGGTGGCGCGTCCACCCGTCGTACACGCGCCGCACCCGCAGCCCGGCCCGGTCGAAGGCGCCGGGAATCTCGTCGAAGCCCAGCAGGCGGCTGGTCGTCTGCTGGACCCCGACGCTTCCGTCGGCGAAGACGGCCACCTCCCGGAGGATGAACAGGTTGCGGCGCCGGTCGTAGACGGTGTCGGTGAGCAGCAGCTGGCGGCGGTCGCCGAGCAGCGAGGTGTCGGCCACCTCCCAGGCGGAGATCCGGCCCGGGAGCTGGTCGGGCCGCAGCCGGATCTCGGCGATCAGGCGTCCCCCCGGCCGCAGGCACCGGCCGAGGCGGCGGAGCACCGCCACCTGGGAACGGATGGGGAGGTTCTCCAGGACGTAGTAGACGAGGAGGGCGGCGTCGTAGCGGGGCGACACCGGAAGCGAGCGCAGGTCGGCGACGTCGAACTGGACCTGGCGGTCGAGCCCTGCGGCGCGCGAGGAGCGGCGGGCGTGGCGGATGACCGCCGGTCCCACGTCGACGCCATGCACCTGGTAGCCCAGGGCTCCGAGGCGGACGGCGTAGAGACCCGGCCCGCAGCCGGCGTCGAGGACCGTCGCCGGAGGCGGGGGGAGCAGGCGGAGGAGGCGGCGCACGTGCCCGTCCACCAGGCGCTCCCGGCGGCTGGCGCCGTCGTGCGCCTGGTCGAGATGCTCACGGAGGAGGCGCCGGCTGAAGGCCGGGTCGGACCAGTCGAGTTCGCTGGCGCGGTCGAATGGGCGCGGCCAGGGGTCCAGCGCTGCAACCCGCGACGGTCGGGGATGGCGACCCACACGGCGAAGCGTGACACGCCCGATGCGGGGGTGGAGCGCCGGGCCGCCCGACGCCGGAGTCCTCCCGCCCGTGTCACAGCCGGCGAAGCGGCTTGCGGTGGCACTAGGCTCGCGGCGTGATCGCCACCCCTGCCGGCGCCGCCGTCGCCTTCGTCGCCGGATACGCCGTCGGCGCCCTCCCCATCGCCTGGCTCCTGGTGCGCCGGCAACGTGGCATCGACCTCCGGCGGGAGGGGGGCGGGGGGACCGGGGCGCTGGACGCCCTCCGGGTGGCGGGGCCGTCCACCGCCTGCCTCGCCGTCGTCGTGGAATGCCTCAAGGGCGGCGCTGTCGGCCTGGGCGCCGGGCTGGTGGGCGGAACCTCCTGGTTCGTCGCCAGCGCCATCGCCGGCTGCGTGGTCGGGGACGCCTTCCCGGTGGGCTTCCGGCGGGGCGGGCGCGGCCTGGTCCCGCTGGTCTCGGGCCTGATCGCCGCCCTCCCCTTCGCCGGTCTTCTCTGCGGGGTGATCGCCGTCCCGGTGGCCCTGCTCACGCGGATGCGCGGAGGGTTCTTCGACATCTCGGTGACGGTGGCCGTTCCCCTGGGCCTGTGGCTGGGCACGCACGACTGGCGCAGCCTGGCGCCGGCCGCGGTGATCGTGGCGGCGATGGTCACCCGCTCCCGGTTGAGGCAGCAGTCCCGAGCTCGGACCGCACTGATGGATCACCGAGGTGCGACCATCGTCGACCAGCCGTCACCTCACACCGGGAGCCCCGAATGATCGCCCTCGCCAGCCTCAGCGGCACCGTCCAGCACTGGGTGGAGACGGGAGGGATCGCCGCCATCTTCCTGCTCATGGCGGCGCAGTGCGTCGGGGTCCCCTTTCCCAGCGAGGTGATCATGCCCTTCGCCGGCTACTTCGCCGCCACCGGGCACCTCAACCTGGTCGCCGCCATCGCCGTCGGCACCCTGGGCAACCTGGTCGGCTCATGGCTCGCCTACGGCCTGGCGGCCTGGCTCGGGGAGCCCGTCCTGCTGGGACCGGGACGCTACATCGGCATCCGGCGGCACCACGTCGAGCTGGCCGACGGGTGGTTCCGGCGCCATGGCGCGAGCGCCGTCTTCTTCGGCCGGTTCCTGCCCGTGGTGCGGACCTACATCTCCTTCCCCGCCGGGCTCGCCCGCATGCCCCTGCTCCCCTTCACGGCCTACACGGTGCTGGGGACGCTGCCCTGGTGCGCGGCCCTCGGGGTGGCCGGATACGAGGTGGGCCGGAACTGGAGCCGCATCGCCGGCCCGATCGGCGTCGCCGGGGTGATCCTCGCCGTGGTGCTGGTGGCCGCCGTGGTGGCGTGGTTCGTCAGGGGACGGAGGACGGACACACCGTCCGGCCGCGCCGTGGCGCCGGGAGAGAAGGAGGCCTCCTGAGGGGTGATCGGGCTCATCGACATCGGCGGAACCAAGACGCTCGCCAGTGTCACCGGCGACGACGGCAGGCCCGGAGTGCCGACCGTCCGCCCCACCCCGCGCCGCGGCGACGCGGGGGCGTTCCTCGCCGCCATGCTCGACGAGGTGCGCGGTGACCATGAGCTCGAGGCCATCGCGGTGGCCACGCCCGGCCCCTTCGACCGCCGGAACCGCACCCTGATCAACCCGCCCGGGCTCTCCGCAGACTGGCACGGCCTCGACCTGCAGGCGGCGCTCGGCGACCGCTTCCACTGCCGGGTCCACGCCGAGAACGACGCTAACTGCGCGGCGCTGGCGGAGGCCCATTTCGGAGCCGGACGGGGATTCGGCACCGTCGTCTACTACACGGTGAGCACAGGGGTGGGGTCGGGCGTGGTTCGCAACGGCGACCTGCTGATCTCACGGCACGACACCGAGGGGGGGCACCAGGTGCTCTGGCCCGAGCACCTGGGGGGCCCGGCCTGTCACTGCGGCGGGCACGGATGCCTGGAGGCGCTGGTGAGCGGCGCCGCCATCGAGCGGCGCTTCGGCTGCCGGGCCGAGGTTCTTGACGACCCGTCGGCCTGGGCGGACATCGGCCGCTGGCTCGGCCTGGCCGTGGTCAACAGCGCGGCCCTGCTCGACTGCGACGTCGTGGTCTTCGGCGGCGGCGTGATCGGCGCCTGGACGAAGTTCGAGGCCTCCCTGCGGGGCACCGTCCGGGAGCACCTCTTCCTCCAGCCCGCGCCGGAGATCCGCCTCGCCGAGCTGGGGATCGACCGCAACGTGTGGGGGGCCCTGACGCTTGTCCCGGGCCGCTGAGGCGGCGCCGCGTTTGGCGGTGGGTGATCGGCTGGTACAGTAAGGGCGTGTCCAGGCGTGTCACCACCGTGAGCATCGACGACGTCATCTCCGCCATCGAGACGGCGCGCGACAAGGTCATGGCCGACGAGGTCAAGTCCCTCGTCAAGCTGGGCCTGCCCAAGAGCGTCGCGTACAAGATGGTGGCGGAGCGGTACCGGCAGCGCAGCGAGGCCGAAGAGGGCGAGGAGGCCGCCGCCGGCACCCCCTGGCCCGACATGTCCTGACGCGCGGGCAGAGCGCCGCCACCCCCGGCGGGGCGAGCCCGGCAGGGGGCGTGCTCTCGGCATACTGTCGGGTCGATGGCCTACCTTCCCAACGGAGCCGCCGAACGCCGCCAGATGCTCGACGCCGTCGGCGTGGCATCGGTGGACGACCTCTTCTCGGCCATCCCTGGCCGCCTGCGCCATCCCAGCCTCGACCTGCCCGCGCCGCTGGCCGAGCAGGACCTCGTCGGTGAGCTGGAGCGCCTGGCCGCGCGCAACCATGCCCTGGGCACGGTCGACGCCTTCCTCGGGGCCGGGGTGTACCGGCGCTACATCCCCGCCATCGTGCGGGCAAGCATCGCGCGTCCCGAGTTCTACTCGGCCTACACCCCGTACCAGGCCGAGGCCTCGCAGGGAACGCTGCAGACCATCTTCGAGTTCCAGTCGATGATCTGCGCCCTCACCGGGCTGGACGTCGCCAACGCCTCGCTGTACGACGGCGCCACCGCCAGCGCGGAGGCGGTGATGATGGCGGTGGCCCAGACGGGCAGATCCCGGGCCGTGGTGGCCGCCGACATCCACCCCGAGGTCCTCTCGGTGATCCGGACATTCGGCGCCGGCCGGGGCCTCGAGGTGGTGCTCTCCGGGGACGTCGCCAGGGCGGCCGGCGATCGCGACGCCTGTGTCGTCGTGGCGCAGCCCGGGTTCCTGGGGACCCTTTCGGAGCTGGCCCCGATCGCGGCCGCCGCGCGGGCGGCCGGAGCCCTCTCCATCTGCGTCGCCGACCCGGTCGCCTGTGCCCTCCTCGAACCCCCGGGGGAGGCCGGCTTCGACATCGCCGTCGGCGACGGCCAGCCGCTGGGCATCCCCCCCTCCTTCGGGGGCCCGCATGTCGGCTTCATGGCGGTCCGGCAGGAGCTCATGCGCCGCCTCCCCGGCCGTCTGGTGGGGGAGGCCCGCGACCACCACGGCCGCCGCGCCTACACCCTCACCCTGCAGGCACGCGAACAGCACATCCGCCGCGAGAAGGCGACCTCCAACATCTGCACCAACCACGCCCTCATGGCGCTGGCGGCCACCGTGTACATGGCGAGGATGGGGGCGGGAGGCCTCCGCCGGGTGGCCGAGGTCAGCGTTCAGCGCGCCCACCACCTCTTCGACCGCCTCGTCGAGCTGGACGGCATCTCGGCGGTGCCGCCCGGCCAGCCCTTCCTGTGGGAGTTCGTCGTCCGCGTCCCGGGCGACGCCGCGGAATTCGCGGCGCAGATGCGCCGCCAGGGCATTGTCGCCGGCCTCCCCCTGGGTCGCGTGGACCCGAGCCGTCGGGACCAGATCCTCGTCTGCTGCACGGAGACCACCTCGCCGGCGGCGATCGACCGCTATGTGGCCGCGGCGGCCCGCGCCATGCCGGCCGGAGAGGCGGCGTGAACGGCGTCCCCCCGACCGCCGAGTGGGCCGGCGAGGAGCCCCTCGTCTTCGAGCTGAGCACGGACTACGAGGGAGGGCCACGGGAGGTGGCGAGCGGTGTCCCCGAGCGCCCCCTCGCCGAGCTGCTGCCGGGGGTGCGGCTGCGGGCCGTGCCGGCACAGATCCCCGCCGTGCCCGAGCCGGTGCTGGCCCGCCACCTCGGCCGGCTGGCGCGCCGCAACCACCACCTGCACCACGGCATCTACCCCCTGGGCAGCTGCACCATGAAGTACAACCCGGTGGTCGACGAGCAGCTCGCCGGGCTGCCGGGCTTCGCCGACATCCACCCCTACCAGGACGCCGCGGACGTCCAGGGAGCGCTCCAGCTCATGTGGGAACTGGAACGGCTGCTCGGCGAGATCACCGGCATGGCGCGCGTCTCCCTCCAGCCCGCGGCGGGGGCCCACGGCGAGTGGACCGGCCTCCGCATGATCCAGGCCTACCACGCAGCACGTGGCGACACCGGCCGGACCCGCGTCCTCGTCCCCGATTCCGCCCACGGCACCAACCCGGCCTCGGCCGCGCTCGCCGGCATGGAGGTGGTCACGGTGCGCAGCAACGCCGCCGGCACGGTGGACGTAGACGACCTCCGCAGCCACCTGGACGGCTCGGTGGCGGCGTTCATGATGACCAACCCCAACACGCTGGGGGTCTTCGAGAAGGACGTCCTGGAGATCGCGGAAGCGGCCCACCAGGAGGGCGCCCTCCTCTACTACGACGGCGCGAACCTCAACGCCCTGGTGGGGATGGCCCGTCCCGGGGACATGGGTTTCGACGTCGTCCACCTCAACCTCCACAAGACGTTCTCGACGCCGCACGGCGGTGGCGGCCCGGGCAGCGGCCCGGTGGGGGTCACCGCCGCGCTCGCCGCCTTCCTCCCGACACCCACCGTGGAGCGCGACGGAGACCGCTTCCGCCTCGACGGCGACCGGCCCCAGTCGATCGGCAAGGTGCGGTCGTTCTATGGCAACTTCGGCATGCTGGTGCGCGCCTACGCCTACCTGCGGACGTACGGGTCCTCGATCTCCGACGTGGCCCGCGACGCGGTGCTCAACGCCCGCTACCTGCGGTCTCAGCTCCAGGATCTCTTTCCCATGGCCGTGCCCACGGCGTCGATGCACGAGTTCGTGGCCACCACCAGGGGGTGCCGGGTGCCCGGTCTGCGTGCCATCGACGTCTCCAAGCGCCTCCTCGACTTCGGTGTCTACGCGCCCACGGCGTACTTCCCCACCACGGTCCCCGAGGCGCTGATGTTCGAGCCGACCGAGACCGAGTCCAAGCGCAGCCTCGATCTCCTCGCCGCCATCTGCGCCGTCATCGTCGGCGAGGCGGAGGGCGACCTCGGCTTCGTGCAGGCGGCGCCGCATCTGACGCCGGTGAGCCGGGTCGACGAGGTGGAGGCGGCGCGGAAGCCGATCCTGCGCTGGAGAGCACCGGGGTGAGCGCGGGCCCGACGCCGCACGGCCCGGGGACCGAGGACGGAGGCGACGCCGACCGCGCCGAGCTGCACCGGATGCTGGCCGAGCGCTCCTTCCGGTGGGGGGACTTCACCCTCTCCAGCGGGCGGCGGAGCGATTACTTCTTCGATGCCAAGCAGGTGACCCTGGACGGCCGGGGCCTCGCCCTGGTCGCCTCGATGATGCTGTCGCGCTGCCGACGGTTGGGTGTCACGGCGGTCGCCGGCGACGACGGGGTCGGCCCCCTCCTCGGTGCGGTGACCGCGCTGAGCACCCGGGACGGCGGGACGCCGCTCCACGCCTTCATGGTGCGCAAGGCGGCCAAGGAGCACGGCACCGCGGCGAAGGTGGCGGGCCCGGCCCCGCTCCCCGGAGAGCGGGTGGTGCTCGTCGAGGACGTCGTCACCAGCGGGGAATCGCTGATCCGCGCCGCGCTGGCGCTGGCGCCGTCCGGCGTCGAGGTGGTCGAGGCGGTGGTCGTCGTCGACCGCGAGGAGGGCGGCGAGGCGGCCCTGCGCGACCACGATCTGCCGCTGCACGCCCTCTACCGGCGCAGCCAGTTCCCCGCCCCCGGCTGAGCCGCCGCGATGGCCTCCCGCCCCCCGGCGCTGGTGCGAGCCGCGGCGGTCTGCGCCGCCGGGCTGACGCTCGCCGCCTGCGGAGGGTCCAGCCACCCCGCCAGCGCGACGGCACGCCCCACCCGGACGCCCTCGCCCGCCTCCGCGAGCGCCACGCCTGTCGCCACCGCGGACGACGAGACCCTCCAGGTGTTCGCCTCTGGTGTGGGGGGCTATGAGCTGGACACCAACCCGGTGGCGGTGCTTCACAACCTCGCCGCCGACCACACGGCAACCGGGATCGTCGTCACCTTCACCGTCCACTTCCCCGGCGGCACCTACACCATCAGCTCCTCCCCGGACGTGTCGCTCTTCCCCGGCCAGACCCTCGCGGTGGCGACCACCTGCAACCGCGCCTGCGATGACAGCAACGCCACCAGCACCGACGTGGCGGTGGACGTCGGCGCCTGGGTGCCGGGCGGGGGCACGCCCCTCACCGTGACGTCGCCCACCTACGCCTGCGTGAACCAGGACGACGTCATGGGATGCCCGAACGCCGTCGACCCTTCCCAGGGCACGGTGTCCGCCACCGTCCATGGGACGCTGCAGTCCCTGGCCGAGATCGTGCTGACCGGCGTCTGCTACGACGCCTCCGGAGCCATCGTGGACAGTGGCTTCACCACAGCGTTCTGGCCGGGGGGGGCGTCGGCGTCGATGACGGTGGCGGTGCTGGGCAGCCCCAGCCCCCAGACGTCCACCTGCCAGCTGTACGCGGTGGCGGTCTGACGCCTCGGGCGGCGGAGGTCCCCGCCCGTCAGCGGAGGGAGCAGACCGGCCAGGCGGAGGAGTCGCCTCCGGCGAACATGCTGGCGGCGATCTCCGACTGCTGGACCGGGTCCCAGATGTCGGTGCCGCCATG
>Ga0187851_10005043_pt1 | contig 10622 bp, 9 predicted proteins | sample June2016WEW_6_10_FD_132997 | JGI IMG/M metagenome (GOLD analysis project Ga0187851, IMG submission 132997) | Peatland microbial communities from SPRUCE experiment site at the Marcell Experimental Forest, Minnesota, USA - June2016WEW_6_10 | ecosystem: Environmental > Terrestrial > Soil > Wetlands... | reverse complement strand
CTTTTCCGCGGCCTGCCGCGTGAGGCTGAAAGCCTTTTGCGCGGCGCGAAACAGACGACAAGAATCGTCAGCGTGGAATGATTCAAAAGCTGGCAGGACAGAAACTCGAACGCGAAACACACTCAAAACCATGAAACCGGACAGGCTGCAAAACCGGTCGCCCATTACCAGCTAGGCTGCATTCATGCACCATGTCCCAAATCGTCTCACAACTTATTTATCGCGATGTTGGCGCAGAAGGCATTGATAAAGTGCGCCCGCTGTGGGAGAAGCTCAACGCTCACCATGCAGATTTATCACCACGCTTTGGCAGTGCGTTACGAACCCGCACCTTTGACACTCGAAAGCAGAAGCTCCTTGCCAAAGCTGGTGCTGGCAGGCTTTGTGTGGAATTGGTGTCAAAAGGACGCTCCGATTTCCGAAATCCCAGATATGCAACGAGGCGAAGCAGCCTGCCGATTTATTTCAGTGGCTGTATCAGTTGCCGGACAGGCGATAAAAGCGCGATGGATATTGCACCGGCTACAGCATGGATTTGTTCAATTCGGGCATCGAACTGGTCGAAGGGGTCAGTTGTCTGCTCAAACCCTACGACGCCACCGTGCTGGTCCGCGCGGTCAGAAAAGCCTTTGCCAACGGGAATTGACCCCGCAACTCTGAATGCCCTTGTCGGTTTACAGCCCTGAATCCGGCGGCAAGCGCAATTGTATTTCTGCTTTAACTCGAAGCCTCGTCCGTTTCTGAGGGCGCAGTTTCGGCCTCACCCAATAACGCGGTCGCTTCATTTGCGGGGAGTCCTTCCACAGTCCGCAGTTTCCGTTCAATCGTTCGCGTTCTGGTTGCGGCGGTGTCAATCACGTTACTGGCCTCCTGAAGTTTCTTTTGAACTTTCTCGATGATGCCGCCGAATTTGCTGAACTCCGTTTTGATTGCGCCGAGAACTGTCCAGACTTCACTGGAACGTTTTTCGATCGCCAGTGTTCGGAAACCCATCTGCAGACTGTTCAAAAGAGCGCCCAAAACGGTCGGTCCGGCAACCGTGACGCGGAAATCGCGTTGGAGCGTGTCTAACAAGCCGGGGCGACGGAGAACCTCCGCATACAAACCTTCCGTCGGTAAAAAGAGAATCCCAAAATCGGTGGTATTTGGCGGATCAAGATATTTGTCCCGGATGTCGCCAGCTTCGGCTTTGATTCGGGCTTCAAGCTGTTTGGCGGCTTGTTCAACGGCATCGGCATCTGCTCGTTCCGAGGCCTCAACCAGCCGCTCGTAATCTTCCTTGGGGAATTTGGCATCAATCGGCAGCCAGACGGTCTTTCCGTCGTGCATGTCCCGTCCGGGCAGTTTGATGGCAAATTCAACGCGCTCCGCACTGCCTTGCTTTGTGACGACATTTTGCGCGTATTGCTCGGGTGTGAGAACCTGCTCCAACAAATTCCCCAGTTGCATTTCGCCCCATGTTCCGCGGGTTTTTACATTGGTCAGAACCTTCTTAAGATCACCAACACCCGTCGCAAGGTTTTGCATTTCGCCCAGACCTTTGTGAACCTGTTCCAGCCGTTCACTGACCTGTTTGAACGATTCCCCAAGCCGTTTCTCCAGCGTGCCTTGGAGTTTTTCGTCCACCGTCTTGCGCATCTCTTCCAGCTTTGTGGCATTGTCGGTCTGGATTTGCGTAAGCTTGGTTTCGACCACCGTTCGCAATTCACCCAGTTTTTTTTCATTCGTATCAACTAATTTGGACAACTGACTGGAAAAGGTTTCCAACTGCCCGCGCTGCGCCTTGCCAATTTCGCCCAAACTGTTGACGATTGAATCTCCCGCGGTCTTCAGTGTTGCACCCAATTCTTCGCGCAATGCCCGCGCCTGCGCTGCGGTTTCTTCCCGCTGGCGCGCAATCTCGTCTTTCACAACACGCTCCGTTCGCTCGCCGCCTTTTTCCAATGAGTCCAGACGATTCTGCAAGGGAGCAAGGTCAACTGTCTGACCACTGCCACGCGCGCGGCTGATCAGCCACCCGACGACAAAACCGGCGAGCGCTGCGATGAGCCATTGGATTGCTATCGGCAAATTCATTTAATAATGCGCCACGACTTCGATTTCCACGTTCGCACCTTTCGGCAGCGCTGCGACCTGGACGGTCGAGCGTGCCGGGAAATCATTCGTGAAATACTTCGCGTAAATCTCGTTCATCCCGGCAAAATCAGCGAGGTTCGTCAAAAACACCGTGCTTTTGAGCACATTGGCAAACGTCAATTTTTGGTCGTCCAGAATCGCTTTGACGTTTTGCAGCACGCGTTCGGTTTGGACTTTGATGTCGCCGGAAACCAGGTTGCCCGAAGCAGGATCAATCGGGATCTGGCCGGCGCAGAACAGGAGGTCGCCGGTGCGCACGGCATGATTGTAAGGGCCGACCGCTGCTGGTGATTTCGCGGCTCTGATGATGGTTTTGGTCGCCATAGAATGTGGCGCAAGGTCTAACGGCTTTGCGCGCTCGGGTCAAGGAAAGGCATTGGAAGACAGGTGCGTGCTTTTCGTTCGCACGCCGTTCGAGCGGCTGTTATTCTATACACCAAATTAATGTCTGTTCACCACCACAACGAGACCGGCGGTGCGAAGGAAAGCCATTCGCCGTCCGCGCAGTTGAAGGCGGCCGCCGAGATTCTCGAAAAAGCGGCGGCCAACCGCGCCTTGCTCGCCGGGCTGCCGGAGAAGGAACGCATGCGTCTGCTCAAGGCGGCGGGCGAGATTTACTGTCCGGACGTGAACGCGCGGCGGCGGTTCGTGAAGGCCCGGGTGCGCCAGCGCAAGGCGGAGAAAATCCAGCGGGACCAGTCCAAACTCAATAAAACCGGCATCCGGAAGCTGCGCCGGGAAAAAATCTTCACCACGCCGAATCTGACTCCGCTCATCGAGTTCCAGCAGCAGGAGGTGGAGGGCGACCCGGATTTCCGTGAAGTCGTCGAGCCGCAGAATTGCTACATCTGCAAACAGGACTACACGACTATTCATCATTTCTACGACCAGCTTTGCCCGGCGTGCGGGGAGCTCAATTTCCGCAAGCGCACCGAGTCGGCGGATTTGCGCGGGCGCGTGGCGCTCCTGACCGGCGGGCGCGTGAAAATCGGTTATCAGGCGGGCATCAAGCTGCTGCGCGCCGGGGCGCAACTCATCGTCAGCACGCGTTTCCCGCGCGACGCGGCGACCCGTTACGCGGCCGAACCGGATTTCAAGGAGTGGGGGCAACGGCTGGAAATTTTCGGACTCGATTTGCGCCATACGCCGAGCGTGGAGGAGTTTTGCCGGCATCTGCTCGCCACGCGGCCGCGGCTGGATTTCATCATCAACAACGCCTGCCAGACCGTGCGGCGGCCGCCGGATTTTTATCAGCACATGATGGAGCGCGAAAACGGGTCATTGCATGACCTGCCACCGGAGGCTCGCCGGATGCTGGGAGCTTACGAAGGTTTGCGCGGCTATCATCTCCTGCCGGAAGGTTCGCAAAACTTCCGGAGGGACGAACTCTGCGAGTCCCCATCTCATCAGCATGGGACTCGTGTAACTCGCCCCTCCGATCTGTTGGCCGGCATCACGCACGCGGCGGCGTTGTCGCAGGTGCCGCTGTTGCCGGACGAACTCGCCGCGCAGATGCATTTGTTTCCTGAAGGCCGGCTCGACCAGGATTTGCAGCAGGTTGACCTGCGCGAGCGCAATTCCTGGCGGCTGCTGCTGGCCGAGGTGCCGGCGGTCGAGCTGCTCGAAGTGCAGCTCGTGAACGCCATCGCGCCGTTTATTTTGAACGCGCGGCTGAAGCCGTTGATGCTGCGCACGCCGGAACGCGACAAGCACATCGTGAACGTGTCGGCGGTGGAGGGGCAATTTTACCGGAAGTTCAAGACCACGCGGCATCCGCACACGAACATGGCCAAGGCCGCGTTGAACATGATGACGCGCACGTCGGCGACGGATTATCACGCGGACGGCATCCACATGAACAGCGTGGACACGGGCTGGGTGACGGACGAGGACCCGGTTCAGATTGCGGCGCGCAAGGTGCAGGAACACCGTTTTCATCCGCCGCTGGACATCGTGGACGGCGCGGCGCGCATCGTTGACCCGATTATTTCTGGCTTCAACACCGGCGAACACGTCTGGGGAAAATTTCTGAAGGACTACCGCGAAACGGATTGGTGAGCTAGGAAATCAACAGGCGTTGCCTTTTTCGAGTGCAAGAATCTACTCATTGGCTTTCCGAAACTCATCCGCCAATACTTCGGTATTCTTCTCAGATTGTGCCCAGACTTTTTCGGGGGAAAAACTGTTCAAAACGGATGGCTCAGAACCCCAGATCAACTGATGAACGTCCCGCCCGACCGGAGTAATGAATATATCGTTGGCGATTATGAATAGTGTGATTTGTGTGGTTTTATGGTCTCGCGTGTAAAAGGCTGAGACAGCCGCGCTCCGCTTTCCGCGATGCTGCGTGGTGGACGTGCCCGAATGCGCTCCTGAATGTCCCGCTTGAACGCAATGCCCGGTCGCCGGTCAAATTTCTGAGACTATTGCTTGGAGTATGAGAAAATTATTGTATCCGCGTTTGCAACCCGATCAACGCCGGCGGGAGATACATTTTCTGCTCGCCGCCTTGCTGACGGGTCTGGTCACTGCCGGCATCATCGCGCTGATGATGATCGTGACGGGAGAGAGGCACCTGTAATGACGGCCGACCGAACCGGCGATGGGACGTTGAGCGTCAAGTGCCTGCTGGTATTCGTCTTTCGGACGTGATTCGCGATTTCCTTCGCGGCGCTGAAATGGAAATCAAGTGCTGGCGCGAAATTGCTGTGTGACCCGGTCGAGGCGCTTGTTGTCGGCGCGAATCCGCGCGGCGAGGGTCCGGGCCGTGGCCTGCAGGAAGGGAGTCGCGAGGGCCGGCGCTTCCCGGGTGAGACGGTCAAAAGCGACGTCGGAGATTTTCAGCACCGTGCTGTCCACATTGGCAATCACATCCGCCGAACGCGGACCCTGATCAAACAGCGACATGTCGCCGAAAAAATCTCCGGGGCCGAACGTGGCCAGAATCATCTCTTTGTCGCCAACCTTCACCCGCGCGCGCAATTCCCCCTGAAGGACGAGGAACATGCCGTCGCCGGGATCGCCCTGGTTCACGACCACCGACCATTGCGGCACCTTGTGCAGTTCCATAAATTCAGCCAGGCGATCCAGCTGTGCGTCGTTCAGTTGGGACAGGATTTTGATGCGCCGCAGCGAGCCGGGAGCGATGTCCGTACCCGTAGGCGGGGCGGAATCCGGGATGCTGGTCTGGCTGAAATACTCTTGAAGTCCGGGAATTTCCGCCGCCCGCCGCCAACTGCCATCGTGACGCGCAAACACCCAGGTATCGGCCAGCACCCGTTCGTCGCTGATCCAGTCAATCAAGGCCGACAGCTCCACCGGGCCGTAAGGGGAATCGTCAATTCCCCAGATGAAATAATCGTTGGAAACCGCTTTTCCCTCCATGCCCGCACCATATCACCATTTCTTACCTTTTGAAAAGCAAAAAATAATGTGTCGGGAAAACCATTCCCGGCCAATCGAATGCGAGGCGGTTGCCCGCCCGATAGCCGGATTGATTTACCAACAGAGGTCATTCCGTGTTCGGATACGAGCCAAGAACCTTGACGAAGTTACAATGCACGCCCAGAAGCTCGATGGCCTTGACGACCTTGCGGTCCTGCACGTGGCCGTCGCAATCAATGAAGAAGAAATATTCCCACGCCTTCCGCTTGCTCGGGCGCGATTCAATCTTCGTCATGTTGATTCGGTAACGGCGGAACGCGGCAATCGCCTGATGCAACGCGCCGGCTTTGTCGGCGACGCTCACCAGCAGGCTCGTACGGTCGTCGCCGGTGGGTGGACTGCATTGGCGTCCGAGCACGAGGAAGCGCGTGGCGTTGGCGGCGTTGTCCTGAATGTCCTGTTCGAGCACGGGCAGGCCGTATTTTTCGGCGGCCAGAATGCCGGTGATGGCGGCCACTTTCCCGCGCCGCCCCGGGGTTTTGCCCGCCGGATGGGCCACCAGTTCGGCGGACCGCGCGTTGGACGAGGTTTCCAGGATTTCAGCCTGCGGCAGATTCTTTTGCACCCAGGACCGGCATTGGGCCAGGGCCTGGGGATGGACGTAGAGCCGCTGGATGCCCCCCGGTTTGCAATTGCCGGCCAGGCAATACTGAATGGGCAGGACAATCTGCGCCACGATCTTCAGGTCGCTGTCCACGAACATGTCGAGCGTGTGGGTGACGACGCCTTCGGTGGTGTTTTCCACCGGCACGACGCCGTAGTCCGCCCGGTTCCGGCTGACTTCGGCGAACACGTCGGCAATGGTCTTTTGCGACGCGTAGCGCAGGCTGGAGCCGAATTTTTGAATCGCGGCCTGATGCGTGAACGTCGCTTCCGGGCCGAGATACGCAATGGACATGGTCTTCTCCAGCGCCAGCGCGCTGGACATGATTTCGCGGTAAATCGCGCGGAGCTGGTCGTTGGTTACCGGCCCTTGGTTCGACTGGCAGATGCGATCCAACACGGCGCGTTCGCGGTGCGGCGCGTAAATTTCCTCGCCGGCCTTGAGCTTGATGTCACCGATGGCGAGCACGTGCTTGGTGCGCTCGTTGAGCAACCGCACGATCTGCCCGTCCAGCCGGTCAATCGCCTTGCGATGTTCGGGAATGTTCACCACCCGGGCAGCATGCAGAATTTAAAGTGAAGAATCAAATCAGTTTCTCGCGAATCCCGGCTTGTTCACGCTCCGGTGCAGGGTTAAACAAATGCGACATGAAAGTTCAAAACCATCCGGTGGTGACGCAATTTACATTTCGGTGGGGCGAGCGTCCTCGCGAGCCGGCCTTGGCGCGAAGCCGGCTCGTCAGTAGCCTCGCCCCACCAAAATGAGTTACGACCAAACATCCGCCGTCGGAGATTGGCGCCAACGGTTGCAGCGGTTGCTCTGCTCGTTGCTGGCCGGAGCCTTTTTGGCGGGCGCAACGGCAACCACCGCCGGGCCGGTCGCAGTCGCGGATAAGCCGGAGACGCCGTGGACGAATCAGCCCTGGGCCGATTCCAACTTTTTCCCCATCGCCGTGTGGCTGCAGGATCCCGCGAATGCCGAACGTTACCGCAAGGCGGGCATCAACACCTACGTTGGGTTGTGGCAGGGACCAACCGGGAAACAACTGGCGGCGCTCAAAAAAGCCGGCCTGTGGGTCATCTGTGAACAAAATGAAGTCGGTCTGCGGCATCGGGCCGACCCAACCATCATCGGCTGGATGGGCGGCGATGAACCTGACAGCGCGCAGTCGCGGGGAGCCAGCCTGGGGTTTGGCTCACCCATTCCGCCGGGGAGGATTGTCGAAGATTACCAGCGGATGAAGGCAATGGACTCTTCACGGCCAATTCTTCTGAACCTTGGCCAGGCCGTGGCTTGGGACAACTGGTACGGTCGTGGCAAACGAAACCATCATCCCGAGGATTATCCCGAATATCTCAAAGGCTGCGACATCGCGTCATTCGACATTTATCCGGTGAACCACAACAGCCGTGAGGTGCATGGCAACCTGTGGTTCGTAGCGAACGGCGTGGAACGGCTGGAGCAATGGGGCCAGGGCCGTAAACCGGTCTGGAATTGCATCGAATGCACCGCCATTACCAATCCGAAGTACAGGCCCGCACCACAGCAGGTCCGCGCCGAAGTCTGGATGTCGCTCATCCACGGTTCGCGCGGCCTGATTTATTTTGTCCATCAATTCAAACCGGTGTTTCGCGAGGCCGCCCTGCTGGACGACCCGGAAATGCTCGCCGCCGTCACCCAGATCAACCGGCAGATCGCCCAACTGGCGCCGGTGCTGAACCGTCCCACGCTCCACAACGCCGTGACCGTGCAATCGAAAAACCCGGCCGTGCCGGTGGCCGCGATGGTCAAACAATCTGGCCGGGCGACGTATCTGTTTGCCGTGGGCATGCGCGACGGTGCGACCGAAGCAACATTCACCTTCACCCAGGCTCCGGGTGGCAATAAGGTGGAAGTGCTTGGTGAAAATCGGGCCTTCACAGCCATGAACAATTCGTTCAGCGATCATTTCGGGCCTTGGGCAGTCCATCTTTACAAGTTTTCTCCACCTTCAACGGTTCCGTAGAACAAGTAGGAGCCGACTTGAGGAGGCTCTGAAACGAGCCAGAAATTTGAGCCTCGTTACCTCGGCTCCTACCAAGCCAGTACACCTCCGGGCTTGCAAATTGAGCGCAATCCGCTTCGATGGAGGCATGTTTCCGTATGTGGCATTGACCAAGGACAAGGACTGGCAGCCCGGCCCTTACGAAGGAGTCGAGCTGATGATGTTGCACAAAAATGAAAGCACCGGCGGGGTGGTGGTGCTGCGCAAGTTCAAGGCCGGTTGCACGATCCCGGCCCACGTGCATCCGGATGCCAATGAATGGGCCTATGTGCTTTCCGGCGAATGGGAGGAATCCGACAAGATGTACACCGCCGGCACGCTGTTCTTCGCGCCCGAAGGCGTCCGGCACGGCCCGCACGTCGCCCGGACGGAAGTCATCAGCCTGACCATCTTCGACGGCCCGCTGACGGTGGCGTAACACCAAATTGGACGTTCGACGTTTCACCCCAAAAGCGCCAGGGGGCTGGCGCACTCCAAGACGCTTCGCGCCCAATGTGAGTTGTCGGAGCAACCGACAGGTCTTGAAGTGCGGTGGCCCTCCACCGCTTTTCATCCCCAAGCAGAGGGAAACTACGCTGTGCCAGTCTGGGCCGCGGCCAGTTCGACCTTGCGCTGGCGCAGGCCCTTGAAAAATTCAAAGCCTTCGCGACAGCGGCGGACGAAGACGTCCTTGTCTTCCAGCATGGTCTTGACGATGCGCAGGATCGGTTTCGGGCGGAAGTAGTAGGCGCGGTAGAAGCGGTCCACTTCCTCAAAAATCGTTTCCTTGCTCAGGCCGGGATATTCGATGGTGCTGCTCTGATAGCCTTCCCCGCCCAGGAGATCGGTTTTCTCTTTCTTCGCGAACCAACCGTTTTGCCGGGCCTGTTCGTAAAGCTCCGTGCCGGGATACGGCGCGGCGAGGCTGACCTGGATGCTGAACACGTCGAGTTCCTTCGCAAAATCGAGTGTCTGCTGGATGGTTTCCTTCGTTTCCACCGGCAGGCCGAGAATGAACGTGCCGTGAATGATCACGCCCGCCTGATTGCAGGCCTTGGTGAACCGGCGCATTTCGTCGGTGGTCACGCCCTTTTTGATGTTCTTGAGAATTTCGTCGTTGCCGCTTTCGTAACCGACGAGGAAGAGGCGCAGGCCATTGTCCTTGAGCAGCTTGATGTTGTCGTAATCGAGGTTCGCCCGGCTGTTGCACGACCAGACCAGGCCGAGCGGCGCAATCTTTTTGGCAATCTCCCGCGCGCGCGGCAGGTTGGCGGTGAAGGTGTCGTCGTCAAAAAAGTATTCCTTCACCTCGGGGAAAAGTTTTTTGAGATAGGCCATCTCGTCGGCGACGTTCTGCGCCGAGCGGACGCGGTATTTATGTCCGCCGATGGTCTGCGGCCAGAGGCAGAAGGTGCATTGCGCCGGGCAGCCGCGTCCCGTGTAGAGGCTCATGTACGGGTGATTGAGGTAGCCGTTGTAATATTTTTGCACGTCCACGTCGCGGCGATAGATGTCCGCCATCCACGGGAGCGTGTCGAGGTTCTCAATCAATGCGCGCTCGGGGTTGTGTTTGATTTTGCCGTCCTTGTCCTTGTAGGAAAGTCCGGCAATGGTCGCGAGGTCGCGTCCTTCGGCAACTTCCTTGCAGGTATAATCGAACTCCTTGCGGCCCACCCAATCAATCGCCGGCGATGCCTTGAGCGTTTCGGTGGGCAGCACGGCCGCGTGCGCCCCGACAAAACCGATCTTCGTGTCCGGCTTTTGCTGTTTGATGGCCTCGGCCACCTTGCAATCGTTCTTCAGCGAAGGCGTGCTGGTGTGGATGATGACGTGGTCAAAATCCCTGGCCACGCGGAGACATTCCTCCTTGCCGATGTTGTGCGGCGGGCAGTCGAGCAGTTTGGAACCCGGCGTGAGTGCGGCCGGCTGCGCGAGCCAGGTGGGATACCAGTAGCTGGTGACTTCGCGCACGGTCTGGTAGCGCGCACCGGCGCCGCCGTCAAAACCATCAAAGCTTGGGGGTGAAAGATAAAGTGTCTTGCTCATGGGAATTCCAAAATTATCCGTGGCGAAGCAGCCTATTCGGCCTTCTTCGCGTCCTTGATTTTTGCCAGCAAATCGTCGCGCTCGGATGTGTCATTTGTGCCGCAGTGACTTCCGACGTGCGCCTCGTGGTGCTCATCTTCCTTGCGCGAGAAGGCACCGCGAGCGCCGGCGGCAGGCGAGTTGATGGCCGCCTTGGCCTCGGCGAGATGGCCTTTGCCGATGGTGACACCGTTGAAAGCGCGCTGCGCCAGTTCCGGCGAGGCCGGATACGGTTTCGGTTTCGCGCCGAAATTGTATTTGATGTTTTTCCAGTTGTCGCCGGACTGATAATTCGTGCCGAGCGCGCCGCTGGGGTCGTAGCCGCAGTGG
>Ga0187851_10005042_pt1 | contig 10623 bp, 11 predicted proteins | sample June2016WEW_6_10_FD_132997 | JGI IMG/M metagenome (GOLD analysis project Ga0187851, IMG submission 132997) | Peatland microbial communities from SPRUCE experiment site at the Marcell Experimental Forest, Minnesota, USA - June2016WEW_6_10 | ecosystem: Environmental > Terrestrial > Soil >... | reverse complement strand
ATTCAGCATCGCTAATGACGTATCAAAGTATTTTGCCATTATACCGGCGGCTTTCGGGGGCACATTGCCGGCCTTGAAAGCACTGAATGTAATGCACCTGGCAACACCGGAAAGCGCCGTATTATCCGCCGTAATCTTCAACGCGCTGATTATCATGGCTCTAGTGCCACTAGCATTACGCGGTGTACCGTACAGGGCAGTAGGAGCAGCACGTTTGCTACGGGATAATTTGTTTATTTATGGTCTCGGCGGGGTGATTGCTCCGTTTATCGGAATTAAGCTAATCGACATGCTGTTAGTGGCCCTGCATATAGCATAAGGAGACAAATAAGATGTTACGTCAATTAAAATATGCCGCGATATTCCTGGTCGCTTTCACGCTGTTATGTGGAGTGATTTATCCGCTGTGCGTGACTGGAATCGGGCAGTTATTCTTTCACAACCAGGTTAACGGAACGTTGATAACTACAGGTGGAACGGTGGAAGGTTCAGAGCTTATAGGGCAGCCTTTCAGCGATCCGTCTTATTTCTGGGGAAGGCTATCGGCGACAGCTACTTTCCCGTACAATGCTGCCACTTCTTCCGGTTCAAACCTGGGTCCGTCCAACCCGGCTTTGATAGACGAGGTTCAAGCCAGAATTGATGCCCTAAAAGCAGTCGACCCGAATAATACCGCACCCATTCCGGTCGATTTAGTAACTTCATCGGGAAGCGGACTGGACCCTGATATCAGTATTGCAGCTGCAGATTATCAGGAAGCAAGAGTAGCAAGGGACCGTGGACTAAGTGTGGAAGTGGTACAGGCGTTAGTTAAAAAAGCCACTACCGGACGTCAGCTTGGTTTCTTAGGAGAGCCCCATGTTAATGTTCTAAAACTCAATTTGTCGCTCGATGCTCTTAAGTAGCTATTTTTTAGCTATGACAAAAATAAAACTATAAAATGGACAAACTAAGCGGAACTTAAAAAAGCATGACAGCGCAAGATAGTCGCCCCAACCCCGATGAATTACTCGATCGAGTAAAGGCCGAGGAAGAAAAAAGTAAGCGTGGCAAGCTTAAAATATTCCTCGGCTATGCCGCCGGTGTCGGCAAAACTTTTGCCATGTTAGAATCAGCTCTCCAGCGTATGAAAGAAGTAGACACAGTCGTGGCACTGGTGGAAACGCATGGACGAGCGGAAACTGAAGCGCTTTTAAGTGGTTTAGAGATAATCCCGCGTAAGCAATTAGACTATCGTGGAGTAGTCTTAACCGAGATGGATTTAGATGCCGTCCTCGCCCGGCGACCTCAACTTGCGATTGTCGATGAACTTGCCCATACAAACGCAGATGGTTCTCGTCATCCCAAGCGTTACCAGGACGTTGAAGAATTGCTGGATGCGGGAATTGATGTTTACACCACACTTAATGTTCAACATATCGAAAGCTTGCGAGATGTAGTTTCTCAAATAACGGGGATATGGGTTCAGGAATCTGTCCCTGATAACATCATCGATGAAGCTTCAGAAGTCGAACTGGTTGATCTCCCGCCTGATGAACTGATAAAACGCTTGCGGCAGGGTAAAGTCTATGTACCGGAACTAATTGGGCAAGCGATCGAAAAATTCTTCAGAAAGGGTAATCTGATTGCACTCCGCGAGCTTTCAATGCGGGCTGCTGCGGAGCGTGTCGACGATCAAGTCCGCAATTACATGGATGAGAATGCTATCCGAGGACCCTGGGCGACATCGGAGCGCATTCTGGTATGTGTCGGTCCGGGAATGGAAGGAACCAACCTCGTGAGGGTGGGGAGAAGGGTAGCCGCCCAATATGGTAGTGTTTGGTTTGCTGTTCATGTCGAAACACCGAATGACATGCGGCTCTCAGCCTTTCAACAAGAGCGTATTTCCGACAACCTAAAACTGGCAGGACGCCTTGGCGCTAAAGTAGCGACCATACAAGGCAATTCGGTAGCAGAAAGCTTGTCAGAATTTGCAATTAAGAATTATATTACGAAAATCATAGTGTCTAGATCAAAAAGACGTTTGAGCAGAATGTTCCGTCCTTCCACTGCAGACCAAGTACTCCAATTGAGCGATCGTTACGATGTTCAAATCGTGTCCGGGTCAATCACTGAGTCTAAAACGAAACCCGACGAAGTCCGTATAAATCATTTCCATTTTCGACAGTACCTTAGCAGCCTAGGCATTGTTGCCGTTATAACTCTGGTTAACTGGGTACTGCATTATTCATTGGCACCGACTGTTTTGATAACATTTTATCTCATCGGTGTAGTGATCTCGGCAGTTTATTTTGGTCTTGGCCCTTCTGTTATGGTCTCCATTATCAGCGTGTTGGCATTTGATTACTTCTTTAATCCAACCAAGCACTCTTTTGCAGATATCCAGTACACATTGACATTATTTGCCCTAATTGCTGTGGGCATTATTATCAGCTATTTCACCTCAAGGTTGAAACAACAGACTGCTATTGCAAAGCGCCATGAACAACAGATGACTACTCTTTATGCCTTAGGAAGAGAGCTTGCGACATTAAATGATCTTGAATCTTACGCTAATGCTATCGTGAAAAGTATTGGTGAGACTTTCGGACATAACGTTACAATTTTTCTGACAGACACTGAGAAGGGAGGAGAGCTTGCCCCATACGTATCTTACTCCAATCTAGAGTTGGATGAGCATGAGCGAGCCGCGGCAGTCTGGTCTTACGAACATGATAAACAAGTGGGATTGGGAACAGATACTTTGCCCGACGCCAAGGCTCGTTACATCCCGTTAACTACCGCGCGAGGGAAAGTGGGAGTGCTTGCTATCTGGACGGGAGAAACAAAAACTATATTAACCGTTGAGCAAGAAAAATTGTTAACGAGTTTTGCTGATTTAGCCGCGGTTACAATTGAAGGAATATCGTTGACCGAAAAAGCTCATGAGGAACAAATTTTAGGTGCTACGGAGAAGCTCCAAACCGCACTGTTAAACTCAATTTCTCACGATTTACACACACCGCTGGTTTCCGTACTCAATGCCTTGAACTCGCTAAGAGAGAGAAATGCTGCAGTGGATGATCAAACACGACACGACCTCATCGATGGAGGTTTGAAAGAAGTTGATCGATTGAACCACATGCTATCGAATCTTTTGGATATGTCACGCATTGAGGCTGGGAGCCTTATGTTATCGCTCGAGATAGTAGATATAAAGGATTTGATTAAGGCAGCTTTGGAACAAGTCGGAAATCGTCACGGAATTCATTCAGTAAACATAAATTTACCCGATAATCTCCCCTATCTACTTGTAGACTCAGGTTTGATGATACAGGCTTTTATAAATATACTTGATAACTCTTTTAAGTATTCACCGCCAGAATCCGGCGTTGATATAAATGCGGAATTGCTTGGTGAGCAAGTTGAAATTGCCATCGTTGATCATGGACCAGGAATTCCGCCTGAGGATCTCAAACATGTATTTGACAAGTTCTATCGCCTCCAACGACCGAATAGCGTTGCCGGGACCGGACTGGGGCTGTCAATTGTCAAGGGCATAATAGAGGCACATGGAGGTACTGTAAATGCCGCCAACGATCCGCGTGGCGGCACTATTATACGATTAGTGCTACCAGTAAAGACTCTGAAAAAGGGAACTGGAAATGAGCGATAAACGCGTCCTTATTATTGATGATGAGGAACCCATTCGCAATTTTTTGCGTATTGCATTAAGTGGACAATCTTATGAAATTTCTGAGGCTGCTTCAGGTAAAGACGGACTTGCCGTAGCTAGAACCAAGCATCCGGATATAATAATTCTCGATTTAGGCTTGCCTGATATTGACGGAGTTGAAATCACCAAGTTACTCAGGGAATGGACACAAACACCCATTATTATCCTTTCTGTAAGAGGGTCTGAAAATGATAAAATCTTGGCTCTGGACGCTGGGGCTGATGACTACCTAACCAAACCGTTTAGTATTCCTGAATTACTCGCTCGATTGCGCGTGGCACTTCGTCGGGCAGACCGACCAACCAACGAAACAATATTCATAATTGGAGATTTGAAGGTAGATGTTGATAAACGTTTGGTAACCTTGGGGAGCAGGAAAATACAACTCACTCCACACGAATATGGGATTCTAAAAACGCTGGTAATGCACTCCGGTAAAGTAATTACACACCGCCAGTTAATGAATGAAGTTTGGGGATACGGTCTTGAGCAAGAATTCCATATCCTGCACGTTAATATCAGCAACTTGCGTCGCAAGTTAGAACTTGACCCCAACCACCCAAAATATATCACTACCGAATCGGGAGTTGGTTACCGAATGAATAGTAATCTGGAGACTTCTATAATTTAAAAAACCGACTATTCAACATCCTCCAGACACAGTTTAACGTAACCTAAATGAATCTCTGACCGTTGCTAAAAACGGTTCCTAGAATTCCGACCGAGGACTAAGGAGAGCTCAATGGATCAACCCATGTTATCGATGCAGCAATCATTTTTCATCGGAGACCTTTTTATAGACCCTATCGGGTATCAGGTTAAAGTTGGACAAAATGAACTAAACCTAACCTTAAAAGAGTTCAATTTGTTATTTTTGTTTGCTGCTAATAGAGGAAAACTGGTGACACGTTCTGAACTTCTTCCATTTATTTCAAGTCCAGACAATAACAACAGGTCCAGAGGTGTTGATGTCATGATATGCCGACTAAGAAAAAAAATAGAATTGGACTCTCATCATCCCAAACATCTCATTTCGGTTAGGGGGCTCGGTTATAAACTCAAATAACCAATAAAACATCCAATCGTTGATGTCTTACAATTACTGATGCAAAATTAAATTGAAAAATGCGAAAGATTGGCTTTATCAACAGCTAAAATATTTGCGAAAAGAAACTTCAATTCAAATCATTGAAATCATCGAGTTCGTGTGGTCTCCTCTGGTTGGGGACTAATATGTTATGGCCTCGGTTTCGAGTATTAAAAATAAACCAGATGATCCCTATTAACAACCAAACTATGACCATTGCTAAAGCTATGGTTGTATCTCGTGATGTGTTGCCACCGGCTTTGAAACTTAAAACTATTACCCCCAAGAGCATCATCAGATTAGCAAAAACACCAAGTAACGGAACAAGTATGTGTTTAATAAATGTCGCCTTGGGTCGGCTCCAAAAGGCAATTAATGCAATAAGATTCGTAAACCCATACACGAGGAATGTGCCAGTATTGGATGCCAATGTAATCTGCGTTAGGTGGTCAACATTTATTGCACCGTAAGCTCCCAAAATTGCCGATACAATTACAAGAATCCATATACCCCATTGCGGCGTGGCAAAACGGCCGTGCAATAACCCGAAAATCGATGGAAGTTCCTTATCTTTACTCATAGCATAGGTGATTCGGACGCCGGTGTTCAAACATGCCAAAGTTGTTCCAATCAGGGCCAAGACAACGGTGCATGCCATGACCAGAACCAAAATAAGTCCTGTACCTCCAAGCATTTTGTCTCCAATTAGTCGTATCATATCTCCAATTGGAGCACCTGAAGCAGCCGCCGCTGAATAACCACTGGCAATAACACCATTCGTGCTCTTCGAAGTTAGCTGTGTGCTAACAAAATAATTGGCAGCGAAATATTCAAACAAATAAACAAAAACTCCTTGTATTAGCAGAGAGAGTAGAATAGCTCGCCTAATATCTTTTTTTGGATTGATTGCCTCTGCGCCAAAGGCGGTTACGGACTCGAACCCCACTAACAACAGGATGGCAATTGTCGATTGGAATATCACATTGGTGAAATTATGAGGAAGTAGAATTGAGGGCACTGTCGTTACGTAGCCTAAGCCAGGATGAGAAAGCCTGTATATAATCGCCAAAACTGAAAATGTTAACAGTGAAACCAATTGAATGCCATTAATTACTACTGAAGTAATCGTAGACCCGGTAATACCACGGTAAGCGATATATCCATTGATTATTGCGAATACGGCAGCAGCGAGTATTTTTTCCCACATCATAAGAGGTATGCCGAACAAACCAAAAATGTACACGATCAAAGTAGCACTGAAAGCTACCATAATTCCCGGGTATATCCAATAATATAGATGGGAAATCCATCCGATAACGAATTTGGCAATTCGAGCCCACTGTCTTTGAGAAGGTTCCTCTTTTTCTAAAAAAGCGGCCTCGGCGAAATAATATGATGAACCGTTACCCGCCCTGGGGTAGATATCAGCGAGTTCCCCATACGAAACAGCTGTAAAAAATGCTAAAACGAGGGCAGCTACCAAACCGGTCCACATTTCGCCAGCAGTAGATACAGACCCATTCATTTGAGCAGCTTGGATTTGGAACGTTGTCCAAAGAAAAGCTCCAGGGGCAATAAGTGCCATTGCGTTTATTGTAAGTGAGGTAAGATTTAAAGTTCTCTTGATGCCTTTGGGTGATTTGTAATTATCGTTTTTCATTCAGCTTTCTTTAAAAATTGCCAACAGGAGCAAATTACTAAATTTTTCAAATACCAAACTTTTACGTTAATCTATTCAAAACCCGAAGGGCAGTGCATTACGTGCTTGCACATGGGCGAATATAAACGGCAGGGATATTCGCTCGTTTTAAATATAATTACCCAACTTTAGGTCAAGCGAAGCTAGAATTCTTAAAGAACCGCGAGCTTGTTCGTGGTTCCTTATACTGCGCTAGCGCCGGAATCACCTGTACGTACGCGTATTGCATCTTCGATAGGAAAGACAAAGATTTTCCCGTCACCAATCTCTCCTGTTCTCGCTCCCTTTACAATGGCATCCACCACTGGCGACACATCTTCATCTATGACCACCATCTCAATTTTCAGTTTAGGTAACATGTCATATCGAATTTCTTTGGAACCCCACTTCATGGTAAGACCTTTTTGTTTGCCCCGACCTTGGACTTCACTGATTGTCATGCCGAAGTAGCCGCCATTCTCAAGTAAAGACTTTACTCTTTCCAGCTTTTCTTCACGTATAATCGCTTCAACTTTCTTCATCCCCATAAGCCTATGACTCCTGCAATTAATATCCCGACTTAGTATTGATAAGATTCATTTTTACATAGGTTTCTGTTCTTTGAGTCTATATCCGAGACCTTTTACTGAAACCAACAATCTTGGCCGATGTGGGTTGACCTCAAGTTTTTTCCTGAGACGGCATATTATGATGTTAATCGATCTTTCCTGATCGCTCATATTTGGAGTTGAAATAACCTGAAGGATTTCTGACCGCTTTACTACCTTTCCAACATGCCTGGCGAAGAGATAAAGTAAGTTAAATTCTTTTACTGTTAAATCTATTTCTTTTTGCCCAATTTTAACCTGGTAGCCGATGGGATCAATGTAGAGGTCGTTCAATAATAATTCTTTATTTTTCGACCTACCTCCGGAATCATCTACTTTCATTCTGGTAACTACACTTTCCATTTTATCCTTATCTTCAACGAAAAGCTCGATGTTGCGAGGCTCTCTTGGCAATATTGTTTTCTAAAACTAAACGGTAATACGTTTGCCTACAATATTAGTTTAAAGAAGAGATGTTTCTGAAATATTATCAACATATAACAATCATATTAATTTTCTTTCAGATACATTGCAGTTTGCGTTGATTTCAATTATGGGTTAATGAACTTTTAAGGGTCGAGGAAGCCGTTGTCTGTAGCCATGATAACAAAAAATCAGTGACTAATTGGCTCTCTAGCGCAAAATACAAAGTCCTTTGATTTGCAACCACGGACTGGCCTCAAGGATAAACCCATCGCTCCAGATTCAATCGAAATAATGAGCGCAAATAAGACATCTCTAATCAAAGAGTTCAAATTAAATGAGGCGAATATTATTGGTATTTCCATGGGAAGTCGAATCAATCTGGAAGTTCAGATTGAATCCCCGGTAAACAGAAACCGGCGGATTTTATAATTTATCCGCCGGTTTCAAACTTATCTTTAATTCTCTTCTTTTACTTATTAAGGAGAAGTAGTGGTAGTGGCCGGGGTTGTGGTGGTCGGTGCCGGCGTATGTAAAACTTCCCACATCGATAATACCTTGTTCTCCTGGTCCACGGTAATCTTGCCGTTGGCTACAGCCTTATCGAGATATGTTTTGACATTACTCTCGTTCTGAGCGCTCAGCAAGCGCCGTAATACGAAATTCCAAGCGAACTGCGCATGATGCAATGTCCAGAATTGCTCGATTTCTATAGCCTGGTCAGAAGTTATTTTGCCCGCTGCTTCAGCTTGTTCTACATAACCAAAAGCTTTGGTCTGATCCTGTATCAAAAGTAAGCGAATTATCGCCCCCGGTTTATTCGCGGGTGTAATTTGTGCCGGGGGAGTGGGTGGGGAAGCATCCGCTGCCAATACCGGAACCGAAACCACGAAAACCGCGATCAGCGCAACCACTACCAAACCAATGATTAACCATTTTTTCTTATTCATATTTCTCATCTCCTTATAATATAACAATATACCAGTATTGTAACCAGAATATTATGCATCCGTAAAAAGGATGTAAAATCGCAATCCTAGTAAATTTAGGAGCTGACAAAATGGTGAGGCTGGGAAAGAGGGCCCCCCACCCTTCTTTTAGCCTCAAATTTTCATCATTATTTCAATAGTAAACCATATATCGCAAACCATATGGTAAACCATAGTGGTACACTATACCGTTTACCGTGGTTTCAGCCCGGCGGCCACCGCAGACGTGACGAAGCATTGAGATATTAAACTCAGAAGTTTATAACGCTTCCAGATACCATAGCTAATCCCCTAAATCTCTCCTGGCCATAAGGATGGATTTTTGTTTGTTTGCCGTAATCGGAAATGGGCCGGGGAGTCGATAATCTAGCTAGTTCTTGAGTTTTAACAAAATGACTTTTTGTTACATGATGAAGCTAGCAAAAAGAAAAAAGGAGCGCACCAAGCTAGCGTACACGCACAAATTGAGGCTGGCAACCTTGAACACCTAACCCGATTCACGAACATTAACAAATAACGCTAACTACTCTTACTTCGTCAAGAATCTAAATTTGAGATTTTTCCATTAGCAAAGGCGATTAGGAATTGTTCTAGGGTCAAACCCCGTTTCTCTAACTTCACCCGCAGTTTGTTGCGGGTTCTTACCGGTAATATAATGACCACAACGGGACAGTTCTTATCCCATTCCTCAATCTTGTCCATGACATCACTCCTATTATTCATTAACTTACGGTGGTATTATTTTTATTTGAGTTGGACTTAAGCATGTTTTACACGGATGGTTGTTCTCGAAGAAAATCAAGTATCTTGTCTCGATTCCCATTTGACTTAGCTATAGGCGCTGCTGGCGGATTGGGTTGGCGCAGACTCATATTCGGAGGAGTTGGTTTAGGGGGAGTAGGTTTTGGGGAATTGGGTATAGGACATTCCGAGTGTGCCAATCTGGCTTTAACTATCAATTCCCTGATTTGTGCTATTTGTTCCGGTCCGTTGACGAAAATAGTATGTCCGCATTTCGCGCATGGGAAAGAAACTGCATGCCTTGATTTTGCATCCCTGAAGCCTAACTCGTAACCAGTTTTCTGGGCTTCCTCGATTGATTTCAATTTGATTTGTTGCTCAGTCGCGAAGGCAATTAGGACTTTTGAAAGAGTTGTTCCCTGTTTCCGGAGCACCAGCCGCAATTTGTCGCGGTTTGCTGTTGACATCCTCGCGCTCACGGTGGGGTTTTTTATCTCGTACCTTTGACGAGACGGGGGGTTGCTTTTAGTCCTCTTTTTTCTGCTCATTCGATGCACTCTCCACTTATATTTCTCAACGAAGCTCTGATGAAAGAACCGCAGACAATGTCCCTTTATTTGACTGAACCCTCATCCATATAATAAGATGCGGGTAGGTTCAAATAACATACAGGGGAATAACGATAAATAGGTAGGCTAATCGGCAAAAATGTCAAAGATGTGGACTGATATAGAAAATGCAAAGTTGCGAGCATTAGGAATTGACCCGATACGCAGCGACCGGGAGAAACTTCTCGCCTTGAAAGCACATTTCAAAAATAATGGCTCAGTCTACGCCGTCACATTAGGAGACAAGATAGGACTAAATATTTCAGGTGAATTAGCTCGTAAAGTACGTAAGCTTACCCGGAAAGGGGATCTAGATTGGATACAGGCGGAGGCACAAACGACCGCCGATGAAATCAATACCCCTCATTTATACTTACGGTCCCCAAACGTCAGTGATTTCACTGACGGCGTTAGTTCGGCCCGGTACGCGACAATTGAAGTAGCAAATGATTCCGAGATTGAGGCAACCGGGTGCTGGGCTTGGGCTGATGTTCAGACCAAGGGACCTAATGTACCCCTGCATTGGGCAGGAACCCAGATCACTGCCGGCGAGTCCGAAGGTCCACGGGTTTCGATAAATAAACGGAAGCCTGCTCGCCTGGACGTAGCCTTCGCATTGGCGGCTCCTAGCAAAGAACAACTCTCCAACCGTCCCGTTACTACCAGCGGAGATATAGTGAAATACCCAAAAGAACCTAGGAGTGTGTCTGAGTAACAGAAGATTGGCAGCCAGTTAACGAGAAAAAATCGCAATGGGAAAAGAAATACGCGGTT
>Ga0187851_10005041_pt1 | contig 10623 bp, 13 predicted proteins | sample June2016WEW_6_10_FD_132997 | JGI IMG/M metagenome (GOLD analysis project Ga0187851, IMG submission 132997) | Peatland microbial communities from SPRUCE experiment site at the Marcell Experimental Forest, Minnesota, USA - June2016WEW_6_10 | ecosystem: Environmental > Terrestrial > Soil >... | reverse complement strand
CGCCACCGTGGAGATTTCGGTCGGCTTCAGCGTTCCGTCGCGGCCGAAGGCCGGCATCGAGCCCTGATGGCCGTCATCGTCGCCGGCGCGGGCGCCGTGCCGGATCGTCTGCCCAATCTGATCGAGCGTGCCGCCCCACAGCCAATCATTGTCGACGAGATTTGGATAGCCTTTCGCGCCGCCGCCGCCGGCGCCGTGGCACGGCGCGCAATTATCGGCGAAGGCGCGGCGGCCCAGCGTGCGGGCAAAGTCGAGCAGCTCAGGCGTCGATTCGATCTGCTGCGGGGAGGCCGCCGCCAGCCGCGTCATCATCGGACCGCGTTGCATCTGCAGCGCCACCAGTTCGGCGTTGACGGCGCTCCGAGAATTCCAATCGAGCAGGCCGCTGCTGTAGGAGGAAAGGAGCGGCCATGCCGGATAGACCACCCAGTAACCCACGGACCAGATGATCGTCGCGTAGAACAGCCACAGCCACCAGCGCGGCAGCGGCGTATTCAGCTCCTGGATGCCGTCCCATTCGTGGCCCGTGGTCACGACCTTCGGCGGCGGTTTGGGGCCGTATTTTTTTTGACCGAGCATTGATCAATCCTCCCGCAGCGGTACGCGCGCAGCTTCGTCGAACTTCTTCTGACGCGACGGCCACAGCGCATAGACCAGCACCGCGATGAACAGCGCGAGGAAGTAGACGAGGCCCCAGGTCTGGGCGAATTCCGCGAAAAACTGATAGGTCGGCGACACCGATGCCTCCTCAGCGGATGTTGGCTTTGTCGTCGTAGAGCTTGAAGTCGACCAGCGTTCCCATCATCTGCAGATAGGCGATCAGCGCGTCGGCTTCGGTGACGCGGCCGGGAATGCCGGCGAAATCGCGCGCCTGCGCCTTCGGATAGCGCTTCGCCAGCGCGGCGGCGTCCGACGCATCGGCGGTCGCTTGCGTGCGCACGTCGGCAAGCGCGTTGGCGATCATCTCGTCGGAATAGGGTACGCCGAGCAGCGCCTGCACCTTCATGTCCTCGGCGATATGAGAAAAATCGAGATCGGTCGTGAACAGCCAGGGATAGGCCGGCATGATCGAGCCGGGAACCACCGAGCGCGGGTCTTGCAGATGGTCGCGGTGCCAGTCCTCGGAATACTTGCCGCCGACGCGCGCAAGGTCAGGACCGTTGCGCTTGGAGCCCCATTGGAACGGATGATCATACTCGCTTTCGGCGGCGAGCGAGTAATGCCCGTAACGCTCGACCTCGTCGCGCAGCGCGCGGATCATCTGCGAATGACAGAGGTAACAACCTTCGCGCACGTAGATGTCGCGGCCGGCCAGCTCGAGCGGCGTATACGGCCGCATGCCGGGCGCGGTCTCGATCGTGCTGCGCAAATAGAACAGCGGCACGACCTCCACCAGGCCGCCGATCGCGATGACGATCAGGATGCCGATCAACAGCAGGATCGAATTGCGCTCGAGGATCCAGTGCCTCTGCCACAGCGACGTATAAGCCGACATGAAGGATCCTCCTACTCGGCCGCAGCCATGCCCACGGCGCCCGCGAGCTGTTCACGCGGATAGATCGTCCGCCAGACGTTGAAGGCCATGATCAGCGCGCCGACCAGGAACAAAGCACCGCCGATGGCGCGGATCACGTAGAACGGATGCATCGCCTCGACGGTCTCGATGAAGGAATATTCGAGGAAGCCGAGATTGGTGTAGGCGCGCCACATCAATCCCTGGAGGATGCCTGCCACCCACATCGACGTGATGTAGACAACGATGCCGATGGTGGCGATCCAGAAATGCCAACCGACCAGCCGCAGCGAATAGAGTGGGCGATTCCACAGCCAGGGTACCAGACAGTAGATCGCGCCGAAGGAGACGAAGCCGACCCAGCCCAGCGCGCCGGAATGCACATGGCCGATGGTCCAGTCGGTGTAATGCGACAGCGAATTGACCGCCTTCACCGACATCACCGGCCCTTCGAAAGTGGCCATGCCGTAGAACGCGACCGACAGCACCATCATGCGCAGCACCGGGTCGGTGCGCAGCTTGTCCCAGGCGCCCGACAGCGTCATGATTCCGTTGATCATGCCGCCCCACGACGGCATCCACAGCATGATCGAGAACGTCATGCCGAGCGTTTGCGTCCAATCCGGCAGCGCCGTGTAATGCAGGTGATGCGGACCCGCCCAGATGTAGAGGAAAATCAGCGCCCAGAAGTGCACGATCGAGAGGCGGTAGCTGTAGATCGGCCGCTCGGCGCGCTTCGGGATGAAGTAGTACATGATGCCGAGGAAGCCGGCGGTGAGGAAGAAGCCCACGGCATTGTGGCCGTACCACCATTGCACCATGGCGTCCTGAACGCCGGACCAGACGATGTAGGATTTCGGCGAGAACACCGACACCGGAACCGCGGCGTTGTTGCCGAGGTGCAGGACGGCGATGGTGAGAATGAAGGCGAGATAGAACCAGTTGGCGACGTAGATATGCGGCTCGGTCCGCCGCATCAGTGTGCCGAGATAAACCAGCAGATACGCGACCCACACGATGGTGAGCCAAAGATCGGCGTACCATTCCGGCTCGGCATATTCCTTGGATTGCGTGATGCCGAGCAGATAACCGGTACCGGCGATGACGATGAAGAAATTGTAGCCGAGCACCACGAACCAGGGAGCAAAATCGCCGACCAGCCGCGCCCGGCAGGTGCGCTGGACGACATAGAAGGACGTAGCAATCAGCACGTTGCCGCCGAAGGCGAAGATGACGGCGGAGGTGTGCAGCGGGCGCAGCCGGCCGAACGAGATAAAGGAGAGGTCGAAGTTTAACGCCGGGAAAGCGAGCTCGAGCGCGATCCACAGGCCGACCGTGAACCCGGCGATGCCCCAAAACACCGCCAAAATCGTTGCCAGCTTGACCGGCCCCATATTGTAATTCGGCTTGCCGTCGATCGTAAGCGCCGGTGCTTGCGCGCCGCGGTCGAAATAGCGATTGACGATGGCGAACACCGCCGCCACGCTGCCGGCGGCGAACAGATAAGCGTGAAAGGCATATTCCGGCGTGTAGGCCTTGGCGGCGACCACGATCGAGAACATCGCAAGACCGGCAAATGCGACCGCCGAGCCGGCTTCGCCGAAGGTCATGTATTTCGCTTGTGCGTTCGATAGCGCCATAGCTTCCCCCGCGACAGCCGACCAGCTGAAACGTGCCGAGGATGCACGTCGATTCGGCACCGATGTTGATTCAAATCAATCGCGTCACGTGTTGCCGATCACGGCTCCAGCGATTTCAGGTAGGCGATGACATCGGCGACTTGGCCGGGATCGAGCCGGAACTGCGGCATCGTCGGGTGGCCGGTGATGATGCCTTCGGCGAGCGAGTCGCGCAGGCTTTCGGCCGGATAGCGCAGATGCAGCGTGCGCAACGGCGGCGCCACCTTGAGCGGGCTTTCGCTCACCTTGTCGATCGCGTGGCAGCTGGCGCAGTAGAGGCGCACGAAGACGACACCTCTTTGCGCGGCCGGCGACAGCGCCTCGTCGCTCCGGGCGAGCGGCGGCAGCAAAGCCGCGAGCACAACCGCCGTCAGAAGGCTGCGGCGCATGGTCCGGCTGTTCGCTTGAAAGGCTGTGCGGGGCATCATGGTCGCCGCGTGAGGGTGTCGTGCCGAAATTGTTTTCGACCGCCGCCGCGTTCAGTGTACGGCGTTGTGCGGCGGGTCCGTGCGCGGTTTGGCTTCGTCCTCCGCCGACGGAAACGCCATGCCGGACATCGGTTCGACCCAAACCAAATGGTCGTGCACCTCGTGGACGCCCGCGACATTCTCGGCCGTGACGATGCAAGCTTGCCGTTCGCGTTCGTCGGTGATGGTGCCCCACAATTCCGCAACGCCGTTCTTGACCACGACGTTGACGCTCGGCGCCCAGGGCTGTTTGCCCAGCGACTTGAGAATGCCGTCGCGAATCGCGATGTCGTCGCCGACGGCGACCTGCGTACCGCGGTCGAGGCTTGCCAGAGCATGCATGAGATTGGCGCGACTGACGATGCCAACCATCTTGCCGTCGCGCATGACGGGGAGGCGCTTGATGCGGCGCCGTTCCATGAGTTCGACCACCGTCTCCAGTGAATCGTCTTCGCTGACGGTGCAAGGATCGGCGGTCATGACTTCATCGACTTTTCTGCCCGAGGCATGCACATACTCGGTGGCGAGCCGGCCGGGCCCGAGCAGAAACTCGAGCCATTTCGGCCGGCGGCGGTCGGTGCCGATCTCGCCGCGGCGCAGAAAGTCGCCTTCCGTGACGATGCCGACCAGTTGGCCCGCCGCGTCGACAACCGGCAGGCCGCTTATTCTGTTCTGCAACATCAGGCGCGCCGCCTGCAGCAGCGGTTCATGCGGCCCGACGGAAATGACCTTCCGCGTCATGATATCGCGAACCTGCATGATCGCTGCCTTTCAATATCGGCCGGCGACTGCCGCTCAATCTCGCGGCGACCTCAGCCGTTCAGGCGGTTAAGCGCGGATCGGTTGCGCAGCACGATGCGCCGCGAGCTCGGCACTTCGATCGCCGCGGTGCTCTCCAGGCATGTCAAGGTGCGCGACACGGTCTCGATGGTCAGGCCGAGATAATCGGCGATGTCCTGGCGCGACATCGGTAGTTCCACGACATTCCCGGCCGCGGCGCGGTCCGCCATTTCGAGAAGGAAGCTGGCGACGCGCTCCTGTGCGCTCTTGATGAGCAGCAGGACGCGATCCTGCATGCGCCGCAATTCGCAGCTGGTCAGCGCAAAGAGCTGCCGGGCGACCGCGGCATCGCAGCTGGCGAGCGCGGTTAGCGCACTGCGCTTGATGACCAGTACCTTGGCGTCGGTTATGGCCTCGGCCGAAAAGGTGTGCTCCTCAGCGAATTGAAAGCCGAAAATGTCGCCGGGCAGATAGAATCCGCCGATCTGGCGGCGGCCGTCGCTGAGGATTTTGTAAGTGCGGACGCTGCCGCTGATGACCTTGTAGAGGTATTCGGCGGGCTCGTTTTCGCCGAAGATCTCCGCATTGCGGGGATACGACATGACGGCGCCCATCAGGTGCATGGATTGCGCGAGCGGCTCGCGCTCAGCGGCGCCGTCGAGTGCATGGCTGGCTGGCGGCGGGGGGTTGCGCGGGACCGGAACGAAGCGGCGGAATTGGTCGGGGCGGACGGCGGTCTGTGTGAGCATGGCTCTTTACCTCCGGGAGCTTCGAGAGGTATTGGTAACCCTCGCGCGGGAGGCGAAAAATTCAGATAATGTCCCTAAGGGCTATCCCGGAGGGGCAGCAGGACCCGCGGTTCCCTCCAAAATCCAAAAAGGGCAACAAAAGGCCGACACCGGCATTGCTATGGCAGAAGCCAAGCCACATTTCCGATCTTACCCCGCCAAAGCGGCGTTCAACCTCCCGGTCCCGCGCGGGATCATTGAACATTATGGCATTGCAATCATTGCGATTGCGGTGGCCTTGGTGCTTCGCCTGGCACTGGCATCGGTGCTCCAGGGCGAGGCGTCCTATCTCTTCTTCTTTCCGGCGGTTCTGATCGCCTCGGCGTTCGGCGGCTGGGGCCCCGGCTCTTTGGCCACTCTTCTAGGCCTGCTGCTGGGCCTGTTTTTCGTCTCCGATTTTCGCGCGCTGTCGAGCGCCGATATCGTCAACGCGGTGGTCTTCGCCTTCGTCGGCGTCGGCGCATCGTGGCGCGGCGAGCTGTTGCGCCGCTCGCGGATCGCCGCGGCGGCCAGCGCCGAGGACGCCTTTGCCCGCGAGGCGCATGTGCAGTCGATTCTGGACACGATCCCCGACGCCATGATCGTCATCGACGAACGCGGCATCATGCAGTCGTTCAGTGCGGCGGCGGAACGGCTATTCGGCTACAGCGCCGCCGAAGTCTTGGGTAAAAACGTCAAAATGCTGATGCCGTCGCCCTATCGGCAGGACCATGACGTCTACATGCAGCGTTACCTGACCACGGGTGAACGGAGAATCATCGGCATCGGCCGGGTGGTCGTCGGCGAGCGCAAGGACGGTTCGACATTTCCCCTGGAGCTCAACGTCGGCGAGATGCGAACAAGCAATGAACGCTTCTTCACCGGCTTCATCCGCGACCTTACCGAGCGCCAGCAGACCGAGGCGCGGCTCCAGGATTTGCAGGCCGAGCTGGTCCACGTCTCGCGCTTGACCGCCATGGGCGAGATGGCTTCCGCGCTCGCCCACGAGCTCAATCAACCGCTGTCGGCGATCGCCAACTACATGAAGGGGTCCCGGCGGCTCTTGGAAGGCAGCCCCGACGAGCGCGCCCCGGTTTTGCGCGAGGCCTTGGACAAGGCGGCCGAACAGGCGTTGCGGGCCGGCCAGATCATTCGCCGCCTGCGCGACTTCGTCGCCCGCGGCGAGAGCGAGCGGCGGGTGGAGGACGTCAAGAAACTCGTGGAAGAAGCCAGCGCCCTGGCGCTGGTCGGGGCCAAAGACCGGGGCGTCCGCGTGCGCTTCGAGTACGATCCGCACACCGATTTCGTGCTCGCCGACAAGGTGCAGATTCAACAAGTTCTGCTCAATCTGATGCGCAACGCCATCGAGGCGATGGAAGAGACCGAGAAGCGCGAGCTCGTCGTCTCGACGGTTTCGACGCAGGACAACATGATCGAGATCAGCGTCGCCGATACCGGCACCGGAATCGCGCCCGAAGTCAGCGCGCAGCTGTTCCAGCCGTTCATCACCACGAAACGCCAGGGCATGGGCGTCGGCTTGTCGATCTCGCGCACCATCGTCGAGGCGCATGGCGGCTCCATCGCGCCGCGATCAAATCCCGGAGGAGGAACGGTGTTCTCATTCACGCTGCCGGCGCTGAGCAAAGAGGAAGTCGGCGATGCCGTCTGAAAAGGCCATCGTGCACGTGATCGACGACGACGAAGCGATTCGTCAGTCGCTGGCGTTCCTGTTGCAGGCGGCCAAACTCGAGGTCAAGACCTACTCATCCGCGATGGCGTTTCTCGACGCGTTGCCCGACACCACGGCAAGCTGCGTCATCACCGACGTGCGCATGCCGGGAATGAGCGGGGTCGACCTGCTGCGCCGCTTGAAGGAGCTCAAGATCGGCGTGCCGGTGATCGTTATCACCGGTCACGGCGACGTGGCGCTCGCGGTCGAAGCGATGAAGGTCGGTGCGGTGGACTTTCTGGAAAAGCCGTTCGACGACGACGTGCTGTTGGCGAGCGTCCAGTCGGCGCTCAAGCGCCAGGACGGCGAGACCAAGCGCCACACCGAACGCCTGGAGATCGAGGGCAGGCTGGCTGGCCTCTCCAACCGCGAGCGCGATGTGCTTGGCGGATTGGTGGCCGGCCGGGCCAACAAGCAGATCGCCTTCGACCTCGGCATCAGCCCGCGCACCGTGGAGATCTACCGGGCCAATCTGATGAACAAGATGAAGGCGGGAAGCCTGTCCGATCTGGTGCGCATGGCGCTGATCGTCGGAATTGTGGGACCTGAGTGAGGCAATATCGGCTGCCGGCCGGTTGCCACGGGGGAGGGCGGTTTATTCGCGGACCGTTGCTCGCCCGCGGCCGCTCTCTGCAACGCTCCATGCAGATTCCGACGCGCGCGTCGGCTCTCGGGCCGCGGTCAGCATCACCCCACATATCCGACATTCATAGGTCCACAGCTCGGGTTGCGCGCCGGTTTGGGCAACGGCTCTGACAAGGCGCATCGATCTGCCGCAACTCGGACAGGCCGGTGTTTGCTCGGGACGATCACGATCCATGAGCCTCTTTGACCACGGCGGGGCCGATAGACATTGAGGTGGATCAACTGCGCAAGGTTGGACACGGCGTCGGGAATTAAGATCGGTCGCGATTACCGGTTCGGGCGGTTTTGCTCGGTCTCGTCGACGCGAGCGTCGGCGAATCGAAATTCGTGCTTCACGCCGCAGACCCTGCAGCGCAGATTTATTTTTGCGCCTGCGGGCAAGAGCCTCAGGTCGCCAGGGCCGGCTTGGAATCCGCTGCCGAACTCCTCGCCCGTCTTAGGGCAGCGGAAGAATACGCGACCCATGATGTTCCGCCCGTTTGCCTGGGCGCCACTGTCGCTGTTTTGCGCGCCTTCGCGTTGATGCGGATCAAGATGGAACCGCGGCGTCGCCGGGCGCATGGCGATGCGTGCAGAGCAACAAAGCCGGTCTGTCGTTACCTCGCGAGCGGTTGCCGCCGGAATTGAGCCACATCAATGCGGCTGCGCCGGCCAACCGGCATTTTAGCGAAGAATGCGAGGTTTTCGGTGCAACCGATAGCGATGCAGCCGCTGTACCCATTGACGGAGCGGCCCCCAGTCGTCGTGATCGTCGACGACGATCCGGCGGTTTGCGGCTCGCTGAAATTCGCGCTGGAATTGGAAGGGTTTACCGTGCGCGCCTATGCCGGCGCCACCGAGCTCCTGCGCGCCGGCGACCTCGGTGTTTGCGACTGCTTCGTCATCGACCAGAGAATGCCGGTGATGAGCGGAATGGAGTTGATCGCCAAATTGCGCGACCGAGACGTTTTGACGCCGACGATTCTGCTCATCAGCGACCCCAATCCGGCGCTGAGCGCGCGCGCGGTGGCGGCCGGTGTTCCGATTGTCGAGAAGCCGCTACTCGGCAACGCGCTGGTGGACAGGATTCGCGAGGCCTGTCAGCGGGCTGACAGGCAGGCCGCGCGCCCCTGACGCAACGCCGCTATCGGCGCTTAAGCCTATTCCAGGACGTGCAGGAGCAGCACCTCCTCGGCCGGCGTCATATGGGCGATGTCGTCGGCATCTTGGCTTTCCTTTGCGTCGGCCTTCAGCGCCAGATGAAGCGCCTTGGCGGCGTCGCAGAGGGCCGCACGGTGAGCGATATCGGCGGGCGGCAGCGAAGCGACCGTCTTGGCCAGATCGCGCAGGATTTCGGCGAACAGCGCATAATGAAAGTGCATATGGACCGATTTGCGCATATCGGCCGCGCCGTTGCGATACAGGCTGAGCGAGATTCCGGCTTCGTCAAGGTGGGCGTCGAAGCGCGCGGTCTGCTCGAAGGTGCCGATGTAAAGCTTGTCCGGATATTCCACCGCGACTTCGGCCTTGTCAGGAATTGGCTTGGTCATGACGCAACTCCCCTTTTTAGGAATTTTCTCCCCCTTTGATAGAATATTTTTTCGCGGCCGGACTTGACCTGGATCAACCGCGATAGATCGGAAGGCAGGGGGCGGGACGAGCAGGGCGAGGTTTCCGCCGCTCACTCGGCCTTATGGTTCGCAGCGCGCCCGAGGCGGTCGGCAATCGCCAGCATCAGGAGGGCGACGACGAACATCAGCGGGAAGCCGATCACCCAGCCGAGCTTGGAGGTGTCCGAAAGCTTTTCGAGGTCGAGGTACCAGGCCAGCGCGTCGACCGCGGCAATAATCACGATCGAGCCCAACAGCTTCTCCTTGAGCGCGCTGAAATCAACCACCATCAAGCCGGCGGGCCAGTCGGGATGATCGGCCGGATCGATCTTGCGAATGAAGTTATCGTATCCCGAGAAGATGACGATGAGGAGGAGATTGGCGACGAGCGACACATCGATCAGGTTGAGCACGCCGACAACGAGGTCGTGCCAAGCCAAGCGCGGCAGCTCCAGCGCCAGCGCCAGCGCGTAGAAATCGGCGACGAAGCGGTAGATCAAAAGAACCAGGCTGCAGAACAGGCCGATGAGGAATGGCGCAATCAGCCAGCGCGACAGGAAGATCGCCGCTTCAAAGCCGCGTTCGCTCCGCCGCATGTGACCCACCGCCGCGCCGCGCCGGATCGCGAATGTGCCGTCAATCGAGGCGCCCGGTCAATGCGCTGCGATCAGTGCGCCGCTGCCACGCCGGTTCCGATCTGGCAGCTCACCCCGGTACCGCCAAGCCCGCAATAGCCGTGCGGATTCTTCGCCAGGTATTGCTGGTGATAATCCTCGGCGAAATAGAACAGCGGGGCGTCGCGGATTTCGGTGGTGATGGCGCCCATGCCGGCGGCGGCGAGCGCCTTGGCATAGCTCGCGAGCGACGCCTCGGCGGCGGCACGCTGCGCCGGCGAAAACACATAGATGCCGGACCGGTATTGGGTGCCGATATCGTTGCCTTGCCGCATGCCCTGGGTCGGGTCGTGGGTCTCCCAGAACGCCTTGAGCAGCCGCTCGTAGGAGATTTTCTTCGGATCGTAGACCACGAGCACGACTTCGTTGTGGCCGGTGCGGCCGCTGCACACCTCCTCATAGATCGGATTGGGGGTGTGGCCGCCGGCATAGCCGGCCGCGGTCACGTAGATGCCGTCGCCGAGCTCCCAGAACTTGCGCTCGGCGCCCCAGAAGCAGCCGAGCCCAAACATTGCCGTGGCCAGTCCTTCCGGATAGGGACCCTTGAGCGGGCGGCCGTTGACGAAATGCTCCCGCGCGGTGGGGATGGGGGCCGTGCGCCCCGGCAAGGCGTCTGCGGCGGCCGGCATTTCGAGCTTTTTCCTGAACGTGAACATGGCGGCGTCTCCTTAGTGTCCCGATTCCGAAGTTCGTATCATTATGGCGGCACCCTCGTTTGCGAATTTCGGAATCGAAGGACACTAGCAACGTATTGATCTAGTGTGGCTTTGGTTCAGAAGT
>Ga0187851_10005040_pt1 | contig 10625 bp, 8 predicted proteins | sample June2016WEW_6_10_FD_132997 | JGI IMG/M metagenome (GOLD analysis project Ga0187851, IMG submission 132997) | Peatland microbial communities from SPRUCE experiment site at the Marcell Experimental Forest, Minnesota, USA - June2016WEW_6_10 | ecosystem: Environmental > Terrestrial > Soil > Wetlands... | reverse complement strand
CAAGATCGCCGAAATGGCCACCGGCGAAGGCAAGACGCTGGTGGCGACCATGCCACTATACCTGAACGCGCTCACCGGCAAAAACGTCCATCTCATCACGGTCAACGATTACCTCGCCGCCCGTGATGCCGAGTGGATGGGCGAGATTTACAAGTTCCTTGGGCTGACCGTTGGTTGCATCCAGCACGATCAATCGCCCGCCGTGCGCCGCGAACAGTATGCGTGCGATATCACCTATGGCACGAACGCGGAGTTCGGATTCGATTACCTGCGCGACAACGGCATGGCCACCAGCGCCGACACGCAGGTGCAGCGTGGGCATTTTTTTGCGATCGTCGACGAAGTTGACTCGATCCTGATCGACGAGGCGCGCACGCCATTGATTATCAGCGGACCCTCCACGATTACGACGCATGCCTACGACAAATACAAGCCGCAGGTGGCGGAATTGGTCCGTGCGCAGACAATGCTTTGCAACCGTCTTGTTGCTGAGGCCAAAGAACTGCTGGATGGCCGGAACGGAGAGGAAAAAGCCGACAAGGAACTCGACCGGGAAGAGCAGGCGGGCCGGATGCTCCACCAGGTCAGGATCGGCATGCCCAAGAACAAACAGTTGCTGAAGTTGATGGAGGAACCGGAGACCCGCAAACTCATCGACGAAGCGGAGTTGGGGGTGCTGGCCGATTCGAGCAAGAAGGACTTGATCGAACTGAAGGAAGAGCTGTTCTTCACGATCGACGAGAAGCAGCATGATTCTGATTTGACGGAGAAGGGACGGAAATTCCTGAACCCGAATGACCCGGACGCGTTTGTCATTCCCGATCTCGTGACCGCGTTGCAGGAAATCGACAGCCTGACCATTCCCGACGCCGAAAAGGAAAAGAAGAAGCAGCAGGTTCAGCAGGCATACGACGAGCGGAGCGAAAGGATCCACAACATTTCCCAGCTTCTGCGCGCCTATTGCCTGTTTGAGAAGGACGTCGAATACGTCGTGCAGGAAAACAAGGTCCTGATCGTGGACGAATTCACCGGGCGCCTCATGCCCGGACGGCGCTGGAGCGACGGTCTTCACCAGGCGGTGGAGGCAAAGGAAGGCGTCGCCATCGAGCGCGAGACGCAGACGCTGGCCACGATCACCATCCAGAATTATTTCCGATTGTATGAGAAGCTTGCCGGCATGACCGGCACGGCAGAAACCGAAGCAGCGGAATTTGAGAATATTTACAAACTCGGCGTGATCGTCATCCCGACGAACAAGCCTGTTGCACGCGCTGACGCGAACGACGTTGTTTACAAGACGCGTCGCGAAAAATACAACGCCATCATCAACGAGATCAAGGAGCGGCACACCAAAGGCCAGCCGATCCTCGTCGGCACAGTCAGCGTGGATGCCAGCGAAGTGTTGTCGCGCATGTTGAAACGCCAGGGCATCCCGCACAATGTGTTGAACGCGAAATATCACCAGCAGGAAGCTGAAATCATCTCACGGGCCGGCCAGCGAGCCGGCGTCACCATCGCGACCAACATGGCGGGCCGCGGCACCGACATCAAGCTTGGGCCGGGCATCCCCGACGTGGGGGGGCTGCATGTCGTGGGCAGCGAACGCCACGAAGCGCGGCGCATTGACCGCCAGCTCCGGGGCCGTTGCGCGCGTCAGGGCGATCCAGGTAGTTCCCGGTTTTTCGTGTCGCTGGAGGACGATTTGATGCGGCTGTTTGGAAGCGGCCGCATCGGCAGCATCATGGAAAAACTCGGGATGAAAGAAGGCGAGGAACTCGAGCACAAGTGGCTCAACAAATCCATCGAGACAGCGCAGCGCCGCGTCGAGGAACATAATTTCTCCATCCGCAAACGCACGCTCGAGTATGACGACGTGATGAACAAACAGCGCGAAGTGTTGTACGGCTTCCGCAACGACATCATCCAGGGCGACAACCCCCGCGAGGCGATCTTCGACATCATGGAGGAGGTTGTCGACGCGCACGTGCTACTATCGTTGCCGGAGGAAAAACAGGCGGATGAATGGGATTACGACGGCCTGTTGCGCTGGGCCAACCACGCGTTCCCGATCGGATTGCGCCGCGATCATCTTGAGGGCAAGCCCGCTGATGAGGTGCGAAAGGTCATTCTTGACAAGGTCCACCGCGCCTATGAGGCGAAGGCGGCCAACGAGAATCCCGAGACGCTCAAGGCGATTGAGCGGTTGATCATCCTCAACGCGCTGGACCGGCTCTGGCAGGAGCACCTCTACAACATGGACCAGCTACGCAACGGAATCACGTTGCGTGCCTATGGCCAGCGGGATCCATTGGTCGAGTACAAGGGCGAGGCATTCACGATGTTCGACGAAATGATGGCGAGCGTCAAAGATGAGGTCGCCAGCAATGTATTCCGTTCGGCCAGCTCGCTGGCTGCGTTTGAGAATTTCATGAGGGCTCTGCCGACACAACTCATCGCTCCCGATTTGACAACAAGCACATCATTCGGCCAAATGGCGGGTGGTCAATCCTCGGCTGCAGCCCAGCAGCAGGGAGGAACGATGGTGGAAGAAGCCATTGAGAAGGCCTCTGCACCCGTTCGACGTGATGTGCCGAAGGTCGGTCGCAATGAACCTTGCCCCTGCGGCAGCGGCAAGAAATACAAGAATTGCTGCGGACGCAACGCTTGAGCGGGCATGACGCTCGCGCGGCAGATTATCCTTCGCTGGTTGCTTCCCGCTGTCACTGGTGCGCTGCTGGCATTTGCGCTTCCCCCGTTCGATTATAGCGAACTCGGATGGTGCGCGCTGGTACCGTTGTTGTTCGCATTGGAGGGATGCGAACGGGGTGAGGCGTTTCGTCGAGGTTACATTGCCGGGCTTGTCTTTTTTGGAGCGACGGTGTGGTGGACGATCCATGTCACGTTGCCGGGTATGGTGGCGTTCGTCGCATTTCTCGCATTGTACTTCGGACTGGGCTCGATGTGGTTCGCTGTGGTGTTGACAAAATGGGGCGAGGGGAAGGATTCAGCGATCCGTAATATTTTGGCGTCTGTGCTCGGCTCGGCGGGCTGGGTTGTGCTCGAATGGGTGCGCGGCTGGTTTCTCTATGGCGGGTTCGGGTGGAATCCACTGGCCGTCACGCAGCATCAGGCCGTGCCGCTGATTCAATTTGCCGCCGTGACGGGCGTGTACGGTGTCTCCGCGCTGGTGTGTTTTACGAATTGTGCGGTGTTCTTCACGATTCGGCGGTTTGCCCGCCAAATGCTGGACAGGCAGGTGGTCCGCAGGTTGAGTTGGGAATTTTATGTGGCGGTGCTTCTGGTCTGCGGCGCGTTCCTGCATGGCTATCATCAGATTCGCCGTGATGAATCGCCGCGGTCCCTGCGCGTGGCGCTGATCCAGGGAAACATCCCCCAGTCATTGAAATTCGATCCGACCGATAAGCCGATGATCCTGGAGCGGTATCGGACGCTGACCGAACGGGCGGTGGTGTTGAAACCGCAATTGATTATCTGGCCGGAGACGGCGACGCCGGAAGCGTTGCGGTACGATGCGGAATCATTTGCGCTGGTGACGAACCTCGCGGCGAAGGCTGATGCATCATTGTTGACAGGCACCGTCGACATGACGCCGAACTCGTCGCCACCCGAGGCGTTCAATGGCGCGATCATGGTGCGGTCCGACGGCAGCCTGGGGGGGATTTATCACAAGATGCATCTCGTGCCGTTTGGCGAATTCATCCCGTTGCGCAAACTGGCCGTCCCGATCCTGAAATTGCTCGGGCCGAAGGACTACGAGGCGAGCGATGATTATGGTTTCACGAGCGGCAACCAATTCACCATCTTCGAAGTGGACGGGCTGCAGTTTGGGACGGTGATCTGCTTTGAAGACACGCTGCCCGAATTGTATCGCCAGTTCGTACAGGTCGGCGCGGATTTCATGGTCAACATCACGAACGATGCGTGGTTCAAGAACTCACCCGCCTCAGAGATGCAACTGGCCAACGCCGTGTTCCGTGCCGCGGAGACGCACCGGCCATTGATCCGTGCGACCAACAACGGTGTGACCTGCATCGTGGACGAATTTGGGTTTGTCGATCCGGGCACCCGGCTGGACAAATTCACAGACGGCTCGCTGGTGTATGAGGTGAAGGTGCCGCACGTCTTCGGGCAGACGTTTTTCACGAGGCACAGCGATTGGTTTGTCGGCGTGTGCCTGTTGGGTTGCGCGGTCGGGTTAGTGCTTCTCAGGCGGCGCAACCCGCGCGCAAGCGAGGCCGCATCCGTCGAACCAGTTCGCCCTTGATGGGTCTGGCGAGTTTCGGCTAGAGTCGCGCGCATGACGACAGCCATTTGGGTGGGTTGCGCAGTCGTTTCGTATTTGTTCGGATCGATTCCCACGGGATTTCTTTGGGCCAAGGCGCGCGGGATCGACATTCGCACGGTTGGCAGCGGCAATATCGGCGCCACAAATGTGATGCGCACGCTGGGCAAGTGGCCCGGCATCATCGTGTTGCTGATTGACGCGGCCAAAGGGTTCGCGCCTGTGTTTTTCGCGCCAAGAATATTCCCCGCTGTTGACCACACGACATTGCAAATTCTCTGCTGCATTTGCGTGATTGCGGGTCACAACTGGACGTGCTGGCTGCATTTCAAGGGAGGCAAGGGAATTGCCACGAGCGCAGGCGCGTTGTTGGCGTTCTTGCCAGGACCATTGTTGTGCGCGCTGGGCGTTTGGGGGATCGTATTCGGGATTTCGCGTTATGTGTCGGTGGCGTCGATCTGCGCGGCGCTCGCGATGCCGATTGCGACGTGGTTGATTGAGAAGAACCCCACGTTGACCGGTTTCACGGCGATTCTTGCCGCGGTGGCGATTTACAAACACAAGTCGAACATTCAACGCCTGCTGTCGGGAACGGAGCACCGCGTGGGCGGTAAAAGAGCGGAGCACGCATGAACGTCACGGTCATCGGCACGGGTGGGTGGGGAACGGCGTTGGCGGTGTTGCTTCATGGCAACGGGAACAAGGTGACGCTGTGGGGCCGGCTCAAGGAGGAAGTGGACCCGATCCTCGCAGCGGGCGAAAACAAGGCGTTTCTTCCGGGCGTGAAGATTCCGCACGAAATTGTGATCACGCTCGATGCGAAGTCGGCGTTGCGCGGCGCAGAGTTGATCGTGCTGGCCGTGCCGTCACACGGAATGCGGCCGATTTGCAAACAACTGTATGAGTTCATCCCGCAGGGTTCAACCCTCGTTCACGTCGCCAAGGGCATCGAGAACGAAACTGGTGCCCGCATGAGCGAAGTGATCGCCGAAGTGCTCGGCACCGACCGCGTCGTCGTGCTATCGGGGCCGAGTCATGCGGAAGAGGTCGGACGCGGAATTCCCACGGCTGTGGTAGTGGCGTCCAAATACGATGAACTGGCGCAGATCGCGCAGCGCGCGTTCATGAACGAACGGTTTCGCATCTACACGCATCACGATGTTGTCGGGGTGGAACTGGGCGGCGCGCTCAAGAACGTCATCGCCATCGCTGCAGGCACGTGCGAGGGAATTGGCTTCGGCGACAACACGAAGGCGGCACTGTGCACGCGCGGGCTGGCGGAAATGGCTCGACTGGGGGTGGCATTGGGCGCCCGGCGGGAGACATTCTTTGGATTGAGCGGCGTTGGCGACCTGATTGTGACCGCGTTCAGCAAACACAGCCGCAATCGCGGTTTTGGCGAGCGACTGGGCAAGGGTGAGACGCCCGATCAAATTGCCGCGAGCACGCCGATGGTTGCCGAAGGGGTGCGGACCGCGAAATCGGCCTGGCAACTTGCGCAGCGGCACAAGGTGGATGTGCCGATTACACGCGAGGTTTACGCGATCATTTACGAGGGCAAACCGCCGAAGCAGGCCGTACGCGATTTGATGACGCGCGAAGCCAAACCGGAATTCGGGATCCAGTAGCCGGTGGATCTACGGGCGGGGCCGAACGGAGGCAGACGGTTTCCTGTCCAATGCGTGGAACTTTCCTTGATGAGTCGTGTCCTACATACAGAGCCTGCGGAAAAGACCGCCGACCGGGTGCTCGTGGCGCGTTGCCATGCGGGCGATGAAGCGGCATTCGACATGCTGGTGTTGCGGCACCGCGAGCGGGCGTTTAGCATTGCCTATCCGCTGTTGTTGAATCACGAGGACGCCACGGAAGTGGCGCAGGATGCGTTTGTGAATGTCTACAGGAACATCCGCAACTTTCGTGGTGACAGCGAATTCACAACATGGCTGTATCAGATTGTCACGAACCTGGCGCGGAATAAGCGGCGCTGGTGGAATCGGCGCGGCAGGAAGGAAACAGTCTCGATGGATTGTCCTGCCGAAACGGCCGAGGGCGAAATGACGCGGCAGGCCGTCGTGACCACTGAAGCGCCGGACGTGGAGGCGGCGAGAGCGGAATTTGTGAAAACATTGAGTGAGAAGGTGGCAAAGTTGGCACAAGACCAGCGAGAAGTTCTTATGTTACGGACGGTCGAGGACATGAGATACGACGAGATTGCGGTCATGCTTGGTTGTTCAGTTGGCACGGTCAAATCGCGAATCGCGCGCGCCCGGGAGGCATTGCGTCAGGCCATGGCAGGTGAGCTGTGATGAATTGTCGCGACATCGAACAGGAATTGTCGGCCTATCTCGACGGCGAAGTGACGGATGCCGTGCGCGCGGAGATTGAGGCGCACATCGCGGCCTGTCCAAATTGCCGGAAGCGGGTGACGGAATTGAAGAAACTCGTCGAGGGCACGGCTCAAATCCCGAAGCAGCAGACAGCGCAACAATTCCTCACCGAGGTCAGGCGCAAGATCGCGGCGGAGGCCCCGCCGGTGCGAAAGACGTGGGCCGATGTGTTGTTTCGGCCCGCATGGTTGAAGGTGCCCATCGAAGCGCTGGCACTCGTCGTGATTCTGGTGATCGCAACGTTCTTGATCAGGCCTGCGAATCGTCCAGTCGAAACGTTGGCCATGAAGGAAGCAACGCAACCTGTCAGGAACGGCAACGGGGATTTGGAGGCTCAAGCCGCGAAAACACGTGAGGCAGCAACGCCTGTTCCCGCAAACGCTCCAGCCCGTGCTGACAGCGCCGAGTCGAATGGGAGATTAGCTCTCCCCCAATCTGCGAGTGTGGCCGCGCCATCGGCCCTTGAATCACCGCCAGACGGGACGTTTTACAGGGAAGCAGCGAAGGCTGACAATATGGTGATGCTGACAGGCGGCGAAAGTATGGTAGTCCTTAATTTTGATCGTCCCACTGAGCTGATTTCAGTGAAGTCCGATGATGCAATCTCAGTGCGAGACCGCGCTCAAGTGGTCGCGTCCTTGTTGAACGGTCGAGTCGTTGCCACCGAGAAAGCCGGGGACGATCTCGAAAATGTTTACGTGGTGGTGCCGGGATCCCGCGTGGGGACTTTCAAATCCCAATTCGCGGCGGCAGAGACGGCATCCGGACTTCGCCGCGATCAGTCGGTTGGCGGGGCCGGAGGCGGTTCGACTTTTGGGGGCGTCATTGCGGGCAAGTTGGAGGTTCCGGCAAGCATGGCATTCTCGGCCGGGGCCACGGACATGGTGGACCGAGTGTATTTCAGGGGCGAGCCAACTACGCTCGTCTCGGGCGGCACGAGGGAGCCTGCCGACGGCACAGCGGGAGACAGCGATTCCAATGTGGTGCTTGAAATTCAGGTGATCCCGGCGAAGCCGTAACTATTTGGAGTCGGTGTGGTCTTCGGAGTTCTTTTGGAGCTTCTCGATGATGTCTTTATTGCCGGGCTCGACTTGAAGCGCACGGTGCCAGAGATGGAGCGCTTCGTCCTTCTTGCCGAGCTTGATTAAATCTTCCGCGAGATGATCGAACACCACGGGATCGTCGGTGATCAATGCGACCGCTTTGCGCAATTGCGGCAGGGCGTCCTCGTACCGTCCGAGTTTATAAAGCACCCAGCCAAGGCTGTCGATGTACGCGCCGCTGTTGGGTGCGAGTTCGATCGCCTTGTTGATCAACTTCAACGCTTCGTCGAGGTGGACGCCTTTGTCAGCCCACATAAAACCGAGATAGTTGTAGGCCGCGTGGTTCTCAGGATCGAGCTCGATGGACTTTTTGAACAGCGGCGCCGCCTTGTCGATGTCGCCGGCGCGCTCGTAGACTGACCCGTAGGCAAAGTAGAACTCGCTTGTCAACTTGGGCGAGTCGGGAGATTCCTGGGCCAGCGACTCGGCGTCGGCGAAGGAGGCGATCGCGTTGCTGTACTGCTTCGTATCGCTGTAGACCAACCCGTAGAGGTAGGGGATCTGGTATTTTGCGGGAAACTTCCCCTTCGCCGTCTCCAGTGTTTTCAACGCGTCATCATACTTCTTGATCCGTAATTGCGAGAGCGTGATGCGCACGTACACTTCGAGCTGGTTCGGATTCAGAACCAACGACTGCTGGTAGTTGTCGATCGACTTGTCCCCATTATCGAGGGCATCGTAGAGATCGCCGAGCATGTTGTAAGTTTCGAAATGCGATGGATCCCGCTTGATAATTTCCTCCAGGACGGAAATCGCCTTTTCCTTTTGGTCGGCCTGGATATACGAATACGCGAGGCGTTCGCGAATCTGGAGAGACTCGGGTCGCAGCACCAGCAGCTTCGAATACACATCGGCGGCCTTTTGAAAATCATTGGCCTCGATATAAACGTCCGCCAGACGCAGCAAAACATCGGGGTCACTGGGCGTCAGCGCCAGCGCCTTTTCATAACAGAGACGGATGCGGTTGTGGTCGATTTGACTGGCCAGGGAGGGCTTCTGTTTGAGAACGATGGCATAAAGATCGCCGAGTCCGATCCAGTAGCTGGCGTCCTTGGACTGCTGACGATAGGAGCGATCGAGCAGAGCCACCGCCTCCGCCGACGAGCCTTGCAGAAGATAGGTGTCCAACAGGTCTCGCACCGCTGCCAGGGACTTGGGATCGAGTTTCAGCGCCTGTTTGAGCGCCGGGATCGCCTTCAGGGGCTGGTCGGCACTGCGATAAACGACGCCCAGCCAGAGCCACAATACGGCGGAGTTGGGTGTGACCTTGACGGAGGTCTCGAGCAATGTGGTCGCCTTCGCATATTCCTTCCGGGTGAGGTAAATCTCGGCCAGCCGCACGGCAAGACTGGCGCGCCGTGGATCCAACTCGAAGGCCTGCTGATACTCAGACAAACCAGCGTCGATGCCGCCGGTCAATTCGAGGGCCACGCCACTCGCATAATGGGCGAGGGCGCTGCTGCGTCGCTCCTGCTCGGGAGAGAGGCTGAGGTGGGAATCAGTTCCCCAGGTCTCCGAGGGCGACGGCATCGCGCCCGCGGAACTCGCGGCGTTTCTGGTGCCAGCCGACATGCAGCCGAAACCGACACACGCCACCGATGCCAGCGCCGCCGCGAGGGCCCGCTTGTGTTGACTCACCCCCATCATTTGCACCTTTGGGGTGTTAGCGGTTTCTCTTCTTATGACGCATCGCCTTGAGGCGCTTGCGCCGCTTGTGCTTGTTGATCTTTTGTTTGCGCCGCTTCTTGATTGAGCCCATTCAGCTCTCCTTCGCTCTTAACAAAATTCCACGATCGAGACTCAGTAAATCACCTTGTTCAGTGGATACTCAATGATACCTTCAGCTCCCGCCTCTTTCAACTGCGGGATGATTTCGTGCACCACTTTCTCGTCCACGATGGTTTCCACCGCGACCCATTCCGGCTGCGCCAGGGGCGAAACCGTCGGGTTACGCAGGGAAGGAAGACTCTTCAGCAGGACATCCAGCTTCGCGCGCGGGATGTTCATCTTCAGGCCGACTTTTTCCTCCGCCGCCAGCGCGCCCCGGAGCATCAACGCCAGCGTCTCGATTTTCTTCCTCTTCCAATCATTCTTCCACGACTGATTGTTGGCGATCAATTTCGGGTAGCTCGACACCAGCGTGTCCACAATCCGCAGATTGTTGGCGCGCAGCGAGGACCCTGTCTCGGTCAATTCCACAATCGCGTCAACCAACTCCGGCGCCTTGACTTCCGTTGCGCCCCAGGAAAACTCCACTTCCGCCGTGACGCCCTTGTCGGCCAGCCAGCGCTTGGTCAGCGCGACCAACTCGGTGGCAATGCGTTTGCCTTGCAGGTCCTTGGCAGACTTGACGGGCGAATCATTCGGCACGGCAAGCACCCAGCGGGCGGGGCTGGTCGTCTGTTTGTTGTAGGCGATTTCGCAGACGGTGTGTACGTCGCTGTTGTTCTCGGCAATCCAGTCCGCGCCCGTGATGCCGGCATCGAGAAATCCATGCTCGACGTAACGGCTGATTTCCTGCGCGCGAATCAGGCGCAGTTCGAGTTCGGCGTCCTCCGTGCGGGGAATGTAACTGCGGCTGCTGGTCGCCACCTTCCAGCCCGCCTTCGCCATGAGGGCGAGGGTGGAATCCTGGAGGCTGCCTTTGGGAAGGCCGAGCCGCAACACTTGTTTCTTCTTGTCAGTCATGTCCGGTAAATCTCTATTCTTACGCTGGTTGTTCTGTTCACTCCAGAATTTTCACGCGACGTCCGATGATGCGCAGCTTGTTTTCGGCGAACAACTTGATTGCCTCGGGGAACACCCTGTGTTCCATCGCCTGAATCCGCCGGT
>Ga0187851_10005039_pt1 | contig 10625 bp, 9 predicted proteins | sample June2016WEW_6_10_FD_132997 | JGI IMG/M metagenome (GOLD analysis project Ga0187851, IMG submission 132997) | Peatland microbial communities from SPRUCE experiment site at the Marcell Experimental Forest, Minnesota, USA - June2016WEW_6_10 | ecosystem: Environmental > Terrestrial > Soil > Wetlands... | reverse complement strand
AAGCATCGGAAACTACTATCACCCAACCTTACGTTAACAGTAATCCCAATGCCCTTCGTTCATGCTCTCACCTGTCTGCAGAATCCCGAATGGCTGGTTTCGGCCCGTTAGTTTATATATTCACGTTTCGTATGCTCAGTTTATTCCGCACCCCTACATTTGTCAAGCTGACCGGTTGACCTATTGCAGGCCGAGAAGGTATAATTCACAAGAAGAGTAAAGCACAAGGGCGGTTAGCTCAGTTGGTTAGAGCGTCTGCTTTACACGCAGTAAGTTATCCTCAGGGTACCATCAGCCTCAAAATAACATCATACCACAAATCTTTAATGTACCGTATTAATACATACATTTAAGTACCTAATCGACAACCCAAAAAAACAAATTTGCTTTCGAACTTAAACAAAATTAAATCAACAAGCCGTAGGTTAAAAGGAGTTTATCATGGAAAACTCAGATAGCCGAAATTGGATTGAACATTCCTACTTTGCAAATGCTGTGAGGGTGGAAAGAATCAAAGGAAATACAATTCTAGGATGAATCCAATAACCCCAAAAAAGTAACTTGATCATTACGTCATCCAGCTCGATGGGCACCCAGCATGACTTCACTCTCAAGTGTCAGTTAAAAATTATATTTGCAGGGTGTTTTTTCTCCCATTATTTTCTATCCGTTTTTACCACATATTCATTATAACCAAATTCATGTTAATCTCAATCCATTATTAAATACTTTTTTTTAAAATTAAAGGGTGATATACTAGGAGAAACATATATTCATACGAACAATCATTGATTTAATTGAATAATCGGAGTAAAGCAATGAGTAAAAGCTGTCCTAAATATCAGTTCGAGATAACATATTCTCTAAAAATCTCGTACTGTAAAAACTGCGATGGAATGTGCCTAAATAATAAGGTGTTACTTGGAGCAATAAACCCTTACTCCCTGGGAAAATTCCCAATAGATATGCTTGATGATTTCACCGATGACACTCGAATAATTTTGGAAGAAATTATGAACAACGATTTGAAGAAGAAAAAAACCAAATTGATTTATTATTGGGAAGAATAATAACATTTATTAGAACCTGTTTGCGACCTTTTACAAACAACTTTATAAAAAACGCAAATTCCTACATTTTTAAACGAAAGAGGTTTATCAATGTTTGAAAATTTCGAAGATCTTCAATGCGAGTTTGGTGGAGATAATCTTAGTGGAATCAGAATTTATCACGATTTTAAATGGGAAGACATATTCCATCATTCTCATATCGCGTTTCAACATGGTAAATGTCTTATTTCACGTATAAAGAAAGAATGCCCTTCAGACAAAACTCCAGCTCTTATTCTCACTGACAATCCCCTTTGTGAAGAATTTCTTATTGAGAACGATAAATTTTACGCCCTTGTTGTTAATATTGAAAAATACCTTAAAAAATCAAAATACGACTTTTCTGCTAATTATCTTGCCAACAGTAGCCAAATTCCACTCACCAACGCTGTTAACGTTAAAAACGTAATTAACAATCCTACCTTGCTCACGGCTATTTTAGAAAAAGCAATTAATATTGAACAAATAGGAATTTGGGCATCAAGTGGTGCTGAACGTTGGCTGCAACTTCAATCTCTCTTACGATCCAATAACATAGAAACACAAAGTAAGCCGCCAGATGCTAACACACTAATTCAAAATCTGAAGTGGCTCGCCGAGCACACCGACTACAATTCGGTAACATCGATTATATCCCAAATTAATGACGATGATTTGAAAAAATTACAATCTGCCACTGGAATACTTCATTTTAAAAATCTATTAAAAATCTGGGAAGAAAATAAGACAAATGATGATGAACTATTTTGGCAGGAAGTTTTTTCAAATAGGTCAGAAATAATATCACAAGTCTTTTCTTATCCGGTCGTAGTATTAAAAGATAAGGCTTACGTCGGTGGAAAACTAATAAATAACTTAGGTGGGAAAGTAGCAGATTATTTATACCAAAATAAGAACACTAAAAATGCGATAATAGTTGAAATAAAAACACCAATGACTCGTCTTCTCAAATCTGAGTATCGACCCAACGTCTATTCTGTTTCTGAAGACTTGTCAGGTTCAGTTAACCAGACATTACTATATGTAAATAGTCTTTTGAAAGATTATTATAGTTTAGATAGAGACGAGTCTAGCAGATTTGAGGCAAATAATCCCAGATCATTATTAATTATCGGAAGCTTTGAAAACGAAGGCATAGTTGGCGAAAAGAAAAAATCTTTTGAAACCTTCAGAAATGATCTCAGGAACATTGATGTTATAACTTTCAACGAATTGTTTGGGAAAATAGCGATTCTATTAACACTATTACAACAATCAGAAATAATTAGTGAATAGATTTCTTTTTACGAATATAAAAAGTAAAAATATTAAATATTTGGTAATTGGTGACATGAACTTATATAAAAAGATCGATAAATCAATTTTTCGTTATGGCACAACTATCCCGCAAGAATATATTAACGACTTCATAAAAGGCCAACCTTTAAAACCAGGAGAATTTCGCGACGTAATTTTAAATTGGCGCAAGAAAAATATGAATTTTAAAGCTAAATTATGGCATGTTGATATTAAGAATGCTACCCAACCTTACCAACTACGCTGGGACAGTAATTATGACCTTATCCTTGAACTTAAAAAGGAATTCATTCAGAGTTACCTTGCAATTGAGAGCAGAAATTATCAATCCAAAATCGAAGGTAAATATTATATAACTGATTTACTTGGAGGCAACCAGGAAGTACTAATATTCAAACCTATTAATTCTGCTGAAATCGATTTAGAAACTTTTATCCAAATAAGCACTCCTTACGATAACATTTTCAAGAGATTAGTCGAAGAGAATGTTTTTGGTTGGCTTAGCAAGACAAACCGAGATTATCTGATCACAAAGTCAACCCCCTGGTATAAGTCTGATGATCTTACAAAGCATGCCGATGCAGCTTGGGTAATCTATTATCTTATTGATGAGCAAAAAAAAGAAATTTACATCGGAAGTGCTGAAAGACTTGGCGATAGGGTTAAAATCGGACGTCCTGAAATTCCTGGGTGGAATATTTTTAGATATGAAATTATTCATCCCGACTATCATCATTTATTGAGAAGGATTGAGCATCTTTCCATTGGTGCTTTTTCGAGATTCTTTAACAATAATGGTAAAATCGCACCTTTCCCCGTTAGCGAATTCAAACTCGTTAATAAAAACTGGTCTAAAGCAAAATAATTTAATCATTTCCAATCGCATTCCAGGTGGTTTTATTATTAGTTTTATGTGAGGTGAATAGTTGAACATATTTATTAAATCCAATAATTTAAAAATACTACCTAAATACCTATTGATGATCGGAGTTATTCCTACTTTATTATTTATGTTATTGTCTCTTGATAGTTGCGCTAGTATATTAAACTCTAAAATCGCTTCTGTCCAAAATATTGGTGTCGGTCTTAACTTTAGTGGGGGAAACGAATATGTTCTTAACGTATCCCTCGCGCCCAATTCGTCCGCAAAAGCAGACACTACCTATAATGTAGATTTATATGAAAAAGGACAATTTATGGGTACGACAACCGTAAATTGGAATCAACCTCAAATCAATGTTCATGATGAAGCAAGCGTATCATTCCCTATCAGTAACACTGAAGGAAGCGCATATTGGGGTAAAGATGTAAGTAAAATTTATTCTGTAAAAATCACTACTAATACGACAGCAATATTAGCCACGCCTTCTTCACCTGTCGTTGCAGTACAATCAACAACATATACTTCACTTTTCAGTGACGTAACCACAACAAACCCTATAATTTCAACCATCATTGTTCTGACTACGCCAGCACCAGAAACTCCCGTGATTACCAATGTCAGCAAAATATCAGCTACTCAAACACAAACCATTAATATCAATGGTCACGGTTTTGGTAATTTAGACCCATATAATGGAAACTCTAAATACATCGAAATCTCAGATGCAACACAAGGTTGGGATGCAGGTCATAGCGCTAGCAATGGGGAAACTGATAATGGAGTATTACTTAACGTCGCTCAATGGAATGATAACCAAATCCTGATTTCAGGTTTTACGGGTAAATATGGTAATTTTAGTCTTCATGTGGGCGACAATCTATTAATTAAAGTTTGGAATTCCCCTTCTGGACTTGGGCCATCATCCTATTCTTTAGTCTGTGGAGCATCAACCATTGCATCATCTGCAACCCTCGTTATCGCAAATGTTAGTGTCTCTACCACTCCCACACAGACATTTACTATCAACGGACAAGGGTTTGGGAATTTAGACCCTTACAATGGAGATTCTCCCTTCATAGAAATAACAAACGTAACATCGAGCTGGAACGCTGGATTTAGCGGAGGCAATGGTCAAACTCCGAATGGATTAATGCTTAACATCTCTCTCTGGACTGATAACCAAATCGTGATTTCAGGCTTCACCGGAAGTTTCCCAGCTAGCTTTCAAGCGGGTGACAATCTAACATTCAAAATTTGGAATGTCCCGTCTGGATTAGGCCCAGCATCATTTTCTATAGTATATATGAATAATTAATCAACAAAACCCTTTGCCAGTTTGGCGTTTTTTCAAGAATTACGAACGTACTCATGGAGTGGTAAACATCCCGATATAGTTCCAATGGAATATTTCAGGTTATAGTTGGTATACTTTCACGAAATAAGTCTTAACTAAAAATCAACATAAGCGTGTGGTTTTATAGGCTATTCTTTTAATAATATAGAACCGATGTCTTATCGGTGTTCTGTTTTCATAATCTCTTTTACAGCTTGAAGCGCCTCACACCGTCAACGATCTACAATACAAAACCAAGCCCTTTACCGGCAGGCACCTATTGTCATTAGTAATAAAAAGAGTCTGCGCATTTTACCAGGCTTAGGCCTTAACTAGCAAAGGATTCTTTGCAACCAGGTAATTTGGAGTTCTCTTTCACCAGCTCAAAGAGCATTTTTGCTTTATTGTTCTCTTCAAAAAAATTGCCAATACAGCCTGACAAAGGCTTAAAGGTATCGTTTCTGGAAGAACATTTGTGCCTTTATCTTTTTTTGAGTCATTGGTCGCCATATATTCATTATAGCCAAGTCCACAACAACCACAATTGCTTTAGTTCTTATTTTTCCTGTGATTTACGCAAACACTCTAATATTACGCTCTGCTCTGAGTAGAGTTTTCTACTTCCCCGACCATATTCAAGTATCCATTATTATTAACGGGAGCAGTCGAACTTTCGCTGTTAAAATGCTTTAGGTCTAAAGAATGGGCAATTTTATACGAACGACCTATATTACTGGAACAAACGGTTTGTTATTGTTTTATTATCAGTGTATATGGTGTGGCCAATCCCATAATCCAGGTACAAGATGACCGCATTTCGGTGCCACTTCCTAATACAGTTGATGCAAATCAAATCACAAGTCTCATTAGCCAAATTGCATTATTGGAATTTAAAAACAATGGAATTTGAAGGACGGGAAATATACGAAGACCAACGAGAATATTACCGTTTTACGGATAGTGACAAGCTAGTACATCGATGGGTGGTTGAGAAAGGTATTGGTAGGAAAATACCACAAGGCTGCGTAATTCACCATGTAAATCACGATAAGCATGATAACAGATTTGAGAATTTACAAATTACAACTTGGAATGAACATCGGAACATTCACAAGAGTGATAAAAGACAAGCCCGAATAGAAGAGACAAGAAAGGGTTGTTTGGTCATTGGTGTGGTTGCTTTGGGTTTAATTGCTTTATGTGTTGTTTATGCGCTAATAACATCTCTCGTTCGTAAATTGTAAATATAAATTAAAATTTTTGAGCGCACCCATGGAATGGCATCCCGATATTGGGTCAGAGACATTTTCTTATTCTTTCATTTCTGCTATAATCCAATCAATTTATTTGGAGATGTTAAACTATGGCTAAGTTTCTTACCACTCGACAGACTACTTCAGAATTAGAAAGCATTATAACCAACGCTCACAAAGAATTGGTTCTTATCTCTCCATATATAAAAATAGCTGACAATCTATTCCCCAGTTTGCAGCAAGCTGACCGAAAGAATGTGCATATTACTGTAGTTTATGGGAAACAGGAACTTGACGAAACCGTTCGAAAGCAACTTTCCCAACTTGAACATTTAACACTACTTTTCTTGGAAAGACTTCATGCCAAGTGTTATTACAATGAAACCAGAATGGTAATATCTTCACTTAATCTTTATGATTTTTCTGAAGGTAACTTCGAGATGGGTGTTCTCCTTCGAGCCGAATATGAGGAAGAAGAATTTGCCAAAGCTAAAGAACACGCTGAATTATTAATATCCTCATCCCAACCTCGCAAGACAGAAAATGCCTCTGTTAAAGAACAAACCAAAGCCCATGCTTCCGTTACTAATTCACCAGAATCTGCGGTCAATGGATTCTGCATTCGAGGTGGTGAAATTATTCCACTGGATACAACTCACCCATTGTGTTTAAAACACTATAACGTTTGGAAAGAACATAGCGACCCTGAATACAAAGAAAAATATTGCCATATGTGTGGGAAACTCTACAAAACGTCGTTGAGCAAACCGTTATGTCTTTCGTGCTTTAAGAAGAACATTCTTTGAATTAACATGAACATACTCATGGAATTGCAAACATCCCAATGACTATATTTCTTGGATATTTTCAGAAACAATAAGAGCGATTGACAAGTTAAATATCCAATATAACAATTCAGACACCATTACTGACAGGAGAAAATATATGGAAAAACAAGCGCTATTCTCAAATCATGATTTATGGTTGTTAATGGGCAAGATACATCACAAAAGGATTTTGTTAAGACAAAATGAACTAAGGGATTACAATATCCCAACTCGACAACTTTACATGTTACATCTCATAAGAGATTTAGGTTCAAAAACAACAATATCTGAAATAGCTAAAACAGTGGAACGGAAAGTTGATGTTATTTCACGCCAATTGGCTAATATGGAAAGAGACGGATTGATAAAGAGAACCAAGGCCACTCCTAAATCAAGGCTTTTAAAAATCGAATTGACGGATAAGGGCCGTGATCTTGCAAAAATTAGCGGTAAAAGTAAAATCATGGACAAAATTATATCTGTCCTAAACACAGAAGAGCGGCAACAATTGTATTCGCTCTTAAATCGAATGTTGACCGAAATCAATAAATATCCTTCTGATAATAATCTTTGAAATGTTTATACTTATTAAGTATGCAAAAACCGTATCTTTTATTTAATAGCAATGTAGTAGTATCTAGCAATTGTACTCATAGCTAAACATACTTCTCGATAACGTTTCAAGCGTAATTTAAATATTATAAATAAGATTTGCGCTTGTTGTGATTTAATTATGCGGTTTATGTATCGTGAATTGGACATGGTGGGCCGTACAAGACTCGAACTTGTGACCCCTTGCGTGTAAAGCAAGTGCTCTAACCAACTGAGCTAACAGCCCTAGCACATTACATGATATCAAAGCTTCAAACCCGACGCAACATTCTACGCATCAGCTGCACAGACTTACTACCAGAGCCAAGTTCACCCCGAACATTCATTAGCTCAATAAGACCATCACGAATCAATTCCAAATCATCAGAATTAAGCCTTGGGCGAATCTCCAAACCTTTCTTAATCCTTGGGAATAAATCTTTAATCAGACCTGCATCAGTATTCCTCGATGTCGCTGACTCAACAAGTTGTAACTGATTGCCTTGACCAATCATCTTGATTTCGCCACCACCAACGGTCATACCTGCTAATTCCAAAGGAGAAATCTCTTGCTGTATCGTGTCCTCTACATCGTGTATATAAGCCTGAGAAGTCCTAACATCATCATGTTGCAAGATAGCTTTCACAACAAGCGCACTTTTACTGCTTCGAGCCACCAAGGACGCTGCCGTATGCCTTAAAGTATGAGCGCCAAGCTTTTCGCCAGTTAAACCAGCCCGCTTTAATATTTTGTTCACCCTTTGACCAAGAATATTACCACGGACAGGCGAAACAGGATAAACGACTTTACGAGAAGCATCTAAAACAGGAAAGACAACGCCCTCAACAGCGCATTCACGCATCAATTGCAATATTTCAGGTTTACACCGATACACACGCCTCCCAGTCTTTCCAGTAACCTTGAAAGTATTTTTCCCGAAATCAGTAACACGCAAGCCAGCAACCTCACCGATGCGAGCACTTGAATCAAGCAAAGCCAAAATCAAAGCTTTGTCTCTTACAGTGTGGCAAGCTTCGCCAATAAGCTTTAATTCAGTCAAAGTAAAATACCGTCTTTCTTTATGATGAACTACCGGCCTTTCAGCATTCTCAGTCGGATCATCCCAGCCATAAGTACGCTTCAGATACCGACCGATAGCCCGAATCAACTTAAAAATCTGCAAAGCCGTCTCATCATTAACACCTTTTAGATTAGCCATAAACTCATTGACTTCATAAGTTTCATTGAACCAAGTACCCCGAGAAGCTTTGATTTTATCAAAAAGCCAGCTATAGTGAGAACGAGTCTTTGCAGACAGCCGCACTTTAACAGCCAAAATACGGGTACGCAAATCTTCAACAGTAATTGTTTGGAACCGCTTATTTTCCCGCCTAACTTCTGCACGCACCAGGTCAACAAGATCTATTTTTTCGTTTTTCATAATCTTTTAATCTCCCAGGTACCAATTAGGTACCTAATTACCAATTATACACGCAGAAGGTCAGAGGTTCGAGCCCTCTACTGCCCACCATGTCACATTCACGACACATAAACCGCACAATTAAATCACAAAAAGGGCACGTCTTATTTACAATATTGAAATTCGCTATGTTAGTTACCCTTGAAACGTTAGCGAGATGTTCGCCCAGTGGTACACATAGTTTTATATTACCCTTTCATTTTTTTGTTAGTTGTCACAAATGGACTACTGTGCAATGATTCAAAAGTTCTAATTATAAATGACTCAGTATCATTAGAGACTCATCCTGCTGTCGAAGAGACTTCGACTATCGGCACCGCCTGAGTGAAACTAAATGTTACACCGTCTTGTAATGTTCCTGTTATAGTCAGAGGATAAGTAATATTATTGCTGAAAGCCCCATTGACCAATGAAAGTTTATCGCTGATAATTCCATCGGACAACAAGGCGTTCGAAGAATTAACATCAAAAACGAAATTGTATTCCCGAGGTCCCAGGCCTGTAAAAATGGCTGTTAAAGAAACCACAGGTTCTATCGAGACGTTCTTTAAGGTTATTTCCACTGTCGGTCCTCCTGGGTAAAATGGTTGAAAAGGACCTAGCACGGATATCACTTCAATCGGTTGTTGATTCGAGGTAGTGTTTACAATTGTTTGGGTAGATGAATTAAGGGTGTTTGTTATCGTAAAATGAAGCATCACTAAAGCACCCCATTCATCCCCAGCAAGGACAGTATAAACCCCGGGTTCAAATCCGCTAAAAGAATTGGGCGAATTTTTACTCCAATAACCCTCCATTGGAATCTCAGCGCTTATCTCTTGGTTTTTGATAGTGATACCAGGGTTGGAGTCAATGTTGAGATTAGCTATATCACTCGATGGTTGAAAAGAATAGGAGCTCGGGCTAGCCGCTGAAGGGCAAGAACGCGGAGAGGGATCAAAAATAACCAGCGGTGCAGTTGCTGAAAAGTCGGATGAAGTATAGTATCCTTGGAAGACGGCAATGCCAAAAGGACCATAGGTACAAAAACCTAAACTTAATTCATTCGTTCGCCATTCATCTGAGTCTCGGACATCATTCGTTTTTGACAATATATTCTTTTCATCGATAACTATCGTCACGTATTGGTATAATTGATATGTTGTCGAGTCTAATGAAAGCGATAAACTCAGGCCGTTTTTAGATTTAGAAGAGATTGAGTTAACACCTCCAAACTCAACTGTCGTTGGTGACGTCATCGTCTGGTTTGAAGCATTTTTACAACCTGCTATTGAAGCAATTACACCAATCAAAAATGCTATTCCGACAATAATTCCAATCCAATGTTTCATTGCGTGCTAACCCTTTTTGTTTGACTTCCTCCGACACTGGTAGTCTACTTTAAGTTATTTTCCTGTAAATGATACCACATGTATGCTTATCACAATTAGTTTTACTTGGTAGGAGTATAACGGCTTATCCCTCCATATGAATTCAACCAAATATCTCCCGACTTGTCTTTCACTATTTGCCAGATGTCATTACCCACCAGACCTTCGGTCGTCGTCATTGATTGCCAGGACTTTCCGTTAAAATAATTAACACCGTAGCTTGTTCCGCACCACACATTGTTATTATTATCAACGACGATCGAATTAACCGTGTCGAATAGTAAACCGTCGGCAGTGGTAAAAACCTGAAAAGAGCTCCCGTCATATCTAAATACGCCGTGATCCGTGGCTGCCCAAATATTCCCATTTTGATCCTGGGCAATATCCAAAATACTATCACCTTGCAAATATGACTGCCAGGAACTGCCGTTGTAGCGGTCGAGGCCGCTATAAGTTCCGCAAACCCAGATGTTATCAGATTT
>Ga0187851_10005036_pt1 | contig 10630 bp, 13 predicted proteins | sample June2016WEW_6_10_FD_132997 | JGI IMG/M metagenome (GOLD analysis project Ga0187851, IMG submission 132997) | Peatland microbial communities from SPRUCE experiment site at the Marcell Experimental Forest, Minnesota, USA - June2016WEW_6_10 | ecosystem: Environmental > Terrestrial > Soil >... | reverse complement strand
GGGCCGGTGCCGCGCAGATGACCGAAGCCCTCCGGGGCGGTTCAGTTCTCTGAAGCCGAGACCGCGACTGCCACGCGTACCGCAAATCGACGCCGCACTCGCGGCTTGACGGCGGGACCTACCGCGGCTGGATCTAGATCCAGCCGCTCAGTGACAGCGCCCGGCGAAGGCCGCCGGACATCCGATTGACCCACGGGCGCCCATCCCGGCCGCCTGGCGCAAACCGCCTCCAGGTGGCGTGGCAAGAAGTCAGCGGCTGAGTGACTAACTGAGTGACAATCGCCGCGAACGCCCACGGACGTCCGCGTATCGCCGCGTATCTACTAACGCAGCTCATAAGAGAATTTTCGCTGATAATTTCGTCTTAGAAGATGCCTCGGGGTCAAGGGGTCGCGGGTTCAAATCCCGCCGTCCCGACAGAGTTTCCGCAGGTCAGTGGCTTATCTGTCAGCTAGCTGGCGGTGAGCCGGGGACCAACTCCGCGTTCACCCGCGCCCGCGACGGCTACCTCATCCATCGCACGCTGACGGAGTCACGCAACCGATCTTCAAAGCCCGTAGTCTGCGAGCCCCCTAGCCGGACGCTACAACCTCGCCAGCCATGACCTGGGGAGGGTTCGGGAGCAGCGACGCGAGATTGGCCCTCACGAAGTCCGCGGCCCTTTTCGTCGATTCTTCCTCCCCCGCTTGGTCTTGGAAGACCGACGTTGAAACCATCACCCCGCCCCCGGCATTGACCCAGTAATAGGCCACGAATCCGGACACATCGCGGAGAATCGGGACAAACTCCTCCTTGACCCGGCGTCCCGCCTCTGCGGAATCGGTCACCCCGTCGTATCGCCGTACCACTGCATACATAGCCGACCTCCTGTCTAAGCTCGCCCTCGAGGTGGCTCCATGCGACACGTCTCACGATGCGCTCCCCTTCACGAGATGTCTAGAGGCAGGGGATAGTGCAGCAAAAAGGTGCAGCAACCGCACCGCCCCGCACCGACCTCATCCGACCGCCGTAGGCCATTGACCCGCTCCAACGACCACATCGACCTTGCTGCAACTAGTGGGTGCGCCCGTTAATTCGTCGGGTTCATGCGGCCAGCGGGTGCGGTGCGTGCCGGTCGTGCTGCCTGATGCGTGCCAGGAGGCGGTTGAGGTCGGTGCGGGTGAACTTCCAGTCGAAGGGCCTGGCGGCGGCGTTGTAGTGCTTTTCGAAGGCGAGGATCTGGGCGGTGAGCTCATCGAGGTCCTCGAAGTCGTCGGGGGTGAGGAGCTTGCGCTGGATGACGGAGAAGTAGACCTCTGGTTGAGCCAGGAGGCGTGGACGGGCAGGTGGACCATCTGTGCGTTCGGGTAGGCGTCGCTGAGCCGGGCTGCCGCCGCCCAGTTCCGGTGCGAGGCGCCGTTGTCCACGACCCAGAAGACCCGCTTCGCCGATGCGTACGGCTCGGCGGCCATCACCTGGTCCACGAGCGCGGTGAACGGCTTTATGCCGGTCGTGGGCTCGCACCGGCCCATGACGCGGGCGCGGTGGACGTCGTAGGCGGCCAGGTAGGCCAGGGTGCCGCAGCGGGCGTATTCGCTTTCGGCCCGCATCGCCCGTCCCGGCCCGGGCGGCAGCGGCAGGTGGATGCGCATGCGGGCCTGGACGCCGGGCTTCTCATCAGCGCTGAGCACGTACTCGCCCTCGCCGAGCGACTCCCCTTCCCATTCCCGCTGGTACAGGTCAAGGACGCGCCCGGCCTTGACGGCGAAGTGCGGGTCGCGGGGGAAGATCCACGACCGGTGCTGCCAGGGTTTCACGGCGTCGTCGGCGAGCCAGCGGCGCACGGTGGACGCCGAGACGGCCGGGGTGATGCCGCTAGCGGCTGCATGGCGGGCCAGTTCCGGGCAGGTCCAGCGGGCTAACGGCGTCCCGCTCGCGGCGGGCAGCTCGCAGGCCAGGGCCTTTACCTCAGCCACGACCCGGGCAGGGAACTTGCGCGGCCGGCCGGGCCGCGGGGCATCCGCCAGCCCGTCCAGGCCTGCTCGCAGTACCGGCGCCGCCACTTGCGGGCCGTGTCCTCGCAGATACCCAGCCGGCCCGCGATCGCGGAGTTCGCCGTGCCGCCTGCCGCGAGCAGCACGATCCGCGCCCGCATGACCATCTGGTATCGCGCCGTCCCGCGCCGGGAGAGGGACTCCAGCTCCCCGCGGCCGGCCTCGCTCAGGGATATGGCATAAGGGCTGGATGGCACGGCGCTCCTGCTCTCGGCCGGGGACCCGGACGCGGCCGGGATGCAGGCTCCAATGGTGCGGCCGGGCAGGTAGGGCACGATGCTCATATGGCCAAGCCACCCGAGTCGACCAAGACATCGCTGCGGCAGCGCCTGGCCGCCCGGGCCTGCGAGCGCTGGCCCCAGCTCGCCGGCATCACCGTCCGCTGGCACGGCGAGTTCGCCTACGTCGCCGGCCAGCTCCCCGACGGCACCACCCTGCCGCTCTGCCGGCTCCGCTACGCCGGATCCGCCACCAGCTGGGGCTTCGCCATCTACCGCGCCAGCCACGACGACTACGACAAGTCCGTCCTGCCCAGCGGCTACCCGGCCGGCACCCCGCAGGAAGCCCTCGACTGCGCCTGCGGCCTCTACCTCGGCGACACTACGGCCTGGCTCGACCCGCCACCCCCGACGAATTAACGGGCGCACCCACTAGATGGTAAGGAGAAGGTCGTCGGTCGGCTCCGGTAGCTACCCCCTTTGGGCAGCCCGGCGGTTACCTTTTCCGGCTCCTTCCGGTCCCGCATTCGGAGCAAAGCGCGTTACGAACTTGACTCCATTTGCCGCACCACCAACAGTAAGCCATTTCTATTTTCCTCCTCGGCCTGATTGCTTCCCGGGCCTTCACGATCGCGCCCCAGGACGATGCGGTCATCGCCGCCAGCCGCCATCTGCACCTGCGGCTACCGGTGCCGCCGGGGTCGCGGCTAGCTGCATGGCCGGGCACCTATACCGCCCATGGAGGCTGGATGCTTTAGCCCCCGACACTGAGCCATTTGTTTGTAGCCTCAGAATCAATCGCGGAAGTAGCGGCGCGGGTTGCTGCCAGTTGCGCTCCGATTGCACTGATCCAGAGCGCCGCTGCGTTCTGGTGATATGCCAAGCCCTTAACCCGCCGACTCACACGGATTCGGCGCCTGCGGGAAGGACGTACAGAAAAGGTGACCTTAACTCCGTCAACTGGTCACTTTAACCACGAACAGCCACGCGTTGATCGCGCCACCGACGAGGCTGACGACGGCGGCCGGGATCAACCAGTAGAGGCCGCCCCCCCACCTTCAGAATGAACGTGAGACCTGCCACGCCGACGAGCGTGGTGAGCGAACCTGCGTCAACTGCCAACGCCATGGTCTGCAGGATAGAGAAGTGCAGGATGAAGAGATGCCGGTTGACGATTAAATGTCAACAGCAGTCCCAGCGGTCTGCTACAGAGGTTGAAAGGCCGGGGTCTGGCTCTACGGCGGTTCGGGTTCGAGGCTGAGGCCGGTCTGGGCGAGGAATCCGGTGATCAGCCCGGGCCGGTACTGGATGCGCTTGAGCCGGTTCTTGACGATGGCGGCCAGCTGGTCCGGAGTGCTGCAGGAGCCGAGGTTGCCCAGGCTGTTCTTCATGTTTGACCAGGCACCCTCGACCGGGTTCAGGTCCGGGGCATAGGCCGGCAGCTGGACGACGGTCAGCCAGTCCTGGTGCGGCTGCAACAGGGTGCGCATCACGCCGCTGACATGCGTGTTCAAGTTGTCCCAGCACAAGATGACCGGGGCATGAAGCTGGGTGTGCGCGGCGGTGACCAGGCCAGCGTAATCGGCTTCGGACAGGGAGCGGCGCTCGCCCTTGCGCCCGGTGTGGATGCGGGCCCGGTAGAAGAACCGGCTGCGGGCACCGGGCCGGTAGCAGGTCATTCCTGCCATGGACACCCGCCCGGAGCCTTTCCCGTGCACCACGGCCACCGGGGTGTGGCCGCGGCGGGCCCAGGTGCGGGCCTTCGGCGGGCGCAGGGACTGCCCGGCCTCGTCCTCGAAGCACAAATACGCCCCGGTCGCCGCCGCTAGCCTCGAAGCTTCACCCAGGTCACATCCCGCCAGGTCGCGATCGCGGCCTCGTCGCGCTCCGCCGCCCGGTGCACCGGGACCTGCGGGGAGTACCCGATCCGGTGCAGCAGATAACAGGTGCCGCGCAGCGTGTAGCGCACATGAAACAGCCACCCGATCAGCGTGGTCACCCGCTCCAGCGTCCACCGCTGGTCCTCATCCCAGCCCCAGCCGGCCGAGCCCTGCTCCAGCGCCGCCCGCAGCCGGGCCAGCTGCGCCGGGCCCAGCCGGTACACCGCCCCGCCCGGCCCCTTCGAGACCAGCGCCGCGGTGCCGCCGGCCCGTTAGCACCGCCGCCACTGATACGCGGACTTCGTGCTCACCCGCACCTCATGGGCCACCTGTACCGGCTTCAAATCCTGCTCGTACATCGCTGCGGCCGCCCGCCGCACCCGCTCCCGCCGCGCCCTCCCCGCAGCGGTCAGGCCACCACCATCGGAATATCTCATACACCCCGGCGTAGACCCGCCGGCGCCCAAGATCACGCAGGCACGCCGACTGTGATCAGGCAGACACAGATGCGGACCCTAGCCTTTCAATCCCTGTGCGAGTGGTGTCGGCGGTGTCGCTGGTCAGGACTCCAGGTAGCGGAGGACGGCAAGTACCCGGCGGCGGTCGGCGTCGGAGGGGCCAGGCCGAGCTTGCTGAAGATGTTGCTGATGTGCTTTTCCACCGCCCGCTCGGAGATCACGAGAAGCCCGGCGATCGCGCCGTTGGAGCCGCCTTCGGCCATCAGGCCGAGCACGTCGCGCTCTCTGGTGGTGAGCGCGCCGAGCCCGTCGGTGCGGCGGCTAGCGCCCAGCAGCTGAGTAACGACTTCTGGGTCGAGGGCGGTGCCCCCGGCCGCCCCGTTCCTCAATGCCGTGCCCGCTGAGTGCCTGGAAAGGCGGCTGATCATGGTGACTCGCGGGAATTCACGGGGACGCGGCCACTTTGTCAGAGGTCAACGTCCTGCTAATTATCTCCAGGGATCGGCAGTGACTTCCCAAGCTGACAGCCCGGCCAGACGGCCTAGCATTCAGAGAGGCGAGTCCACGCAGCCGCTGCAGCGGCGCCATTCCGTGATCTTGGTCAGGAACAGCCAGGCGCTCGCGACGCCGCCAACGAGAGCTACGAGTACCGGCCCAACCAGGACGTAGAGTCCCGCGTGCACTCCAAGGACCAGGACTATGCCTGCCGCCAGCAGCAACAACGAAGTGACCGCGTTAGGAGCTACAGCCTCGAGTACGGGGGCGATCGCCTGATTACTCTTCCCGCCCTTCGCGCGTTGATCCAGGATGTAGAGGCCAGTGCCAGTGATCGCGGCGAGAACGACCAACTCGGCGCCGAGCGTGCGGTACGCCTGTCCGGGAATCGCGATCAAGACCGAAATAATAAGGACTGTGCCGAACAGGCTCAGCGTCTGGGCCGCCCGGTTCCGCAGTTCCTGAGACCTTGCGATGTAGGCGATCCTGATCGAGACCGCCACGAACAAGAGCCGGTCAGTGCGGCGGCTGGCGCTACCGGAGATCTCGGCGAACGTGCCCCAGGCTTCCAAGCGAATCCCCCCGGCTGCCCAAACAGGACGGTGAACGCACCGGCTCTTGCCGCGAGGATGCGGCCCTGACCCGCTCCTGGGCGGAAAGCGCACGCCCTCAGTTTGCGGATTGGCCATCGAGCTGGCTGCTTCGAACGGGCTGGCCCGCAGGGCAGCAGATTTTCCTATAACGGGCAGAAGGGCGTAACGTGGGTAGGGTTGCTCCGGACCGCTGCGACCGCGATACCTCGCGGTGGCGCAGCAGGGCCCGGAGATTTTTTTGGATGTATGCGGCCGTCATTGCCTGATCAGCTATCAGCTGTCCGCGGCTATTGCTGATCCCTCGCTGAGGGGCTGGCCAACAGCTCAGCGGATCGGACGAAGGGATCGGGGAAATGACCTCGCCAGGAGAGTCGGCTGAGGATCGCCAAGTGGTGACCGGCGATGACCGGGACATGCGGTCGGCCCTCAATGGGGATCCAGCCGGTGTCAGCACGGCAGGCGATCCTCAATCACCAGGCCCCGCTACGTCGGAGCAGCCGGGTGCTACCGCCGCGGGCAGCTCCGGTCCGCCCGCCGCGCCGGGCCAGCCCCAAAGTTTCCTGAGCCAGTTCTGGGACGCGGTTTCCGTCCGCACGGTCGGCCTGATCATCGGGGTCCTGCTGCTGCAGATCGCATTCATCGTCTCCTACGTGGGGGCGTTCCACTCGCCCAAGCCGTACAGAATCCCGCTCGCCGTCGTCGCGCCAGCCCCGGAGTCCGGCCCGATTGTGACCAGGCTCAACCTGATCCCGTCTGCCCCGCTGCATGCGACCGCGGCCCTTAGCCAGGCGGCCGCCCGCCGCCTGATCCGCGACGAAGCCGTCAGCGCCGCGCTGGTAATCAACCCGGCCGCCCAAACCGACACCCTGCTCATCGCCTCCGCCGCCGGAAGCTCTGAGGCCACCGCGGCCCAGCAGGTCATCACCGCGGTCGAGGCCAGCCAGCACCGCTCAGTGAGGGTGACCGACATCGTGCCGCTGCAACCCGGTGACTTCCACGGCCTGACCGGCTTCTACCTCGTCGTCGGGTGGAGCATCGGCGGCTATCTGGTCGCCGCGCTGCTCGGCATAACCTCCGGCGCCCGGCCCGCCACCACCCGCCGCGCCCTCAACCGGCTGATCGCTTTCGGCTCGTACGCGATCCTGTCCGGGCTGGCCGGCGCGATCGTGGTCGGCCCGGTCCTCGGCGCGCTCACCGGCCACCTGATAGCCCTGTGGTGGCTCGGCGTGCTGCTGGTGTTCGCGGTCGGCGCCGTCACCCTGGCCTTCCAGACCCTGTTCGGCGTCATCGGGATCGGCATCACAATCCTGTTCTTCGTCATCCTCGGCAACCCCAGCGCGGGCGGCGCCTACCAGCCCGCGCTGCTCCCGCCGTTCTGGCGGGCCATCAGCTCGGCCCTGCCCAACGGCGCCGCGACCGACACCGTGCGCCGCATCGTCTACTTCGGCGCCTACGACATCGGCGGCCATCTGATCGTCCTGGCCAGCTACGCCGTCGCCGGGGTCGCCATCATCATCATCGGGTCCATCATTCACGAGCATCGCACGACCACTGGCCAACCGGGCAGCGGACGGCCGCCCCGCACCGCCGCGCTCACCCCCGCCCAGGGATGAGCGCTGCGGGCATGCGGTCCAGAACTGGAAGATATGAATGCCGCCATCAAGCTGGCCGACCGTCGTAGCGGGCGTGAATATTCGGCAGGAAACCAGGTGACCCGATGCTTCTGCTCACGCATTGTGATTGGCCCTCGACTCGGGCGAAGCGCACACTTCCGCCTAATTGAGACTTCTGGGCGGCAAGGTGGTCGCCAGTCTTGGCCGCCTGTGCTGCGCCGAACAGGGTGATATGTGCGGCCACGCGCATGGCCGGGCACGGCTGACCGACGCCCGACTCTGCCGGGGTTACCGCCCGAAACCGGTGCTGCACGGCCATCCAGCGCCGGTCAGCGAACTCATCGCTCACCGTGATCGCCGCACTACGATCAACCGGCCATCCGCGGCAAGGTCCTGGGACGTCCCTGCCTGGGACGTGGCGCCGCTCATCGCAGGGACATCTCCCACTCGTGCAGATCGCCAGCATCGGCCGCGCGCTGCAGCGGGTCCATCGTGCCAGCCGCCTTGTCCGCGCCGTACACCGGGCTGCGCCAGCCACAGGAGCAGATCGCCTGCACGCTGCCCTCGCCCGCCTGGTGGATGGTGGTGTAGTGGTCCACGGCAATCGGTTCCTCACCGGTGAACGACCGGGCAGCAGATCGTCCGTGTCACGCCGTCCAGGGCTGGGGCCCGGGAGGTGACAAGCTTGGCCAGTTCGCTGATGTCTCGCGCCTGGGCCCGCGCAATAACGTCGTAGGGGCCGGCCAGGCTCGCCGTCTCCGAGACGCCCGGCAGGTCCCGGAGCGCGGCAGCCACGGTGGCCGCCTTGCCGGCCTGGGCCTGGATCAGAATGTACGCGGCGATCATGTGCCACCCACTCAACCTTCTCCGGCTATTGAACCGCTATTGCGCTGATAAGTCATCTTGCGCGCAGACCGAGGCCGCTGACAGGGGTCGACGCGCGCGGCGGCCCGCTGTCGCGTCAGTTTTCGCCGAGGCCGATGTGCCGGGCACCCGCATCGGCAGAATCCGGGCGGCCCCTTGAGCTGTGCGATGAACTCGCCCAGCCTGGCCACCGGCCCGAGATCCTGGGGATCCTCGCCACCGTTGCGGCCTGCCGCGGGGACGCAGCGGCTTGCCGCAATCATGCGGATGCAGCGCTGGAGGCAGCCGAACGACACGGCCAGCAGTGGGCACGGCTGATCGCGCTGCGCGCCTGCGGGTTGCTAGCGCTCGGCCAAGGCGACCTAGTTGCCGCGGTGGGCCTGTTCGAGCAGGTAGTAGCGGTGCCGCTAGCCCGCGGCCTGCGCGGCCCGACCGTGGTCTCGCTGCCCGACCTAGTGGAAGCCCTGGTGCGCCTTGGCCGACGAGAGGAGGCGGCGAGCCAGGCGGCAGGATTCGAGCGCCGGGTGACGGACGTCCCAGATCTCCGCGTGCCCGCACTGGTGACGCGCTGCCGGGCGCTTGTCGACACCGGGCCGGACGCGGGCATGGCATACCGGCAGGCACTCGTTCATCACCAGGGCGATCCGGATTCATTCGTGAACGCCCGAACCCAGCTGCTTTATGGTGAGTGGCTGCGCCGCCAGGGCGAGCGGAGGTCGGCCCGCACTGAGCTCGACGCGGCGCTGGAGATCTTCGAGAAGTACGGCACGGCGCCCTGGGCGGAGCGGGCTCGTGGTGAACTGCGGGCCAGCGGAGCTGTGCTGCGGTCGCGGCCGCAGGCCGGGCTGGAGCTAACCGAAGCCGAATTGCGGGTTGCGCTTCTTGCGAGTGACGGGCTCACCGATCGGGAGATCTGCGGCCAGCTTTACCTCAGCCCGAAAACGGTGGAGTTTCATCTCGGCCGTGTGTATCGGAAGCTGGGCGTGCGCGGTCGTACCGAACTGGCCGGCCGACTGCCTGGCCACAATTGAAGATCTTTTAGCGTGTCAACAGGTCACTGATCGTAGGTATCAGTTTGGTCGCGATGCTGAAGTGGCCGAGGTCGTTGTAAAGGACGAGGCGTGCATTGGGAACGATCTCAGCGGTGTGAGGGGGCGAGCGCCTCGCTCATCCCGCCGCCCTTAAGTTTGCTTCCGTCTTCGCCGTGCGCATCAATAGCGGCAGCCAGGGCCGACTCGCGGTCTGGGGCGTCCCACACCGCGTGGCAGTGCGGACGGCTAATCGTGCGTCGCGCCTCTTCCCAGCGCATATCGGTCATAGAGCAGCAAGCGACAACACCCAGCACACGATCGGGCACCAGCGCGGCCAGCGCCAGGGCATACGCACCGCCGGTCGACTCTCCGACAGCAACGAACCTGGCGGCGCCCATCTCGTCGGCGACGGCCAGGGCCTCAGGCACCCAACCTGCGATCGTACGGCCTGGACGTGGGGTCGACATCCCGTATCCGGGCCGGTCGATCCCGATCAGCAGAAGACCGGCCTCGGCCGCCTCGGCGCCCAGGCGTGCAGGTTCCATCCGGCTGCCCGGGCCGCCATGACACCACAGAACGGCGGCGCCATCGGGCCGGCCATAGGTCGCGAACCCAACCGACCGGCCATCAGCAAGCTCAATCGTGGCGTCCACGGATTAGTACCTATCACAGAGAGCAGGGCGCCACCTGTTGCCCGGCTCGGAGCGCGTCATCCGGGGCGGCAGCCCCTTGCCCGCCAGCAGGACATATGCGGCATTTGCAAAAGCACCACGTCGATTTGCCTGCGTTGCGGCCAATGTCGGCGAGCATCGGTCAGCTGCCGGCCAGGCCCGGCACACGGCAACAACCCAAGCCACGCGGCCCACGACCAGTATGCCGCCCTGCTGCCCATCAGCGAGTGGATCCTCGGCCCCGACCACCCCCGCACCCTGAACGCCCGGCACGACCTCGCCTTTGGGCGGTGGAGGCCGGGGATGCGGCCGCAGCCCGCGAGCAGTACGCCGCCCTGCTGCCCATCCGCGAGCGGATCCTCGGCCCCGACCACCCTGACACCTGACCACCCGGGCCGACCTCGCCCACTGGAAGGGGAAAGCCGATCGTGGCTGAAGCTGAGAAGCACGGCAGCGCAACGGCTGCACCCAGAGAATTCCTCTCCGGGTACAGCACCCAGGTACAGCAACGGGCACGCATTCAGGCGGATCACCGGGGACCTCTGCGGACTGCCAAATAGTTGCTGACCTGGGCATGCGCTGGGCATCGCGTGCACGTGCCAGTATCTGGGGGTCAAGGGGTCGCGGGTTCAAATCCCGCCGTCCCGACGGTTTTTCGAACGCTTCTTCGCCATGTACAGCAGCAGTACAGCAGTACCCGAGGAAGACTCTTAAGGTCTGCATGCGGCCTCTGAGTGGCCGCCATGCGGTCGGCGGATTCAAGATCACGACGTT
>Ga0187851_10005035_pt1 | contig 10636 bp, 8 predicted proteins | sample June2016WEW_6_10_FD_132997 | JGI IMG/M metagenome (GOLD analysis project Ga0187851, IMG submission 132997) | Peatland microbial communities from SPRUCE experiment site at the Marcell Experimental Forest, Minnesota, USA - June2016WEW_6_10 | ecosystem: Environmental > Terrestrial > Soil > Wetlands... | reverse complement strand
TCTCCTTTGACGTCCGTTTTAGGGTACACTGAACTGTTAATCAACAAAGATCCTCCTGAAGCCACTCGAAAACAGTGGCTAAAACGCATTCATGATAATAGCCAGAAACTTACCTTCCTGGTAGATGACCTTTTAAACGTCACCCGTATTCAATCCGGCAAGGTCGTAATGAGATTAGAGAAAGTGAAGTTGTCTGACATTTTTGAAGACAGAATCGTGATGGCACAGGAAAGTACCAGCAAGCATAATTTTGTGATTGACATCGAGCCTAGCTTGCCAACTATTCTGGTGGACCGAGATAAGTTTGGAGAAGTCATAGGGAACTTGTTGAGTAATGCGGTCAAGTATAGTCCAGATGGCGGGACTATTAAACTTTCCGCGCGTCATGAACGTCACAATCACCGCGTAGTAGTAAGTGTTATTGATGAGGGAATTGGAATCGGACCCGAGGACCGAGACTTGCTGTTCACGACGTTTCATCGCATCCAAAGGCCGGAGACCAGAAATATCAAAGGGAGCGGATTGGGTTTATATATTGCCAAAGAATGGACCAAAGCCATGGGAGGGGAAATCTGGTTGGAAAGCGAGTTAAAGAAAGGGTCAACGTTTTTTGTGGCGGTACCGGCGCAGGATTCTTGAGTATAATCAAAAGACCGGAGAACGATTGGAAGAATATTCATGTATGAGAAGATATTGGTAGTTGATGACATTGAAGATATAAGGAGTTTGTTGCAGGAAGCTTTGCAAGCAAGCGGGTATCATACTCTGGAGGCTGCTGATGGGCGTGAAGCTCTAAGTATGATAGAAGCAGAATCTCCGGACTTGGTGATTCTCGACATTGCAATGCCTGTCATGAGTGGCTTCCAGGTTTTACGACAGCTTCGTAAAAATTCAGATATACCCATTATTATGCTTAGCGCCAGAACGGACACCGTAGATAAAGTCGAGTCACTTGAACTTGGGGCAGATGACTATATAACCAAACCTTTCGAAATAGCAGAAATGACAGCGCGGGTCGAGGCGGTGCTCCGGCGCAGAAAAACAATATCCAACGTTATTAATAAAGTTGAATTTAACGATGGGCAATTGTTGATTGATCTTGCTAAACGACGCGTCACTTTGAAAGGTGAAGAAGTCGAACTAACGCCGAAAGAATATGAATTACTTAGGGAACTTGTTCTCAACGCCGGAACAGTCCTGGAATATCAACGAATACTTGATGCGGTATGGGGTAAGGAATATGGGAACGCAAAGGAGCTGGTTCAAGTCACCTTGAAACGACTGAGAGCAAAAATCGAGGTCGACCCCGGAAATCCTAAATATGTGTTGACTGTTAGTGGTGTAGGATATCGTTTTAAAGAAATTTCTTAGAAACGTCTTGGTAAAGCAACCACTCATTTCTTCTCTAACAAGTCCGATCTTATTAAAATACCTTATGGTACTTCGAGATTCATTTACTGGCTTTCGCCCACAACTTAGCCAGAAAAACCGGTTACCAATTTCTTTGGCGTTAGTTAAGATTCACGGGAATTGCTGTAACAATACACCGGATAACTCGGTAAGTTGTAAGTAAATTATCGGTGATTTGTCGGTAAAATGTAAACGAATTGTCGGCATTTTACCAGAGATTTCATGATACCATGATATAAACTGCAACAAACTAGAAGCTAGTGCCATACTGTTACAGCGCCAAAGCCATGAATAAGGCCATTCAATAATTGAAATTGTAAGACCTAATTGCAAGATTCATACTATGCCCCAGAAAGCGGCTAAATTACTTTTAACGAGAAACTGCGGCCGCTATTTATTTGAGCATCTTTTGTAATGTAAGTAGGGTTGCATGGCTGCTCGAGTTTAACCTCCACAAGTGCAAAAATTTTATAGGTAAGAAAAAACCTTTGAAAAAACTACTTATTTTGTTCATAGTCTTGATTCTTTGCGGCTCGACAATCGCCTGCTGTTCTTTGCCATCTAATAATTCATATCCAACTTGGACATCTCAGCGAAGCACTACCCAAATTAGAAATGTCTGGGGAACCTCTTCGTCCGATGTTTTTGCTGTGGGGGAATCCGGCAATATCATACATTACGACGGGAAGTCATGGAATACTATGACGTCCGGTACAACTAATGCTCTTTATGGGGTGTGGGGTAATTCTTCGCATGGCGTTTTTGCGGTGGGCAGGCAAGGTACCATCTTGCATTATGATGGCAAGGCATGGAGTCAAATGACAAGCGGTATTACAACTGAAATTGACTCCGTCTGGGGTACTTCCTCGTCTAATGTTTTTGCCTTGGGGCCAAACATCATACTACATTACAACGGCAATGTATGGAGTAGCATGAACGTACCTGCAGTAGCTTTCTTTGAAAGCATTTGGGGTACATCTCCGTCCAATATTTTTGCAGTGTCCGATAAAGGCACTATCATGCATTTCGACGGCAGTACTTGGAGCAATATTGGTAGCGGTACAACCAATCAACTTTTAGTTGTCTGGGGCAATTCCTCATCTGATATTTTCGCTGTGGGGGAATTCGGCACTATTATGCATTACGACGGCTATGCTTGGAGCACTATGACAAGTGGGTTGACTAATCCGCTTGCAGGCATTTGGGGCAGTTCTTCGTCTGACATTTTCACTGTCGGCCCGGGAGGCGTTATCCTACATTATGATGGCAAGACATGGAGTCAGTGGCACATGGATACTACCAACGTTTTTGTTGCGGTTTGGGGTACTTCCTCGTCTAATGTTTATGCCGTTGATGGCAGTGGCGTAATTTGGCATTACTCGGAAAATTAATGGTGGGAGAGAATTTTTATTCTTTTTATTGTAATCCTACTTGTTAATAGAAAAGATAAAACGTATCACATTTCTATGCCTCTCGGTAGACATAGATCGCGATTTTCGCTCGAAGATTACAAAATGGGAGTGATAAGTCAAATAAGAATGGATATAATTGCTTATAATCATACATTCTTTCGTACTTATCCCTAACTTTTAAACGATTTATTCGTTACAACATTAGAAATAACCAAAGGAATCAGCAAATGAAAAAGGTTACTTGGTTAGGTTTATGTGTATTCTTGGTGGCTGTAATGTTGCTGGCATCTTGCACATCAGCCACAACTACAACCCAAACCTCTACCCCTGCGAGTACCACCACAATACCCCCGGGAGGTGAGATCGTACTTACCGTAGTAAGGTTAACAACTTTTCGCTAATGGATTTGCAAGCATTACCTTCAATAACGGGAAATGGTGGATACATGAGTCAGAGTGGCACTATTACGGGCCCGTTTTCTTATCAGGGTGTGGCACTGACAGACTTGCTCGGCACTGTGGGTGGAATATCCGAAGGGGATAATGTTGTTTTTACGTCCTCGGATAAATATACCCAGACGTTATCATACGACCAAATAACCAATGGTAATTTTAATTACTACGATACCACCGGCAACCCAAGTACCCCGAAGACCATGCCGACACTTACTTTGATTTATTCGGAAAATGGCACTCTTCTGGGCAATACCGACGGTCCCGTCGAGCTAGGTATGCTGTCTCCACAAAATATTCTTACTGATGGATCGTTATGGGCAAAAATGGTAACAACAATTACTGTCACCTCAGACACAAGTGATCACGTCTCATCTACCAGCCCATCTACTATTACTACTGCTGCAACATTATCAACCACCACAACAAGTGCCTCATCATCTCCAGCCATTGAGTCAACAATTCATTCCGTGGTGCAGGTATGGATAATTGACCCAAGTACAGGCTCCAAGAATTTTGAGGCTCTTGGGGTGCCGGTTGGAGACGGCACGACTATCCTGACTATCATTGATTATGAGGATTACAAGCCTGCAGACGGGGACATAGAAGTAACAACCCAAAATAATGAAACTATTTTGGCTTCAATCCAAGCAATCGACGCCCGTACTGGTGCAACCCTGCTGAAATTGGATTCAGGCAGTTTACCACCAGTACCCACCAGAGATCCGTCAACGCTCAAGACAAATGAACCGTTAATTGTTTGGGCGCAAATCAATTCTGACCCTGTTCCGGAAGCTACCAACGTGATAGGAGGCCCCGATACGTCTCCGAACTCAGTACCTCTTTATTTTGGGGTTGGCCTGCCAAACGGGGTCTACAGCGGGGGCATAACTCAAGGGGCGGTGGTAACAGACCGAAATGGCAAAGTGCTGGGACTAGAGGGTGTTTACAATTATAGACTCGTTATTCTTCTCGGGCCCATCGGTCGAATCCCGCCCATAATAAGTATTGACAATGCGGCGGAATTACTTTCCCCATTTGCTAACCTGCAACCCTGGGCCAATGGTCCATATCTATTCACTTCCAATGTAGTTGGAAATTATATCGGAAGTTATGACGAAAACGGAAGCGCTTACCCAATTTTGGCAAATGCGATCACACAAGTACTGAATGAACTGGGAGCTTCTCTATCAACCAGTGATTTGCCTCAAAATTTCTTGTCATACACTTGGTCGAACGCAATCCCTCAAACCTCTGACGGTCATTTGCTGACCACTATTTTCCCCCGACCCGTAAATCTTTGTAACACTGCTGGCACGGTGCTGGCACAAGCCAAATGGGTGGGAATCCAATGGGATCGGAATAATGGCAACCCTAGCCGCGTGGTTTATGGCAGCACAGCCTACACGGTAGATGGTAGTTTTGAGATTATCGGTGACACCAGTATTCTGGAGAATGTACTGCATGGGCATTGAGCGACCGTAGTCCTTAGGACCAATAAGGGAATTTGGAGGCGATAAAAATGAAGAATCGGATGAGAATGCTCTTGCTTTCAATAATACTAATTGGGCTAATTTTTTCTGCCAGTTGTGCTTCATCAAAGACCCCCACCATCACTACAAATTCTTTGCCTGAAGGGACCGAAGGTGTCGCATACTCACAGACTCTTAAAGTGCATGGCGGGTCGCCACCCTATACATGGTTTGCGATGGCGACACTACCTCCTGGTCTTCAGCTTGACCCTCTTAGCGGTGTGATTTCAGGCACGCCATTGGCTGGTTGGGGACCAGCTTTCGTCTCTTTCCAGGTAGCTGACCATGCAGGCATGGGGTCCGAAAAACAACTATTAATTACTGTGAACCCCACTATTGCATCTACAACGACCACAACGTCTAACATTGTTGGCTCAGCCTCGTCCAGCTCGTCAAATGGTCTAAAGTTATCGCTTTCAGTTGATTCTACTCCAAATATTCAACACCAGATCTCGATAACTCTCGATGAAACGAATACACTCTCAGAGATTAATAATGTTCCCGTATCTGACAATTGGCTATACAAAGGTTTAGGTGTTGCTCCCTGCAACTTTACCTCTCCCTACGGAATTGCAGTGTTTTCGGGAGACTATAATTCTTCAAATCTTTCGACCGGGACACCGCTCACACTTTATGATCCCCATGTAGCTCGGTTATGTCCCACAAATTATCCAGTAATCTCGTATTCTTTTCAACCATCGCTTGATTGGGCACAGGCTATTGAAAATCCTGCTAATCCATTAAATAACTCTCAGCAAATGCAATATGAACTTACCATAAATGGATACTGGCCTGATGATAGCTTCAGCTCCAATTCACAATTAACCAATTTTGCTCCAGGGGTTTATACCGTTGTGGGTGGTGATGAATGGGGTAATTTAGCACTTATACATTTCACGGTTGTCAATTAATGTGAAATTAAAAAGATGCCAATATAGGTCGGAAATCAAAAAATGTTTAAGGTGAAGTGGTTATTAGGTATTTGTATTTTGTACTTGCTCGGTGTACTGGGTTTGATCGTCTATGCCATTATTACGCCAGTTACGACGACAACATCAACTTCCACTGGAATCGTCAGTACTCATGCCGTGTCATCTACTCCCTCTCAAACCACAACAACGTCATCAGAAAACTTTAATGATGTCAACTCAGCCTCATCTACTTCTGCCAACGGCCTCACCCTTTCTCTTTCCCTTAACTCAACAATATACCAGCCGGGGCAGGACGTTTCGATAGTTATTGACATTAAGAACACGCTGTCGGTTGAGAACGATGTTCCGGTATCCGACAGTTGGGTATACAGTGATCTGGGATTAGGTCCATGCGACAATGGTCCGGGGGGCTTCGGGTATCCTTATGGGATAGCTATTTTCCAGGAAAACTATACTTCTTCAGAGCTTCCCATTGCAACGCCTCTTGCTCTGTATGACTATAGTGTGCCCCCTCCATGTCCAGGACCGATGCCATCAACTGCATTTGATTTTAAACCATTAAGCGACATTGCCACCATAATAAGCGGCTCATCCTCCTTCCCGGACTCGTCCGTTGCGGTAAATACCCAATTGGCTGAGGCTGGTTACTGGACGGGCGTTAGCCCTGAAACCAGCAAACACGACTTCGCCCCTGGAGTGTACACCATAATCGATGGAGACGAATGGGGTGCTCTGGTAGTTCTTCATTTCACAGTTTCGACGGAAACCACAGACGGCAATTCAGCCACATCATTATCTAATGATGGCCTAAGGTTATCTCTTTCAATCGACGCAACAACCTATCAGCCAGGGCAACAAGTTACTATTGTTATTGACGAGACAAATACCCAACTAAAAACGAATAATGTTCCTGCATCTGATAAATGGCCGTTGAATGGGTTAAGCGTGAGTTCTTGCGGAACACTTAACTTTCCCTTCGGAATGGCAGTTTATCAGGGATATTATACTTCCGGTAATATTTCGTCAGGGACGCCATTGAAACTTTACGATCCCCTTGCACCATATGGTTGCCCTGCGATTTTTGCTGCAATCAATGCATATGCTTTTCAATCGTCGAGTGATATTGCTGCCATATTTCAGATTTCCAATACTAATCCGGTCTCCACCGAGAACATGAATGCCGAAGTTCAGACAACTGGTTACTGGGTGGGAACCTCATCTGCAGCTTTAACCAACTTTGTACCGGGGGTTTATACCATCGTGGGTGGTGATGAGTGGGGTGCATTAGTAGTTGTTCATTTCACGGTGTCGTAATAGAGTAATAATAATGCTTGTGTTACAGGAAAAAGTGCAATTAAATGATAAAGATAATCAATCTTGTTTTGCGAAATCAATACAAAGTTTTCCCGTTCTTTTCGTATTAATAATTAATGGGCTTTTCAGAAATTTTAAGGAAGACATCATGAATGGGAGATTACCGGCAGTCTTTAGCATTGCTCGGTTAAAGAAGTGGGAATCGTTAATTGCAGCAATTATTATTGCAATGTCTTTATCTGGTTGCCTGAGAACTTCTGTTTCAGAAACTACGTCTTCCCCAACAACTTCTTCCATAGATAACAAGGTGGATTGGACTACCTATACCGATGGCAATACAGTCGGGCAGGTGCTTGTAAAGGGAAACGATCTCTGGGTAGCCACGGAAGGCGGGGTTATAGATTGGAATATGACTACCGTCGCTTATCAAAAATACACGACCCTGGATGGACTGATAAGCAACTATGTTACTGGAGCCGCTCAGGACAAAGACGGTAATCTCTGGTTCGTAACAATTGAAGGAGTCACCGAATATAACAGTATAATCTGGCAAAATTATCCGAATACCGGTATTAATAGCGCAGGGTCAATCGGGGTTTCATCCATCGCCTTCGATAGTAAAAATAAGCTCTATGTCGGCATGAGCGACGGCAGTATTTACCTCTTTAACGGCAAATATCAACAGATAAAAATTCCGGATCAAACACCACCCGGTCCGGTGCCCGCCATCAGAGCAATCACTGCTCTCGCAGTTGATAAAAATAATAGTCTTTGGTCTGTCAATTGGCAAGGAATTCAGCGTTATAACGGCAAATCATGGGTAGACAGTCAGGATATTCCCGGGTTTCCTCAAGGTACTATCAGTTTTATCGGCACAGATAAGAATGATAATTTATGGTTTCAGGATACATCCGATTTTGCCACTACTTATTTATACCGCTATGATGGGAAAACATGGCAAAAAATCGAAATGGAACCAATCGATTCCGAAGCCCAATCAATCACAATAGATGACAAAGGAAATGTCTGGTGCGCCTACTTTAATACATTATATTGCTATAATGGCAAAACCTGGCAAAATTATAGCTGCCCGGTTCATGATATCGGTTCCATCGCTGCTGATGACAAAGGGAACATCTGGTGCGGGGCAAATTCAGACGGAGTGCTTAGATTCGACGGCAGTTCGTGGAAAACCTATCTCACGGATGATATCAGAGGCATCGACGAGCAAACTTTTATGGCCGCCGATAACAACGGCAATATCTGGTTTGATTCAGGCAACGGCTTGAGCCGCTTCGACGGTAAAAATTGGGAGATGGTCAATCAGGATATTGTTAACGCTACATCTTTTGCGCAAGATGCGCAAGGCAACCTATGGTGCTGGTCGGGAGGAACTCTTTATTTTTATGACGGAACCTTCTGGAATACGGTCAATCTGCCTTTCGGAGTTTTTGGTTCGTTTAATTCAGTGATGGCGGACAATACCGGTGGGATATGGGTTAGCACAGAAAATATTGTTGCCCGGTACGACGGCAAATCATGGACCACTTTTAATATCGGCGATATCTTTGGAGTAGTATCCCCAATGGGTACTTTGATTCATTCCATTGCCGTTGATAATCAGAACACAATCTGGGTTGCTTCTGCTGATGGCATCGTGCATTTAGACGGCGCTAACTGGAAATTTTACACCACCGCGGACGGATTAGCGGATAATGATGTTGCCGGATTATATCAGGATAAATCCGGCAACATCTGGGCTTACGGATACGGTAACGGGCTTTACCTTTTAAACGGTACGGCGTGGCAGTCATTTTTGCCCGAGGACCATATATTTGATGTTGCACAAGACCAGAACGGTAATGTTTGGTTAGCGACAGACCATGGCGTTATTAAATATGACGGTACCGAGTTCCAGAGTTATACGACTGCTGACGGTTTACCGGGCAACTCCATCCATGCAATCGTTACTGACAATCAAAATGACGTATGGTGTGGAACCAGTTACGGAGTAGGTTATTTTAACGGCAAAACCTGGCAATCATTTTCTACAAATAACGGCCTGGCTGGCGACTTGGTTGTACAAATAGTGTACGAAAAGTCTGGCGATATCTGGTTCTCCTGTCCGTTTGGCGGGATTAGCCGTTACGCTCCGTCAAAGTGAAATCGAAGAGCAGCATGCATTCAGTGAACATTTATCAATCAAAAAAAAGTGTTTCAACTTCGTGATATATTCATAGAGGGATAAAAATGAAAAAAACTATTTAATAGTTACGGCTATGTTAGTCATGGTAACTTTTACGGTTTACGGATGCAAACCTTCATACGACTAGCATTGATGCTGCTGACGTTAAGCTCCGGTTCAAAATAGGGGCTTTCATGATGTTTCTGAACCAGGGTTCGCAGCAAAGTAACATCACAGATTGGATTGAAAACATCGGTAAATGCTGAAACGAAATTGGCAGATATTGCAGGGTGTTTTCCTTTGATGTCGATTGCACCAAATGTACCCCGCTGCAATAGTTTACCAATATCATGTAACAGTCCGGCGAGTACGACAGTTTGATATTCGCGGTTATCAATCTTCACGAAGCGTAACTCCATATTAGACATCAAAAGTTAGCTTCAGATGCGAAGTTAAAAACAACCTCAATATAATCCGATTATTATAATATGTCAAGTGCCGTTGTGTCACACTAATTTCATTTAAATAAGTGTGACACCGATGCTCTATTTTCGCAAAAAAGCGGAAAAGAGGAAGAAGTGTTTTAGGAGTGGAAGGTTCCTTTATTCCCTCGATGCTAGATTCAGAAGTCAACCTTGAAAACTCTGCGCAGTTTTTTAGTTAACATTTTAGTCTTTTGACCAGCTATTTTGACTCGAATGAAAATATTTTACAAACTTCTATTAGATAGTCACGTTAAGAACAGACACCATGACGAGATCGTATGTTTAAACACAAACAGCCATTTCTTTTCCGAGGTCGAAGATCAAAATAACAATTAAAACGAATGTATGTGTCAACCATCATGTTTTATATTGTTGACAATACACTGATTATTACCTAAAATATATCGTTATGCGGGAATTAATTCTCGAGATGTTAAGACAAGAAAAACACATCTCCGGCGAAGAAATAGGGAAGCGGCTAAAGATATCTAGAACAGCCGTTTGGAAACATGTAAACGAGCTCCGTAAGATGGGTTATGAAATCCAGTCCTCTCCGAAGACAGGATACACCTTTAAAAAAAGCACAAACCTTCTTTTGCCTGAAGAGATTGAAGATGGGCTTAATGCGCAAATCATGGGAAAGCCCGTCCTGTATTATAACTCCGTGTCATCGACTCAGGATATTGCTGCAGAAATGGCGAGAAATGGAGCCAGTGAGGGGACACTAGTTATTGCCGAAACGCAAGATAAAGGACGCGGCAGGAAGGGAAGGAGTTGGGTGTCATTGCCCCAGGGAGGAATATATCTCTCCCTCATTTTAAGACCAAATCTGATGCCGTCCCAGGTTGTGCAAATTCCTCTTATCGCGGGTGTGGCCCTGACTAAAGCGATTAGAGAAACAGTTTCCCTCCAAC
>Ga0187851_10005034_pt1 | contig 10637 bp, 9 predicted proteins | sample June2016WEW_6_10_FD_132997 | JGI IMG/M metagenome (GOLD analysis project Ga0187851, IMG submission 132997) | Peatland microbial communities from SPRUCE experiment site at the Marcell Experimental Forest, Minnesota, USA - June2016WEW_6_10 | ecosystem: Environmental > Terrestrial > Soil > Wetlands... | reverse complement strand
TCTTCTCGTTGCGGTCGAAGTACATGCCCTGCGTCTCGTCCCAGAAGACCGCGTTGATGAGCTTCACGACCTCGTCGCCATGCTGGTTGAAGGTCGCTGCGTCCGCCTTGTTACCCAGCGCGGTGGCGATGACGGCCATGGCGCGCAGCTCGCGGATGAGATAGCTGGCGAGATCGACACCTTCAATCTCAAAGGAGCTGAGCGCGCCCGCGCGGGACCACTGGTTGTCGGTGCCGGCGGCGTCGGCGGAGTTCCACACCGGCAGGCCATTGTGGTCGGAGTCGTAGGAGAACCATTTCACCATGTACTTGGTAAGCCGGTCGTAGTAGTTGCCGCGCAGCCATTCGTAGTCGTCGTGGTTCTGTTTGGCGCCGAGAACGACAAGCTGGGCGAGGAAGGGCTTGAACTGCTGCCGGTCGCGCTGCTTGATCAGGCTGCGGTTCACATAGCCGTCGGGCTGCTCGCGGTTGAGGAACTCCCTCAGGTTGGTGAAGCAGAACGGCCAGACGCCGTAGTAGGAGAGGTAGAGATTTTCGAAATACAGGTCCCAGTCGTAGAACTCGTTGTAGGGATAGCCGGTAAGGAAGGTGCCTTCGACTCCGGGGATGTGGCGCAGGCCACGCGCGACCAGATCGTCGTTGACCGTGTGCAGGCGATGGTTGAGTTCAACCCATGCCTCGGGTCCGATGTCGCCGTAGAGCGCCTTCGCGAGCGGCGTGGTGGGCGGGGCGACCGGGGCAAAGCTGTCTGGTGCAGGTGCGTTGGAGGCTGTTGCAGCAGCCGATTGCGCGAAGCCGAGCCGCTGCAGGGCCGCGAAGCCAGCCAGCGAGGCGGACGCAGTAAGGACAGTACGCCGTGTGATGGTCATTGTTTTTCCCTGTCTCAGTATTTCTCTTCCCAGGTGTCGATGGCCCCAGTTCTGGCACCTGTGCGTGGAGAAGGTCCACAATAGAATAGCTGCGTTAGAAAGTACCACGAATCGCTCGTCATGCAGAAGTCTGGCGGACCAAATGAGTGCCGGGCTGGTCCCCGTTTACAATCGACACTGTGGACACTTCAACCATCGTCATTCTGGATTTCGGCTCGCAGTACACCCAACTGATCGCGCGCCGCATCCGCGAGTTCAACGTCTTCTCCGTGGTGCTGCCCTGTACAGCGCCCATCGAGCAGATTCGCGCGCTGGCGCCGCTGGGGCTGATTCTCTCCGGCGGGCCAAGCTCGGTCTACGACGCAGACGCGCCGGCCGCCGATCCCGCGCTGCTGGCGATGGGCGTTCCCGTGCTCGGCATCTGCTACGGGTTGCACTTCATCGTGCATCACCTGGGCGGGCGGATTGAGCCTGCTCCGGCGCGCGAGTACGGCCACGCGCAGGTGGAGGTGATCGCCGAGACGCAGCTCTTCCACGGACTTCCCTCCACGCTCGAGGTGTGGATGAGCCACGGCGACGAGGCAAAGGCGCTGCCCGCGGGCTTCATCCAGACCGCGAAGACCGCCAACGCGCTGGCCGGAATCGCGGACGAAGCGCGGCGCATCTGGGCCGTGCAGTTCCATCCAGAGGTGGTGCACACGCGGCAGGGAATGGCGCTGCTGCGCAACTTCGTGCTCGGCATCTGCGGCGCCAAGGCGGACTGGACGCCCGAGCACTTCATCCACTCCACCATCGAGCGAGTGCGCCAGCAAGTTGGCGACGGACACGCCATCTGCGGACTGAGCGGCGGCGTGGATTCGTCGGTCGCGGCGGTGCTGGTGGCGCGGGCCATCGGCGACCGGCTGACCTGCATCTTCGTCAACAACGGCGTGCTGCGCAAGGACGAGTTCACGAAAGTCCAGAAGACGATGCGCGAGCAGCTTGGCCTGCGCGTGGTCGCGGTGGATGCGAGTGAGCGCTTCCTAGCGAAACTGGCCGGTGTCACTGAGCCGGAGAAGAAGCGCAAGGCAATCGGCGGCGAGTTCATCGCGGTCTTTGACGACGAGGCGAAAAAAATCCTTGCGTCGGGGAAGGGATCGACTCGCTCCGGCGGTGAGGAGGTGGCATGGCTGGTGCAGGGCACGCTCTACCCCGACGTGATCGAATCGTCCAGCGTCAAAGGGCCTTCGCAAACCATCAAGAGCCACCACAACGTCGGCGGGCTACCGGCGAATATGAAGCTCAAGCTGATCGAACCGCTGCGCGATCTCTTCAAGGACGAAGTCCGCCGCATCGGCCGCGACCTGGGAATGCCTGACGAAATCATCGAGCGGCAGCCCTTCCCTGGGCCGGGTCTCGCAGTGCGTATCCTCGGCGAGGTGACGGCCGAGCGCGTGGCGCTTTTGCAAGAGGCCGACGCGATCGTGGTGGACGAGATCAAGGCGGCGGGACTCTACCGCAAGGTCTGGCAGTCGTTCGCCGTGCTTCTGCCGGTCAAGACCGTTGGCGTGATGGGCGACCAGCGGACCTACGCCTATACCTGCTGCGTGCGTGCGGTGCACTCCGAGGACGGCATGACGGCGGACTGGGCGCCGCTGCCGTACGAGGTGCTGCGCGCCATCTCCAGCCGCATCGTGAGCGAAGTTCGCGGGATCAACCGCGTGGTCTACGACATCACGTCGAAGCCGCCGGGCACCATCGAGTGGGAGTAGTGCTGGCCACACGGGCGGGAGTGGCGGGGCCAGGGCTGGGTTCAAGCGGAGTTGGTGGACTTGACCTCGGCGGAGACAGAGCCTTGGGCGAGGCGGGCGCGAATGGTCTGGCCGGGGTGGGCGTCGGAGGCGTTGCGCAGGAGCTGACCGGCGGCGGCGTTTTCGAGATAGACCAGGGCGTAACCGCGGTTGAGGACGGCGAGCGGCGATAGGGCGTCGAGGCTGGCACGGGCGCGGTCGAGGCGCGAGGCGCGGTCGGCAATGGTGGAGCGGGCGAGGCGGCGGAGGGACTGAGCGGCGGCCTCCAGCCGTCGGCGGGCAAGGGCGAGGCGGACGGCTGGGTTCTGGCTCTGGATGCGCGTGGCGAGGACCGTGAGCCGGTTGGCACGCGCGCGCAGGAGGCGGTTGGCGGCGGCCTCGATGCGGTTACGGAGGTCGTCCAGGCGCTGAGCGCGGCGGCCGATGAGGGCCTGTAGCCGGTTCTGCATCTGGGAGATGGAGAGCGCAGTGAGGCGCTGGCGGGCCAGCATGAGCTGGTAGCGGATGGCTCGGAGGACGCGTGCGGCGAGCAGCTCGACGCGTTCCTCGATGCGGTGCTGGGCTGCTGTGATGAGCTCGGCAGCGGCCGAGGGTGTGGCGGCGCGCAGGTCAGCGACGAAGTCCGCGATGGTGAAGTCGGTCTCGTGGCCAATGGCCGAAACAATCGGCAATTCAGAGGCGGCGATGGCGCGAGCGAGGGCTTCATCGTTGAAACCGGCGAGGTCTTCCAGCGAGCCTCCGCCGCGCGCGATGAGGATGAGATCGACCTGAGCGGAGAGATGGCCGGGCTGATTGATTTTGCGCTGATTCTTTTTTTGCTGGCCCGGATTGGGCTGGCTCTGATTGAACCAGCGGATTCCCGCGGCGACCGAGGCGGCGCATTCGGGGCCCTGCACGGTGGCGGGATAGACGAGCAGGTTGAGGCGCGCGTGGCGGCGGCGAACGATCTTGACGATGTCGTGGAGGACTGCGCCGCTGGTGGAGGTGATGACGCCGAGGGTGCGCGGGAAGGCGGGCAAGGGCCGCTTGCGGGCGGCGTCGAAGAGGCCCTCGGCGAGGAGCCGCGCCTTGAGCTGGGTGAAGGCGAGTTGGAGCGCTCCGGCGCCGCGTGGCTCCAGGGTTTCGGCGATGAGCTGGAGCTGGCCGCGCGACTCGTAGACGGAGACGCGGCCGCGAACGAGAACGGCGAGGCCGTCCTGCGGGTGGAAGCGAAGGAGCTGCGCCTGTCGGCGGAAGAGGACGACGGGAAGCTGCGCCTCGCCATCTTTTAAGGTGAAGTAGACGTGGCCGGAGGGGGCGGCACGGCAGTTGGAGATCTCGCCCACGACCCAGAGGTCGGCGTAGTCGGCCTCGACGCGCTGGCGGAGGTCGGTGACGAGGTCGCGGACGCTCCAGGGAGCGCTGGCGGTGCCGGTGCGGGGATCGAGGGACGAGGCGAGGGGTTCGAGGGACGAGGCGGGAACTTCCGGCGGGACGGGCCGCTGGGGCGCGCGCCGGCGCGTGGGTGCGAGCCAGAGACCGGCCAGGGTTCCCTGCCTGCCATCGCCATCGGAACGGATCGCCATACCGGTTGAGTCTAGAGCATTGGCGGGTTCAACGGTAGAGGTGGTGGGAGAGGATGTAGGAGGCGACGGCGGGAGGGAGCAGGCCTGGGCAGGGGTCTCCGGCCTGGAGGCGGCTGCGCAGGGCGGTGGCGGAGACCTCCTCGTTGAGGGTGGTGAGCAGGTGGACGCGGGCGCGCTGTGCGGGGGTGAGGTCGAGCGGCGCGATCTGGGCCTCGCTGAGAGAAAAGTCGGGCCGGCTGACGACGATCCACTCGGCCATCGCGAGCAGTCGATCGGGAGAACGCCAGCGGCGGAGAGTGAGAAAGCTGTCGGCGCCGGTGAGGACGAAGAGGGATGCGGTGGGAAGCTCGCGGGCGAGCGCGGCGAGGGAATCTACGGTGTAGTTTGGGGCGCCGTCGGCGCGCGGAGCGTCGATAGTGGAGACGGCGAAGCGAGGGTCTGAGGGGGTGCAGGCGAGGCGGGCCATGGCGAGGCGGTCGGCGAAGCTGGCGATGGCGGGCGCGGCTTTGAGGGGCTGTTGGCCTACGGGAGCGAAGAGGACACGGTCGAGCGCGAAGGCGTCTGCCGCGGCGGAGGCCAGGCCCAGATGGCCGCGATGGATGGGGTCGAATGTGCCACCGAAGAAGGCTACGCGCATTCTGTCATGCTAGAGCATTTTCACGATGGAGGAATGGGGAGTGGCGTGAGTGAGCAAGCGATGAGGGACGGGACTTCGGCCGCCATAAACACGCCACCCCTTCAGGACAGTGCTCTGAAGGGGTGAGGCGATTCACACTTGCAGCGCCGGATTAGCGCGAGCGGAAGACGAGGCCCGTGCCGAAGGTGAGCTGGTAGTTGCTCTGGTTATTGCCAATGCCGCCGTTGTAGGAATAATAGCCGGTGGGAAAGTCCTTCAGGACACTTGCGTTGAGCTCGAACAAACGCCAGTCAATTCTGTGGCTGAGCTGGTGATCTGCGCCAATGCCGACCTGATAGAGGAAGTTGTTGTTGTATGTGGTGCGGAACGGGGTCCTGGTGTGGCCGACGCCGAAGCCAACCTGAAGGTAAGGAGTGGTCTTCATATAGAGCGGCTTCTTGGTGGCGGCGCGGATGCTGAAGAGGCCATCCTGACGCTCGAACTGGGAGCCGTACTTATTGAGGCGGAAGGTGTCTCCGCGACCATCGATGCCTAGAACGACGGGGCCCGTCTTGAGCTTGCCGATGTAGGGCAGGCGGGTCACGTCATAGTAAACACCGTAGACAGGCCCAATGAGGATTGGACGGTCCACTTGTCCGCCCGTAGTGGGATTGACATTGACTCCCATCTGGTTGAACTGCTGGCCGTCCACGGTGACATAGACTCCAACTTGTGCGTGGGCAATGGCAGATGCAAGGGCAATGGTGAGAACAAGAGCTATGGATCGCAGTTTCATTGGTGTTCCTTTTGCGAGGAGTTATTAGCGCACCGATGAGCATATAGAAATGGAACGCCAATGTCAGCAATTTTTTATAGCGGGGAGATTTCCGGGCCGGAGGAGAGGCTTCCAGCCCGGCGGCTAAGCGCCTCCGGAGGCGAAAGGCGGGAGGGTTTAGAAGCGGAAGACAAGGCCGGAGCTGAAGCTGACCTGGTTGGCTGCGGGGACGTAGAGGGTATTGCCGCCGCCGACATCGGCGCTGCTGATGGTGGTCAGGGAGCCGTATCCGACCTCCAGGACACGGAAGTCGATGTGCTTCTGGAGGGTGTAATCGACGCCTCCGTAGAGGGCGTAATCGAACTTGCTGATATGGATGGTGCTGGATGGGGCCTTGGTGGTGCCGGCGCCGAAGGAGATCTGAGCGTAGGGCTTGAAGGGGCGCGAGAAGGGCTTGGCGGAGACGCGCGCCCCCACCAGAAAGCTGCGCAGCATGGCGTTGTTGGCGTGCAGGTCGCTCTCGCGGACGTCGAAGCCGACGGCGAGCGGGCCGCTGTGGAAGAAGTCGTAGAAACCACCGAAGCAGTAGCCATAGAAGACCTGGGAGGTGGAGTTCTGGCCGAGGAAGGCGTATGGGCCGGCGTCGGCGTTGGAGTTGCTGACGCGAATGGCGACGGGGTTGAGATAGAGGCCGACGTTACCCTGACTTTGGGCTTGGGCCGCGACGGTCGCGAGAGCGAGAACAGCGACTGCGGCAATGCTGCGAAGCTTCATGGGAAATCCTCAATAAAATGGTGACGCTGACGCCGCTCCGCAAGCCGGCGCGGCTTAGAAATGCAGCGCACTATCAAGTCTATAGAAAGATTCGACAGGATGAGGAGCGAGGTTGCCGGGAAGGCCGGACCGCGGCGTACGAAGGCCGTGTCAGGGGAAGCGAAGGACAAGGCCGGAGCTGATGCTGAAGAGCGTTGCAACAGGCGCCGTTCCTCCGCTGCTGATTCCGGTCATTCTGCCGTATCCCACCTCGACGACACGGAAATCGACGTGAGGAACCACGGCGTAATCCACTCCGCCCGCGACCAGATACTGGAACTTGTCGCTGTAGATGGTTCCGACGCCGTTCAAGCCGCTGTGGCTGGCGCCGCCTGCGCCGATGGACGCCTGGACGTACGGCCGGATCGGGAGAACAGGAGGCTTGGCCGCAAGGCGCAGCCCGAAGAGAGCGCTCCGGTACTTTTGCTGGTTGCCCGACAGCAGGTTGCCGCGCAGGTCCGCCCCCAACGCGATGGGACCCATTTTAACGAAGTTGTAGTAGACGCCGGCCCCGGCCCCGCTGTACCAGGAGGTTGTCTGCGCGGAGCTGCCAACACTGGACGCGGTGAGGCGGACGGAATTGTATGCACCGTAGACGCCTATCTGTGCGTGCGCAGAGGCGGAGAAGGGGGCAAGAGCAAGAAGGATTGTCAGCCAGCGCAGTTTCATCGGAGTCTCGCTTTTCTGTGGTGGGATGACTGGTTAAGGCAACGATACGCGTGCGGAGACCGCCGGATTGCATGAATCCCTCGCGACGAACAATCGCAATCAACCTGGGGAGGAAGAGATTTTCGGCGGGCTTATCGGGCGCGGCCTCGGGCGTGTGGAGCTGGCGGCGGGTAGGCGGGCTTGTGCTTGAAAGGCTTGCCGGAGACAGGGGTTGACGAGTTTGGTTCGCCGAGGTCGATGGGGGCGGTGCGGTGCGCGGCGACCATCTCGCTGATGGCGTACTTGAGCGGGTCGATGCCCTCGCCGGTGACCGCGGAGATGGCGTAAAAGGGGAGCTTGCGGCGCTTGGCGTAGGCGGCGAGCCGCTTGAGCTTGGCGGGATTGGCCACGTCGATCTTGGCGGCGACCAGGATTGTCGGCTTGGCGGCCAGCGCGGGGTCGAAGGTGGCAAGCTCACTGGTGATGACCTTGAAGTCGGCGACCGGGTCGGGGCGGTCGGTTCCGCTCGCCGCGGCGCTTCCTCCGCCTGCGGAGCTGGAGTCGGAGACATCGACCAGATGGACGATGACCGAGGTGCGCTCGATGTGCTTCAAAAACTGGATTCCCAGCCCCGCGCCGAGATGCGCGCCTTCGATCAGGCCGGGCAGGTCGGCGACGGTGAAGGACTGGATGTGGGGAAACTCGCCAACCTGGACGACGCCGAGGTTTGGCTGGAGCGTGGTGAAGGGGTAGTTGGCGATCTTGGGCCGCGCGGAAGAGAGGCGCGAGATCAGCGTGGACTTGCCCACGTTGGGGTAGCCTACGAGGCCGGCGTCGGCCAGCAGGCGGAGTTCGAGGCGGTAGCTGCGCTCCTCTCCGGCGCGGCCCAACTCGTGCTCACGCGGGGCCTGGTGGGTGGAGGAGGCGAAGTGCTGGTTGCCGCGCCCGCCGCGTCCGCCGCGGGCGATGACGATGGTCTCGTTCGGGCGGCTGAAGTCGTGGACCAGTTCGCCGGTGGAGTCGTCGTAGAGCAGGGTGCCGAGGGGAACTTCGAGGGTCAGATGCTCTCCCGCCGCGCCGGACATGTTGGAGCCGAGGCCGTGGCCTCCGCGCTGGGCCTTGTGTTCGGGGTTGAAGCGGAAGTGGATGAGCGTGTTGTGGGAGAGCGAGGACGACATTAGAACGTCGCCGCCGTGGCCGCCGTCGCCGCCCGATGGACCGCCGCGGGGGACGAATTTTTCGCGGCGGAAGGCCATGCAGCCGTTGCCGCCGCCCCCTGCCTTTACACGTATTTTGGCTTCATCGATGAACATTATCTACTTCCCAGTGTAGCGGAAGCGGAAGAGGCCTGATTGGCGCGGCGGGCGCGGGCGACGGCGCGGGGAACGGATGGGATGGATAAGCGGACGATATAGATGGGATGGACGCCGCGGGCGATCAGCTTGCGATTGCAATTGTTTGGATGCTATCGAACGCCGTGATTGCGCAGGCCATGGCCTGCGCCGCCTGCCGGAAGCTGCTGTTCGGGTCGAGCGCACGCCGGGCGGCCCCGTACTTCCGGCTGTTGATCAAGGATGCGATCTGTGCCAGCTCGCGATGGACCTCCTCGTGCCGGGCGGCCAGGTCGCGGTACTCCGGTGTGTCGCGAATGCCCAAGGTGTGTTGCGAAACGAGCCATCTGCCAATGGGACACTCCTCCGAATGCTGGATGGCGCGGATGGCGCTGGGACTGAGCGGCTCATTCAGCGCGATGGCCAACTGGAGCGTGATCTTCCACTGCATATGGCGCGAGATGGCGTCCTTGGCGGTGATAATGGTTGCGTCCGAGAGATCGTTGCTGGTCATTGCAAGCCTTAACGACGCTGAATTTGCTTCAGCGCTCCAGATTGGTTTATCGGAGCCAGGCGCGGAAAGATGAGCCTGCGGGAGGAAAATCGAAGCAGTTTCGCCGACACTATAGGGAACCCTTGCGCGCACTCATTGTTGCGCACTTCCCCGGTTGATATACGAAGAAGACGATCTGCCCGCGCCGGTTTTCCCCAAGAAAAACGGCCCTCCTGAATCTTTTCAGTAAGGTAGGAACAGGCGAGATGCTCTAAGATGGAGAGCATGAAATCTGTACTGAAGTACGCGATTGCACTCTTGGCAGTGGCGGGCATCGTGGTCAGCTCCATGGCGCTGCACGTCCACCTGATGGACTCGAACGCGCCGCCGCCCTGCGCGGTCAGCGAACACTGGGACTGCGGGACCGTCGGCCACAGCCGTTTCTCGTGGTTTCTGCCCAAGACGAGCGAGGAGATGGATGGCGACGCGCCGCCAAGCCGGCTGCACGTTCCAGTGGCGGCACTGGGTATTGCGGCGTACGCGGTGATTGCGATTCTGGCGCTGTTGGGACGGACATGGCTGGTCTTCGAGCTGGCACAGGTCGGCTTCCTTTTCGCCGCGTTCCTCAGCTACATCGAGGCCTATGTCATTGAGATGTGGTGTATCTACTGCGTCTGGTCACAGGGGATCATCGCGGCCATCTTTCTGCTCTCCGCGCTGGCCCTGCTGCTGGAGTGGCGGAAGCGGCGAGCTGGGTCGACCGGCGCGGCGGCATCTGCGCCAGTAGAATAGAACCATGGGAATCAGCCGCGAACAGTCTCTGGAGTGCTTCCAGAGCAACGACCTGATCGGCATTGGCATGGAGGCCGACGCCGTGCGCCTCCGCCTGCATCCCGAGGGCGTGGTCAGCTACGCGGTCGAAGGCGCGATCCGCTTGCGCACGAGTGATTCTTCTATCGAGGAACTCTGCGCAGCGATTCGCGAGACGGTCGAGCAGGGTTCGACCGGCGTGCGTCTGGTTAGCGGGACTGGCTCTGAGGGGCAGGTCTGCGGGATCGAGTGGTTCGAGGGAATCTTGCGCGGCATCCGCCAGCGCTTACCTGCGCTGTGGATCGAAGGGCCATCGGCGACGGAGATTGTGGCGCTGGCCGAGGATCGCGGGTATGAGGTGCGAGAGACGATTGCGCGCCTGCGCGACGCGGGGATGGACTCGATTGCCAGCGATGACGCGCAGACGCAATGCAGCCCCAGATGTTGCGGCACAGCCGAGTGGCTTGCGGTACATCGCGCGGCGCACGGGCTGGGAATGCGAACCGTTGCGACACTGCGATTCGGCGCGGGTGAGACGCTGGAGCAGCGCGTCGATTTTCTAGAGGCGGTGCGGCAGTTGCAGGAGGAGACAGGCGGATTTGCAGCCTTCGTCCCCGTGGCTGCCCAGGCCGCAAGCGGGCGCGAGCTGGATGCCGTGACCGCGGTCGAGCAACTGAAGACGCTGGCGGTTGCGCGCGTCTTCCTCGACAACATCCAGAACATCCAACTGAACGGAGCATCGCAAGGCCTGAAGGTCCTCCAGATGGGCCTGCGCTTCGGCGCAAATGACGCCGGCTCGGTGACGCCGCAGGGCATCGGCGCGAAGGCTGGCAACGGAGCAAGTGCCGCTGGGGGCGAGAATGCCGCAGCCGTTGCGAACAGCGTCAACGAAGAAGACCTCCGCCGCATCATCCGCGACGCAGGCTTC
>Ga0187851_10005033_pt1 | contig 10638 bp, 7 predicted proteins | sample June2016WEW_6_10_FD_132997 | JGI IMG/M metagenome (GOLD analysis project Ga0187851, IMG submission 132997) | Peatland microbial communities from SPRUCE experiment site at the Marcell Experimental Forest, Minnesota, USA - June2016WEW_6_10 | ecosystem: Environmental > Terrestrial > Soil > Wetlands... | reverse complement strand
TGGCGGGCATTACTCCTCCACCTCCGGGCGAGATGAAGGACAACAACGGCAAGCCCATCTACTTCGACAGCATTGACAACAGCGCCTACATCCTGGGGAAGGCCCAGCACTCCGCGCGCACGTCGTGGATCTATATTAACGGCGAGTATCTCAATGCAGTGCGCGCCGACGTTGGTGGAGATCCCAACGAGCCCTGGCTAAACATCGCCTGGAAGTTCATGTGGACGGCGAAGGAGTCGTGGCTGGGCCCGACGATGAATCTGGGCTCTGTCCCTGCCCTCTACAACCTCACCATGGATCCCTACGAGAAATACGACATGATCTTCAATGGAGCGGCGCCGACTCGGGGAACGACTACATCACCGGGAAGGTACGCAGGCGAAGACAATGGCTGGTCGGGTGCACTAACGGGCGCCGTGCTAATGGACTTTGACAAGTCGATCATGAAATACCCGAGCATCCAGCGAGCTCCGGGCGGAGCCTCGAATGACCTGATTCCGGACCTTCAGCATCCTAAGAACCCGCTTCCACTACTAGAACCAGGCAACATGCCGAAGGCCGCTCCTTCGGCCGACTAAATCGCGGCTACCAAGGGGCGTGCTTAACTGCACGCCCTCTTTTCTCGCGTAGCGATTCCGTCATTCTCCTAAGCCCCGGCACTCGCGGCCCCACCTGTCGCAAGTGACAGTTCCCAAACATTCGCAATTGTAGTGAACTGGCAGACGCAGTATGAGACGCTCCTGGCGCGAACGCGGGAACGGTCGAAAAGGAGAAGTATGGATTTGGGTGCAAGTGTTCGAAAGTTCACCCTGGGAGCATTGGCCGTCGCGAGCGTTTTTGCCGGCGGGAGTGCGACCTTACATGCGCAGGCGAGCAGCGCGAAACCACCTAACATTCTGGTCATCATGGGCGACGATGTGGGCTGGTTCAACATCGGCGCCTACCACCGTGGCATGATGTCGGGCAAGACGCCGAACCTGGACAAGCTTGCCCAGCAGGGCATGATGTTCACCGATTACTACGCCGAGGCAAGCTGCACCGCAGGCCGCGCTAATTTCATCACTGGTGAAATTCCTCTTCGCACCGGATTGACGACCGTCGGACAGGCGGGAGCTGATGTGGGATTGCCGATGGAGGCTGCCACTATCGCGAGCGCCCTGAAAACGCTCGGCTATGAAACCGGCCAGTTTGGAAAGAACCACCTCGGTGACCTGAACAAATACCTGCCGTGCGTGCATGGCTTTGACGAATTCTTCGGCTACCTCTATCACCTCGACGCCATGTCCGATCCGTACTGGTTCGATTACCCACAGGACTGGATCGACAAGACCGGGCCGCGCGATCTGACGCACTGCTGGGCGACGGACACCAATGACCCGACCGTCCAGCCCCGCTGGGGAGCGATCGGAAAACAGAAGATCGTGGATGAGGGCCCGCTTGCGCCATTCCCGAACATGACGGACATGCAGAACTGGCAAAAGGGTCGGCCAGCGAAGTACGACATGGAGACCTTTGACGACGTGTTGGTCAAGGACACTGACGCCTTCATGGACAAGGCCAAAAAGGATGGCAAGCCCTTCTTCATCTGGCACAACACCACCCGCATGCACGTGTTCACTTACATTCCCCCGAAGTACCAGGCGATGATGAACGCCACAGACAACTATGGCCTGGAAGAGGCCGGCATGGCGCAGCTGGACGATAGCGTTGGCGAACTGTTGCAGCATCTACAGGACATCGGCGAGGCCGACAACACCATCGTCATCTTCACCACCGACAATGGCGCTGAGGTTTACACCTGGCCGGATGGCGGCATGACGCCGTTCAAAGGCGGCAAGGGCACGTCCTACGAAGGTGGATTCCGCGTGCCGGCCATCATCCGCTGGCCGGTCCACGTCAAACCGGGTTCGGTTGAGAACGGTATTTTCTCCGGCCTCGACTGGTTCCCCACCCTGGTGGATGCGGCCGGCAATCCCGACATCACAACCCAGCTCTTGAAGGGCGTGCAGCTCGGAGACCGCAGCTACAAGAACCATCTTGACGGCTACGATCAGAGGGCTGTACTTGAGGGCAAAGGACCATCCGTTCGTCACGAGCTGTTCTACTTCAGCGGTGCTGAGCTCGGCGCGCTTCGCATCGACGACTTTAAGTTCCAGTTCCTCCAGCAGCCGTACGGCTGGCCCGGCGAAAAAGTCGTCACCGACATGCCAACAATCACCAACCTCCGGCAGGATCCGTTCGAGCGTACGCCGGACACCCGTGGTGAGACCTTCAACACTGGCTCTCCAGGGTACGTGAACGACTTCATGGCGCGCGAGTTCTGGCGCTTCGTGGTCGTCCAACAACAGGTGGGTAAGCTGGCGGCGACAGCCATCGACTATCCTCCGATGCAGGACCCGGCAAGCTTTAACCTGTCAGCCCTGAAAGCCAAGATCGATAAGGCAGTCAAGGCGCACCAAGGCGATTAGTAAGACCCTTAACCTGGCGGGCGGTCTTCAGGGGCCGCCCGTTTATTTGTCTCGTTGCGGGCCTCAGTGAACCCGAATCATGGCTGGCATTGCAGAAAAGTCGCTGGTGCTGGCGTCTCTCGTGGTTCTCTGCTGTATGTCCGCCAGTGCGCAAACGGTCCAGGACGAACTGCTGCCGGAAATCGATACCTACCTTAAACTTACTTCCGATCTGCGTTTCGATTTCCAGGCAAAGGAGACCAGAGAGGACGGCGAGCCCATTCAAGCGGAGTTTGGGCCCAGCCTCGATTTTTATCTGAAGCCGCTGGTTCGTCTGAAGAACGCCACCAAGTTCGATCTGAACGATGCGAAATCCCGTCCGCTGGTGTTTTCCATCGGATACCGCTACCTGCCGCGCTCCAACGGCGCGCCAGCAACAAATCGCATGGAGCCGGTTGTAACCTTCAACCTGTCCATGAAGGGGAATTTCTTGCTGTCCGATAGAAATCGCGCCGATCTTGACTGGAGCAACAACTTCTCCTGGCGCTATCGCAACCGCTTCCAGATCGAGAGGGCGATTACGGTGAGGGGCTATCATCCGGCCCCGTACGCCAGCGTAGAATTCTTCTACCAGAGCAAATACAGCAAATGGAGCGATACCGCACTCTATGCTGGCTGCATCTTTCCCGTCGGCCAGCATGTGGAGTTTAACCCGTATTGTGAGCACCAGAATTCGACCGGCACAAGCCCTAATCAAAAACTCAACCAGTTGGGGCTGATGCTAAATCTGTATTTTTCAGTCAAGTAGATGCGACGTTTCTTCAAGCTCGGGTTGTTGGCAGTGACGGCGCTGGGTTGCGTGCGCTTGCTGAGCGCCCAGGACCTTGCGCCGCGCGCCTATGTCATCACTCCGAATCACTCGAATGCCGTCACCCTGACCTATTCGTTCTATGACGGCGGGGTAAACTTCAACGGCACCATTCCCATTACCGGCGCAACTGGGACCTACAGCGTCCCCATCTTCACCTACTATCATGCGTTCAACTTCTTTGGGCGCTCGGCGAATTTTAACGTCTCTTTGCCGTATGCCGTCGGAAATTTCAGCGGTATGCTGCTCGGACAAAATAAGTCCCTCTACCGTTCCGGACTGCTCGACATGTCCGCCCGCCTATCGATCAATCTGAAGGGCGGGCCGGCGATGGGGGCCAAGGAGTTCTCAAAATGGAAACAGAAGATGCTGCTGGGCGCCAGCCTGAAAATCATTGCTCCCACCGGGCAGTATGATCCGACGAAGCTCATCAACTGGGGAATCAATCGCTGGGCCTTCAAACCAGAGCTGGGATACTCACAGCGCTTTGGCAACTGGGTGGTCGACGGCTACGGCGGAGTTTGGTTCTACACCACCAACAGCGCCTACTACGACATACCCGTCCCTCGGCCGCAGACCGAGGAGCCCATTGGCAGCTTCGAGGGCCATTTGAGTTACGACCTCAGCCGGGTCGCGCGAAAGAAATCGCTTTACCCATGGGTCTCATTGGATGGCAATTTCTGGATTGGCGGGGTGACCAGTTTAAACGGAATCCGCAACCTTGCAACCCAACAGACCGGATCGCGGATCGGCGGCACGTTCTCGATGCCAGTCACCCGCCACCAGTCACTCAAGGTCTCTTACAGCGACGGGACATACATCCGTTTCGGGGGCAACTACCAGAGCGTCTCGGCAGCCTGGCAGTACTCCTGGCTGGGCAAACCCTAGCAGGCGCGCCGCGTTCTTTCTCCGGTGCTTGCAGTCCTACTTTGTGGCACCTGTCGCAGGTGACAGTTCCGCAAGAGGCGCAATCGGAGTGAACTGAAATGTACGAACAGCTCAGCCTCCCCTCATGGGAGCTGATCAGCGTTACTTGAAAAGAGGAAAGCTATGCATCTCAGAGCGGGTGTCCGGTCGTTCGCTTTGTCCGCCCTCATTTGCAGCCTCTGGCTGGCCACAGCGGCATCCGCCTCCGACAGCATTAAAGGCCAGGTACTGGGCGGAGGCGCCCCCATCGCGCAATCAACTGTGACGTTGTGGGCAGCCAGCTCCGGGGCACCCAAACAACTCGCCCAGACGACAACCGACAACGAAGGCCGGTTTGAAGTTCGCACCGAAGGAGCGCCACCTAATAGTTCTCTGTACCTTTTGGCGATGGGTGGTGAACCCAAGACTCGGGGCGGCGGCAACAATCCGGCTATCGTGCTATTAACGGTTGTGGGCAGTAAGCCTCCAGCCCATGTCGTCATCAACGAGATGACGACTGTGGCGTCGGTCTGGACGCACGCGCAATTCCTCGACGGTGCGACCATCAAAGGTCACGCGCTGGGTTTGCGCATCGCGGCGGGCAACGTTCCAAACTTTGTTGACTTGGAAACAGGCGGATGGGGTGGCGCGATCCAGGACGCACTCAACAGCAGCCAGACGCCGACCATGGCCAACTTTGCTACGCTGGCCGACCTGCTCTCCGGTTGCGTGACGCGGGTTAAGGCAGATGCGTGCAGCAATCTGTTCGCCGCGGCTACGCCCCCGGGTTGGGACGCGCCAACAAATACGCTAAACGCCGCCGAGGATATCGCGCTTTTCCCGTGGCACCAGCCCGACAAACTCTACGCCCTACTTAGACACTTCTACGAGGTGTCGTCAGCCGATCACATGCTCGCGGTTCCTTATATGCCCTATCTCAACTGGGCACCCAGTGGATGGGTGCTTCCGCTCCAATTCACTGGCGGCGGGTACCTTGCCGGTGGCAAGTGCATGTTTGACAGCGGGGGAAATCTCTGGGTCGGCGACAACTTCAGCATCGGTTGGCAGGGGCAGGACTCGCTGTGGCAGGGACACGCTACCAAGTTCGCACCGAACGGCCGACCGCTTTCGCCGATCACTACCGGTTTCACTGGCGGCGGGATGGAAGGTGGCACCTTCGGCGCTGCGGTCGACTCCCATGACAATGTCTGGCTCACCAGCTACGGCAGCAAGTCGATTAACGTTTTCGACAAGAACGGCAAGCCCCTATCGCCACCCGAGGGCATCAACTTCGACGGACGCCTAGGCCTGATGCAGGGCGTCATTGTTACGCCGAGTGGCGACGTATGGGTGCTGGGTATCGAAAAGAGCCAGCTTGTGTACTTCCCCAAGGGCGACTGGACCAAGGGACGGATCGTTTGCGAAGGCGAAAGCGCAGAGCCGTGCAAGTCGTTCAAGGCGCCATTTCATCTCGCCATTGACCAGCAGGACCGGATTTGGGTTTCCAACAGCGGCCTCCCGCATGTCACGCGCTTTCCCGCGTCTGTTCCGACCAAAGCCGAAAACTTCTCGACCGGAATCAACAATAGCGGTATGAACATCGACAGCCAAGGCAACGTCTGGGTGACCAACCGGTTTGGCACGGGCCTGCTGGGCATGGCGCACCTTGTCGACATGGGCTTGCGGCTGAAGGAGTACGGAGTTGCGGCGGCCTCTGATTACCTGACGAAGACCATGTCGCAACAACAAGGAGGCACCATCGACGGAGGCAGCGTCACGCTGCTGCGACCGGACGGTACGCCGTTCCCCGGCTCGCCGTTCAAGAGTGGCGGACTTCCCGGACCGTGGGCGGTAGTGGTGGACGGCAACGACAACGTTTGGGTTTCGAACTTCGCTAATCCGAGCAGCCCGATTGTGGAGTTGTGCGGAGTACGGACCGAGCACTGCCCTCCGGGCGTGCATACGGGAGAGCAGATTTCGCCCCCTGGCGGCTACGTAGGCGGAGGCCTGCAGATGCAGACCGATCTTGGCATCGACCCAGCTGGCAACGTCTGGGTGATGAACAACTGGCAGGACATCGACAGCTGTATCGGTACACCCAAAGAAGCGCTCTCGACCCGCTGTGGTGGGCAGGGAGTGACCGTCTTCTACGGCATGGCCAAACCGGTGCGCGCACCGCAAATCGGTCCAGCGCGGCCGTATTAGACAGCGACGTACAGGCTGAAGCCTTGCTCAAGTCTTGGAGGGCGGACGGCATGTTGGATTACCCACGTATTTTCTTCTTATTCACGTTGGTGTTGCTTTGGCTCTCGGCGCAGGTTGGAATTTACTTGCGCCGGTTTCGGACCCTGAAAGACGATGAGCGCGATGATTTCAACACCGTGCAGGCCGCCACCCTGACCCTGCTCGGTCTCATCATCGGATTCAGTTTCTCAATGGCCATCAGCCGTTACGATCAGCGCAAGAACTACGAGGAAGCAGAGGCCAACGCGATTGGCACGGAATATGTCCGGGCGGGGCTGCTGCCGGCAGCGGATGCGGCCAGGGTACGTGGACAACTCAGGAGATATCTCGAGTTACGGATCTTGTACTACCAAACCCGCAATGATCGCGAGCTGCAGCAGATTGATGCCGATACCGCCCAATTACAGAATGAGATGTGGTCTGCCGTGCAGGTGCCGGCTGTGGCGCAACCCAGCCCGGTGATCGCTCTCGCTGTTGCCGGCATGAACGATGTTTTGAACTCGCAGGGATACACCCAGGCGGCGTGGTGGAACCGGATCCCAACTAGCGCATGGGCTTTAATGATAGCGATGGCCATCTGTTGCAACGTGTTGATTGGCTATGGTGCGCGCGGCGCCGGAGTAAAATCCGGGCTGCTTATTGTTCTGCCGCTGGTCGCCGCCGTCGCCTTCCTTCTGATAGCGGATATCGACAGCCCGCGCCGCGGCTTCATTCACGTGGTGCCGCAGAACCTTGTAAGTCTTCTGGACTCGTTGCCCAAGTGATACGTGCGTGACGAGTAGAATTCAGACGAAGTGATTTCTCCACGTGACGAGGAATGCGAGAAAAGGAATTGCCATGCGAGAGAAGGTATTTAGTGCAGGACTGATGCTGTTAGCGTTTCTGGTTTTGCCGGGACTGGCTTGGCCGCAGGCTGCGCAGCAGAACCAGACACTCATCGTAAGTGGCCAGCCGGGCCAAACTCCGGTTCTCCAGATCAACGGCAAGTCTTACGTAGACATTACGGCACTGGCACGTCTCATCAACGGTTCCCTCAGCTTCAAGGGGAATCAGGTTACGTTGACGCTGCCAGGTGCCGCCGACAGCACTCCGCCGCCGACGAGCCAGCCCGCTTCTGCCTTCTCGAAGGATTTCTTGAGGGCAGGCATCGAATACATGTCGGTGATCCGCGAATGGCGCAGCGCACTGATCGACGCAGTTCAAAATGGCTATCCCGTGACCGATGCTTTCGCGGCCTCTTACCGAGGCCAGGCGTCGACGAGTCTCAGATTAGCCTCGGTAGCAGCGTCAACCGATTCCGATCACAGCGCTTTTCAACTTCTCAGCAATGAGTTCGACAACATGCAGAAGCTGAGCAATAAAGTTCTGGCCGCGCGCAAGAACATGAACTACATCTCCGCGGATGCACTGAAGGACGACGCATTGAACCAGCAAATTTTGAGTTGCGCCCGTTCGCTGGCGGCCATGGCATCCAGTGGCCAGTTTCAGGATGATGGGTCCTGTCATTGATCCTCAGGAGGCGCTTCCGTACCGGACCTCGAAGCGAGCGGATGGTATGCGAGTAGCAGGTGATGTAACCTTATCCTTCACCCAAGCGAACGAAGCTGAGATGCCGTTCATGTCCACTGCAACCTGCAGAAGTAGGGTTGCTTTCGGCTAAGGGATTCATGGAATCCTGCTGCCACCACCACAAGCCGTTTTCACCGTTCGGGAGAAGCGCTATGCGCCTACGTCTCAGACTAATCTTCATCAGCGTCGCGATCATACTTTCCGTTATATCTGCTGCTGCGCAAGAGCAACCATCCAAGCCCACGCGTCAAACCGTAGGTTTAGCGCTGCAAGGTGGAGGGGCCCTGGGGCTGGCGCACGTTGGCGTCATTACCTGGATGGAGGAACACCACATCCCGATTGACTACATCGCCGGAACCAGCATGGGCGGGTTGGTCGGCGGGGTTTACGCCACCGGACACAACGCCGCTGAGATGCGCCAGATCGTAAACGGCATTCCCTGGGACGAGGTAATGGCAGGACAGACGCCTTTTAACGACCTCGCATTCCGCCGCAAAGAGGATGTCCGCGCCTATCCCAACAGTCTTGAGTTTGGGTTACGCAAGGGATTGCAATTTCCCGAGGGCTTCAATTCCGGCCAGCAGGTCTCACTGGTTCTCGATAAGATCGCGCTTCCCTACTCGGAGATCAAGAGCTTCAACGACCTCCCGACTCCGTTCGCCTGCGTAGCCACTGACCTGGTCAGCGGCAACGCCAAGGTTTTCCGCAGTGGATCGTTGTCACTAGCGCTGCGTTCCACCATGTCTCTGCCGGGAATTTTCACACCGGTGCGCACGAAAGATGCCATCTATGCCGACGGTGGATTGATCAATAACATCCCGGTCAACGTAGCGAAAGACATGGGAGCCGATCTGACGGTGGCGATTCACCTGGCGGAGGCGCCGATGCTTCCCAATGCGAATCTCTCCACCTTCTCGGTCCTCGGCCAGTCGCTGTCGGTCATGATCAACGCCAATGAACTCCAGAACATGGAAAACGCGGACATCCTCGTCTCCGTACCGGTGCAGAAATGGGGCGCGTTAAGTTTCGACGACGCTGACGCGATCATCAAGGCCGGATACGACGCAGCGGCGGCAAAGTCCAAGGTCCTTTTGACCCTGGCGGTGGATGATGCGACCTGGAAACAATACCTGGCAAATCGCGCATCTCGACGCCTCTCCGATCCCGTTCCGACGTTCATAGCCGTAGAGGGCGTGAATGCGGACCTTTCCCGTCGTGTCGAACATCAGCTGGCCGGCGTGGTCGGCAAGCCCATTGATTTTGACCAACTGGACCAGGACATCATGCGCTTGAAGGGGTTTGGGCGATATTCCGTACTTAGCTATTCCTTCGAGCAGGTAAACGGCCAGCAGGGCCTGCTGATAAAGACCGAGGAAAACTCCTATGGGCCGCCCATCGTTCGGCCGCTCATCCTGATCGACGGATCCAGTTTGAAGAACGTTACTCTCGACATGGGAGCTCGAATAACATTTCTCGATTTTGGCGGCTTCCGTTCGGAATGGCGCACGGACTTCGTTCTGTTCTCCGACTACGGCCTGAATTCGGAGTATTACCATCCCGTAACTCCTTTCAGTCACTGGTTTGTTGCGCCCCGGGTATTGGCCGATAACAACCCCCTCTACCTATACGACGACAACCAACTGATGGCCACCTATCGGCGCACCACCCTGGGCGGCGGACTAGATGCGGGATATCAGTTCGGAAACACTGGTGAACTCCGCGTCGGCTACGAAGGTGGGTGGCAGAACTTCGCACGGCAAATCGGACAGACCGAGTTGAAGAATTTCTCCGGCGGCTACGGTGCCAGCAAAGTCCAATACAGGCTGGATCGCCTGGATGATGCTGTTATTCCGCGTGCGGGACAAAGCTTCCAGGGCGATTTTTACTGGTATAACGCAAGTCCGGAAGCCCCCAAACCGTATCCCGTACTCGCAGGTACCGGGCAGCTTTACCACAAGCTGAACGAACCGTCCTCGGTTTTTCTGGCCGGAGCTGCAGGGACCACGTTCAACTACGACACTGGCATCCCGCAGTTCTCCCTGGGAGGTTCTCGAGAGCTGGTGGCGTATGGAACGAACGAGCTGTTGATGGACAAGTACTTCCTGTTCCAGTTGGGATACATCCGGCAGATGGCAAAGCTGCCACCGTTGCTGGGTAGCGGCGTTTACTTCCTGGGCGTTTACGAGGCCGCGCAGGTTTACGGACCGCCTAGCTCGATGGTGAACAAAGCGTCGGGTTTCCCGACCGACGCTGCGGCGGGCATCGTGGTCAACACTATCTTCGGGCCAGTGGAGGCGGCATACGCATACGGCGATACGGGACATCACAAGTTCTTCTTCCGCGTTGGGCGGCTGTTTTAAGGGATTGCCGGGATTGATCGTCTAGAACCCCACACGTCCTACGCGAATCAGAGCGGACCAGTCGGGAGACCCATCTGCCGCGCGTCCCGCGTCGTTGATGTGCTCACGCTGCTTCAACTCTGGGAAGGGAAGGCCGCCGGTGACCAGCCGCCCGCGGTTGTATAGCAACTCGTCCAGGGTGCCGTTCAGTAGTAGCTGGTAGTTCCAGGGCTGAGGATTCTTGACGTCCGAGGCGATCTGGCTG
>Ga0187851_10005028_pt1 | contig 10644 bp, 9 predicted proteins | sample June2016WEW_6_10_FD_132997 | JGI IMG/M metagenome (GOLD analysis project Ga0187851, IMG submission 132997) | Peatland microbial communities from SPRUCE experiment site at the Marcell Experimental Forest, Minnesota, USA - June2016WEW_6_10 | ecosystem: Environmental > Terrestrial > Soil > Wetlands... | reverse complement strand
TCTGCCATGCGAGACTCCTTCGCTGGCCAGGCTTCGCAAGTGCTTTCCAATTCCATCGCGCAGAAGGATGTGCCGAGGCGCACCCTGTTGGGCTACTCGCTGACCTCGGCCAACGATTTTTTTTCGCGCGACCCCACCGACTGGAAGTTGCTAGCCTCCAATGATGGCGGCAAAAGCTGGGAAGTTCTGGATGAACAACACAACGAAATATTCCCAAGGCGTTTGCAGAAACGGGACTTTGCTCTCAAAATCTGGAACTCGAACTCACGGAAAGCCTTCTGATCTCCAACAAGGACGTGATGGTCGCGGTGTTGGGAGAATTGAGGCAGATGGGAGTGAAAACGGCAATTGATGACTTCGGGACCGGCTATTCGAGCCTAAGCTACCTGAAGCAATTTAGGGTCAATAAGCTCAAGATTGACCGCTCCTTTATCCGGGACATTGCGATAGACTGCGATGACGCAGCGATAACGACGGCAATCATCAGCGTGGCGAAGAGTTTGAGTTTGAAAGTAATTGCCGAAGGCGTTGAAGACGAGGCACAATTGTCGTTCCTTCGTGAACACGGATGCGACGAGATTCAAGGATATTATTTCAGCAAACCCGTAACGGCCGCCGAACTGGTCGATAAACTTCTGTCTACGTCGATCCCGCATGAGGGTACGTTCTCGTTGCGAAATGCAGGAGGCGAATTGCACTGAGAGATGTAGGGGAACGATCACGCTCGCCCGGAGTTTGGGTAGCACTGGTTTTGAAAAGGGCTCGTACTATCTTCCTGCGCCGCGCCATGTGTTGGTGAAAACAAGCGCAACTCTAGTCGATGTATTGACAACGTGCCACGTGAAAGCCAGAGGTACTACAGCCCGTACTCGCGAATCTTTGCATAAAGGGAGCTCCTCGATACGCCCAGGCGCTTCGCCGTTCTGGTCACGCTGCCATCCTCCGATTCGAGCACCTCGACAATGTGAAGCCTCTCCATTTCCTTGAGGGTTAGATCTCAAGCGCGCGCGAGCGGCCGACCAAGCGCGGCAGCCATTCCAGCGCGCCGCCGCCCGGGACCAGTCCGACGCCGACCTCGGGGTTACCGAATAGGGCGTTTTGCCGGCTGGCAAAGCGCATGTCGCAGGCCAGCACGAACTCGTTACCGATGCCGCGCGTGCGGCCGCGAATCTTGGCGATGCTCACGACTGGCGTGGACGAGAGGCGCAGCACAAAGTCGCGCCAAAGGCCCAGCACCTCTGGTCGTTCAACTGCCTTGGCCACGTCGAGATGGGCGATGAAAAAATCGGCAATCGCCGACTGAAACACTACCACCTTCACAGACGGGTCTGCCTCGATGTCAGTCATTAGTGCTCCCAATTCGACGATCGTTGTGGGAACAAACATGTTGATCGGGGGGTTGTTGAAGGTGATCGTCCACCAACCCGGACAGGTGCGGTCGATGTTGAATTGCGAAGCGTTAGTCATGGCGCATTTCCTCCTCTCTTGTGAAGAACCCTAGCGTAACGATCTGAAGCCCGCGCGAACATCTTCCGAAAAGAGTTGTGGCTGTTCCCAGGCCGCAAAGTGCCCGCCCTTCTCGTGCCTCTTGTAATAGACGAGTTTGGGGTACGCTTGTTCTGCCCAACTCCGCGGAACTGGATAGAGTTCGTCAGGGAAGGCGCTCACAGCAACCGGGATGGAGACGCCTTTGGCATTGAAAAAGCCGAGTTTGCCCCAATTCTCCCAATAGAGACGGGCGCCGGAAATCGCCGTGTTCGTCAACCAGGCGATCGTGATGTTGTGGAGGATGTCGTCGCGCGTGAGGCCTTCGGATTTTCCCTCAAAGACGCGTGAGATCAGCTCGTAGCTGCGCGCGTCGTGATCAAGGAAATAAGCCGCCAAACCGACGGGTGAGTCCGAGATTCCGTATAGTGTCTGCGGTCGCAGCCCCATCTGGTACCCGTAGGCGATGCCCTTTTGATATTCGAGCTGCAAACTTTCGTAAGCGGCCTTCTCCTCGGCTGAGAGACCCGATGGCGCCGGCGCCCCGGAAAAAGCCGCCGCATCAATATCGGCTGGAAAGATGCCGGGCATGTTGGTGTGAATGCCCAGCAGTTCCGGAGGCGCCTGCACGCCCATGAAATCGGTGATAATCGCACCCCAGTCGCCGCCCTGCGCCACGAATTTGGTGTATCCGAGGCGTTTCATCAGCACGACCCACGCCCGCGCGATGTGGGGAGCATCCCATCCGGTGGCGGTGGGTCTGCCTGAAAAGCCATAGCCTGGCATCGACGGAATCACCAGATGGAACGCATCGGATGCCCTGCCGCCATTCGCCGTGGGATTGGTCAGAGGATCGATGATTTTCATCTGCTCGATAATCGAGCCGGGCCATCCGTGCGTGACGATGAGTGGCAACGCATCCTCATGTTTCGACCGAACATGGATGAAATGAATGTCCAGTGCATCTATTTTGGTGGTGAACTGCGGCAGGGTGTTCAGTTTCGCCTCGATCTTGCGCCAGTTGTACTCAGTCGCCCAATACCGGGCGAGTGCCTGAATCGTCGCGAGCTGCACGCCTTGCGATGCATCCGTGACGGTCTCCCGGTCGGGCCACTTGGTCGCATTAATGCGCCTGCGCAATTCAGTGAGTTCCGCTTCGGGAATATTCACACGAAACGGACGAATCGTATTCTTGTCAGGTGCCTGCTCGTTGCCTGGTTGTCGATCGGGTGACGCAATAGCTGTTCGAGTGTTGGCGCCTCGCTGCGAGGCGACGCCTGGAGTGTTTGCGATTTGGTCTGCAGTTTTCATATTTGCCTTTGAACTGGTGAACGGTTCGTCTGCGACTCGCATCCAGCACCGTTCGTCATCTGGATTTCGAGGGAATCGGCGATGGAAATGGATTGTGAGCGGGTCTCAATCGTGCCGACTTACGGTTTCGGCACATTCGTGCATGGCTCATATTGCCAAATCTCTGTTGGGCGACAGGCGGCCCCGCAACTGCCCATACCGGGAGTGTTCCAACAAACAGGATCGTCAAAACTTCACGGGTTAAAACGTTCAGCAATAAATATGCCTGAGCAGATCAATTTTCTCCCGCATTGCAAGTCCTTGGAGAGAAGTGGGTTAATTTTTGCAAGGGCTTCGGAGTTTGGCACAAGGGACATTGTTCTTGCGGCAATCTACATAATAAATTGCAAAATGCGGGAGGTCGAAAAGGGGCAATGCCACAAATGTTGTGACGCATACTCCCAATGACCCACAGGAATTATTTGCCCACAGAACACGACTCACGCAGAAATATGCATGGGAGCATGGCGCTCCCAGGCGACGAAATCCATTGACGAAGAGAAGGATGCTTGGCCCAGTTTGATACTGCTTATACGGACCACCTAACGCGCCGGGGCGCTTAAGTACTCCAGGACTTTTGCCACGGCGGATTCGGCTTTGACCGGAATCATCTGGCCGCCGCGGGGCTTGAATTCGACTTCGCCCTTGGCAATGGACTTTTCACCCAAACCGATGCGCAACGGGAAACCGATCAGTTCGGAGTCTTTGAATTTGACGCCGGGGCGTTCGTCGCGGTCGTCCAGAATCACTTCGACGCCATGCGCGCCGAGTTCGGCATAGATCTTTTCGGCCAGTTTCATGACGGCGCTGTCCGGCGCGACGCTCAAGGGCGTCAGGCACACTGTGTAGGGCGCGACGCTGGCCGGCCAGATGATGCCGTCCTTGTCGTTGCATTGCTCGATGACGGCCTGCAACGTGCGGGTGACGCCTATGCCGTAACAGCCCATGATGGCCGGCTGTTGTTTGCCGGTCTCGTCCAGGAAAAGGGCCTTGAGGGCTTCGCTGTATTTGGTGCCCAGCTTGAAAACATGCCCCACTTCGATGGCTCGGCGGATTTTCAACGGTTGCCCGCATTTCGCACAGGCTTCACCCAATTGGGCCAGACGCAAGTCGCTCCACTTGGCCACTTGAATGTCGCGATTTATTTCGACGTGACGAAAATGGAAGCCGTCTTCATTGGCGCCCGTGGTCATGTCGGCGGCGGCACGCAGGGTCTCGTCCGAGTACACCGGCAAATCCTTTACTCCGACCGCGCCCAGGCTGCCGGGATGGGCTCGCAACGCCGCAAAAATCTCCTCCGCTTCCGCCGCACGGAAGGTGGCGGTGCCGAGCGCGGCGGTCAACTTCGCCTCGTTCAATTGGTGATCGCCCCGCAGCAGAATCAGCGCCGGCTTGTCTTGCACGATATAGACCAGCGTTTTGATCTGGCGCGCGGCCGGAACGCCAAAGGGCGGTTGCGCCAAAGCGTCTATGGCGACAACTCCCGGCGTGGGGAACTTCTCGGGCGCAGACGTGGCGGGCGGAACAGGCGCCGACTCGCGGGCGCGGCTGGAGGCTTTTTCAATGTTCGCCGCGTAAGCGCAGGAGTCGCAATAGACCACTTCATTTTCGCCCGTTTCAGCCGGGACCATGAATTCATGGGAGAATTTCCCGCCCATCACCCCAGTGTCCGCCTCGACGGCCATGACTTTCAAGCCGCACCGCTGGAAAATCCGGGTGTAGGCGTCGTACATCTTTTTGTAACTTGTTTGCGCGGCTTCGTCGGTGGCGTCGAAGCTGTAAGCGTCCTTCATGATGAATTCCTTGGCGCGCATCAGGCCGAAGCGGGGGCGGATCTCATCGCGGAACTTGGTTTGGATCTGGTAAAAATTCTTGGGCAACTGGCGGTAGGAACTGAGTTCGCCGGCGACGAGGGTGGTGATGACCTCCTCATGGGTGGGGCCGAGGATCCATTCCTTCTTGGCCCGGTCGCGGACCTTGAAAAAAACGGCCTGGGCGGTTTCGTAGCGACCGCTCTGCTGCCAGATTTCGGGCGGTTGCAGCGCGGGCATGAGGACTTCCAGGGCGCCGGCGCGGTCCATTTCCTCGCGCACGATTTGTTCGACCTTGCGCAAGGCGCGCAGGCCCAGCGGCAGGAAGGTGTAGAGGCCGCCCGTGAGCTTGCGGATCAGGCCCGCGCGCAGGAGGAGTTTGTGCGAGAGGATTTCAGCCTCGGCAGGAGTTTCTTTTAAAGTGGGAATAAATCCCTGGGTCCAACGCATAAAATAAAAATAATAATGGGAGTCACTTGACCGTGTTGACGAGGGGCGCCATGCCTTGAATGCGCACCTCCAAGCGGTCGCCCGATTGGATCGGCCCCACGCCGCTCGAAGTCCCGGTGAGGATGACATCGCCGGGCAACAGAGTCAAATGGGTGGAAATGAAGCTGACCAGATCAAAGCAGTTGAAAATGAGCTGGCTGGTGTTGGAATTCTGGCGAAGCTGGCCGTTTTGAAAGAGCTGGATGGTCAAATCGTGCGGGTCCAGTTGCGTTTCCACATAAGGCCCCAGCGGCGTGAAGGTGTCGAAGGATTTGCAGCGCGCCCATTGGCTTTCCGAGTTCTGGATGGTGCGGTCGCTGATGTCCTGCGCCGACGTGTAGCCGAAAATATGGCGCGAGGCGGCCGCCGGCGGGATGTTGCGCACGCGGCGGCCAATGACGATGGCCAGTTCGGCCTCATAATCCGTGCGATGAGCTGGAAACGGAATTTCGATCTTGCCCCCGTCGGGGAGGAGCGAGGTGGGCGCCTTGAACCAGAAAAGCGGCTCCTTGGGCAGCGCCTTGCCCTGTTCCCGGGCGTGGTCGGCGTAATTGAGGCCGACGGCGATGATTTTCGAAGGATTGACCGGCGGCAATGTTTTCAGACCTTTGAAGGAAATCGCCCGCTTGGCAAACGTCGGCACGCCAAAAACATCCCCTTGCAACCGGTAAAGACCGCCGTCCACTACCTTCGCATAAAAAACTTCATCGCCCTTTTGAAAGCGGCCAATGGCTGCCATACGTGCGGCTATACTTAACAAATCAAATCCCGCGCCCGCAAGGTGAAATTAGGCCGGTCCAAATAAACCTTCAAATTGCCCCGTAAAAATGCCATAATCGGGAGAGCATGGGATCCATCAAACGGACCATTTCGGTCAGTTTTGAGCATCGCGTCTATTTTACGCGCGGCGTGTTCGGTGTTTCCAACTCCCTGCTCCAATCCGTTTTGGCCGAGCCGGCCCGTGTTCCAAAGGTGTTGGCGGTGCTGGACGAATCGCTCGCCGCGGGCCAGCCGCTTCTGGTCAAATCCATCGAGAGTTACTTTGCGGCCTGCGCCGGCCGGCTGGAACTGGCGGGACCGCCCCTGATCATGGAAGGCGGCGAACGCGCCAAGGCTTCCTACTTTCACGTTTCGGAAATCCAATCTCTGATTGATCGCCATCACGTGGACCGTCATTCCTACCTGGTGGGAATCGGAGGCGGGGCACTTTTGGACGTGGCCGGATTGGCCGCCGCCACCGCCCATCGCGGAGTGCGCCATGTGCGCATTCCCACGACTGTCCTGAGCCAAAACGATTCGGGGGTCGGCGTCAAAAACGGCATCAACGCCTTCGGCAAAAAGAATTTCATCGGCGCTTTTGCCCCGCCTTTTGCGGTGATTAATGATTTCGACCTGCTGGCGTCGCTGCCGGATCGCGACAAACGGGCCGGTTACGCGGAGGCGGTCAAGGTGGCGTTGATCCGGGACCGCGAATTTTTCGAGCGTTTGGAGCGCGACGCCGACGCGCTGGCGCGGCTGGAACCCGAGCCGATGCGGCTGCTGATCGAACGGTGCGCCGCCTTGCACATCGAGCACATTGCCGGGAGCGGTGACCCGTTTGAATTGGGTTCGATCCGGCCGCTGGATTTCGGGCATTGGTCGGCGCACAAGCTGGAACAGCTTTCCCACTTTCAACTCCGGCACGGCGAGGCGGTGGCCATCGGCATGGCGCTGGACGTGATTTACTCGCGGAACATCGGGCTGCTGGACGGGGCTTCGGCAGACCGCATCCTGGCTCTGTTGCGCCGGCTGGGCTTCCGGCTTTCTGCCGGGGAATTGCTTCATCTTGACGCCTATCAACAGCCTGTCGTGTTCCAGGGCCTGGAGGAATTTCGCGAGCATCTGGGCGGGATGTTGACGCTGACCCTGCTCAAAGGCATTGGCCAGAGCGTGGAAGTTCATGAAATCGTCCTGCCCAAAATGGCGGAGGCGATCCACGAACTGGAGCGACGCGACGCGCAAGCAGAACACAGAATCCTGCGGGCGGGATAATCCATGCGGAAGGGCGGATGAATCGGACGGCTGTCATTAATATTGTCGGGTTGACCGGCGGCCTCATCGGGCCGGCCACGCCGAACATCGCGCGCTTCGCCCGGCAGGGGAAAACAGCCCGCATCCTGCCGGCCTTTCCGGCTGTCACTTGCACGGCTCAGTCCAATTATTTGACCGGCCAAAACCCCGCCCAGCATGGGATTGTCGGCAACGGCTGGTATGACCGCGCGCTGGCGGAGGTGCATTTTTGGAAGCAATCCAACCACTTGGTTGCGGGGCCGAAAATCTGGGAGCAACCGCGGCAGGCCGATCCGAAATTCACCTGCGCGCAGTTGTTTTGGTGGTTCAACATGTATTCCACCGCCGATTACTCGATCACGCCGCGTCCGGCCTATCCGGCCGATGGCCGCAAGGTGTTCGACATTTACTCGTGGCCGGCGAACATCCGCCCGGAGATCAAACGGGATTTGGGGGAATTCCCGTTTCCGGCTTTTTGGGGGCCTGCCGCAGGTGTCAATACTCCCCAGGGCGCGGCGGATGCGGCATCGCGCTGGATTGCGGAATCGGCCAAATGGATCGAAAGCCGTTACTCGCCCACGCTGAGCCTGATTTACCTGCCGCATCTGGATTATAATTTACAGCGGCACGGCCCGTGGGCCGGGATCCAGCCCAATCCCGCCATCCTTCCCGACCTCGCGCACATCGACTCGATAGCGGGCGACCTGATTTCCTGGTTTGAGTCGCGCGGCGTGCGGATCATTTTGCTTTCCGAATACGGCATCACGACGGTGGATACGCCGGTCCACTTGAATCATCTTTTCCGGCAGAAGGGCTGGATTGCCGTGCGGGACGAACTGGGCTTGGAGCTTCTCGACTGCGGGGCGAGCCGGGCCTTCGCCGTGGCCGATCATCAAATCGCGCATATTTATCTCAATGATCCGTCGCTGGCGGGGCCGGCGCGCGAATTTTTGCAGGCCCAACCCGGCGTTGAATCCGTGCTGGGCGAAGCGGAGAAGGCGGCGCTCGGCATCAACCATCAACGCGCGGGCGATTTGATCGCCGTGGCCGCGGAACGTGCCTGGTTCACCTATTACTATTGGATGGATGACGCGCTGGCGCCGGATTTCGCCCGTTGTGTCGATATCCACCGCAAACCCGGCTACGATCCGGTGGAACTTTTTCTCGATCCGGAAATTCCCCTGGTGAAGTTGAAGATCCTGTGGCGGCTCGCGCAAAAGCAACTTGGATTTCGGATGTTGATGGATGTCATCCCGCTGGATGCCAGCCTGGTCAAAGGATCGCATGGCCGCCGCGTCACCGCGCCCAGGGAGCAGCCGGTCTTGATCTGTGACCAGTCCGCCGCTTCCCTGCCGGAACAAATTGATTCCACCGATGTCGCCGCCATAATCAAACGCCAAATTCTCGAGCGCCGCCTTTGACAAGGGCGGTGTGATAAGTAGATTAGAATTGGAAAGGAACGTTATGAGGTTCTTCAAAGGATTGCTTTTAGGAATAATTCTTGGCGCGGCAGGTTACTGGTTTTTGCAAACCAAACCCGCTCAACATCCGGAGGCGGAGCAACACTACCGGACCTCCGCCGAACAACCCGCGTCTTCCACCGGCGATACGAACGGGCGCTTGTCAGAGGCGTTCAATGCCAGGCGGGAAGCGCTCGATTTGCGCACCGATCAAATCAAGGATGAACTGGCGCGCACCGGCAAGGTCATCCGCCGCAAGGCTCAAGATTTTGGCGCGGCGGTGGCTGATGCCACCGCGGACACGCGCATCGAGGCGGGCATCAAGGCAAACTACGCGGTGGACCCGAATCTTTCAGTCTGGCGAATCTCCGTCTCCTCCACGCAAGGCCATGTCACGCTCTCGGGAACGGTTTCCACCGCCGATGATATTGGCCGGGCAATGGCCCTGGCGCTGGAAGTCGACGGAGTTCGCGACGTCATTTCCACGATCCAGGTCAAACCCGCCACTTAACTTCAGCCTATTTTATACGGGTGGCGATAATGCCGGGTCAACAAGGCCGCCGCGCCGGCGTCGCCTACGATCTCCTCGCGTTGCGCGTCCCAGCGCACCTTCCGGCCCACCAGCATCGAAATCAGGCCCAGATGCCCGGGAATGGTCGAATGATGCGCCGTCTCCACCGGCGCAATGGTCGGCTGGCGTGACTTCACGCAATCAATGAAATTGCGGTAGTGATTGGTGGAACGAGGAAGCCGGATTTTGACCTGGTCGTAGGGCAGTTCGTCCATCGTGTTCCAATCTTCGTTGGAAGAATCAAACGAACTGTCACCACGATCGACCCAAACCCAGCCGTCCGTGCCGATCCATTTTGTGCCGCTCTTGATGTCGTTGTGGCCTCCCGCGATGGTCATGTGGATGTCGTCGGGATATTTGCATTCGACGCGATACTTCGTGCAAGTGTTCCAGATGGCGTCCCTTGGCGGAAAATCGCCATGGCCTTCCACGGCATAGGGGGCGCTGTTTTCAAAGCCCAGACCCCAATGGGCGATATCGACATGATGGCCCACCCAGTCCAGCAACTGGCCGCCGCCGGTATTGTAATTCCACCGCCAATTCAAATGAACCTGGCAGCGAATGTACGGGACCATTTTGGAAGGACCGATCCATGTGTCGTAATCCAATTCGGGCGGCGGCTTGGTTACTTTCGTTTGCTCGCCGTCTTTGGCAAAGTCGGAATGGCCCGAGGGCAGCCCCACTTCCACGCGTGTGATTTTGCCGATCAAACCGTTGCGGACGATTTCCGCCGCTTTATGGAAATGCCCTTTGGAACGCTGCCAGGAGCCGGTTTGCCAGATGCGCCCGTGCGCCTGCACGGCTTTGACGATGGCCTGCTGCTCGGCGATGGTTTTGGCCAGCGGTTTTTCGCCGTAAATGTCCTTGCCGCGTTTGGCCGCTTCGACGGCAATTATTTCGTGCCAATGGTCCGGCACGGCGATCATGACCGCGTCGATGTCTTTTCGGGCCAGCATTTTCCGATAGTCGTGATACGGCTTGCAATCCTTGTTCCCGTAAAATCCGTTGATGGCGTCCAGCGACTGCCGCAGATGGTTCTTGTCGATGTTGCACGAAGCGACAACCCGGCAATCGTCCAACTTCATCAACCCTTCTGTGTTTTCGGGCGCAATCATGCCCCAACCGACTATGCCCACGGTGATCCGTTCGGATGGGGCGGGTTTGCCCCCGCGGCCCAGGGCGGTGGCAGGAATGAAAGTCGGCATCGCAATGGCCGCGCCCGCCGCGCCCGCCAGGCCGATAAACCGGCGGCGGCCCATGGCGGAACTTGTGGAAATGCTTTTCATAATAAGCAATGGTGCAGCATCGCCGCCGCCCAAACCAAGTCAAAAGAACCGGCCCGCTGGCGCGAGGGTGCAGGCCAAATCCGTTGACAGCTGGTAAGATACTTCATGCGGGGAAGGCCAGAGTTTGACCCGCGCTATTATGA